>Ga0068856_100006687_pt1 | contig 11305 bp, 10 predicted proteins | sample KBSCornC62_FD_66595 | JGI IMG/M metagenome (GOLD analysis project Ga0068856, IMG submission 66595) | Corn rhizosphere microbial communities from Kellogg Biological Station, Michigan, USA - KBS Corn C6-2 | ecosystem: Host-associated > Plants > Roots > Rhizosphere > Soil ... | reverse complement strand
CTTGAATAATTCTTTTGCTTCCTCGGCAGAAACTTCTCTATGAGAAAAACCATCCTTCCAGCCATTGAAGGTTTTCTTCATTTTCTTTTCGATTTCTTTCAGATCTTTGTCGGAAATAGGCTCAACAAATTCGAAGTCATAATAAAAGCCATTATCGACAGCTGGGCCGATGGTGTTCTTGGCGGTTGGATAGAGATCGAGGACCGCGGCGGCTAAAAGGTGGGCAAAAGAGTGCCGAATATGGGCTAGTTTTTCGTTTGAGTTCATAGGGGAAATAGTAGCATATTAAAGGGTTTATTGACTAGAAAGACGACCGGTGGCAAGGTAATAGAGAAACCTATTCATTATGAATCATCCAGCTCTTCACCGGCTTAGTACTGGCCAGCCTCTTTTTACCAGTTTTCCCGTCCTTGCAGAGCCGATCAGGGTCTTTGGTGCCGAGAACGAACTTGGTATCACTTCTTTTTCTCGCAATGGAAGTCCATCAATCGGCATTGAATTAGAAAAAGATACACACGGAATGCCATGCTGGTGCCAAAATGGCGGAAGGATGTATATCGATCTCGGACACCCTGAAATCTGTTCACCTGAGACCACTAATCCGCTTGATCTCACTGTGTGGCTTCACTCTATGATGGAACTAGCGCACTCCGAGCTTGGTTTTAGTTCGCATCTTTTTGCCAACAATGTTGATTGGGGCAATGGAGAAAATTTCCGCCCTCAATCTTTTGGAAGCCATGAATCGTACCTGACATCGGTACCCTTGCGTGATTGGCAGTATCTCGCACCCTATCTCGTTGCCCGCACGATCCTCAGTGGCGCGGGATATGTTCGAAATGATGGTTATTTTGAGATCTCCCAAAGGGCAAGCTTCATCGATTGTTTGTCTTCGGGCGGCACACAGATCCAAGATGGGCGAGGGATTATCTGTACTCGGAATTATCCACCTGAAGAGAATTCTCGTCCGTATCGGCTGCATCTTATTGTGGCGGAAGCTAACCTTAATCAGGTTGCTCTTTTTCTCAAATTCGGTTTGGTAGGACTATTCCTCGATCTCTTAGAAATGGGGGTGTTGCCCAGGCTTGAATTCGACGGAAGATTGCTCATTGGAGATCTTCAGACGATTTCGATGTCTAGTTTAGATTGGATTTATCACCCTATCAAAAAAAAGGAGGATCGGTGGGTGCTTAGATCCCTCGAGCATAAGCAAACGGCACTTGAGCTTCTTTGGTCTGTGACGGAGCTGGCTGCGAAGTATTTGTTTGGCAGGGATGAAGTCACTGATGTACTCACTCTTCTTCTTGCAGAAACGCTGGAAATGCTCAACGACATCGAGTTTAATCTTCCAAGGCTGCTGCGCCGCAGTGATGCATTTGCCAAGTTGTTCTTGCTGCGGGAATTTGTTTCGGACGCGGGTTCGGCAGCTGACCCTAGAACATTGGCAAGCATTGATATGCAGTATCATCAATTGGGACCTGAAGGTCTTCAGCAGTGTCTTCATCTGCAGGGATCAGCTGACAGGGTTTTTACTGACGTAATGAAGATTACTGCTATGAGCAATCCGCCGGTGGCCACCAGAGCTTCGTTTCGCGGCTGGCTGGTTCGGGAATTTGGAAGCGAGGAGATTCCTGGAAAGTTTTTTGTAGAGCGTTATCGGAAAGTATGGGATGAATGCGCTCTGACTAACTCGGATCGTCATCAGCATTCGTTCAAAATGACAGATCCTCTTAATCCGTATCATATTCATCGAAAATCTGTGGAGAGGTGGATGCGTAACCGGAAGTGAGAGGGAAGCGGGTTTGGCCTTCGGCCAAACCCGCTCTTTTATTTTTTATAAAACTTTAACTGCTTCAGCAAGAACGGATGGCGTACCGTTGCGGAAAGACATTCGGCCTTTAACGGCGACGCAATTATCAAGGATTATAAGTTGTTTGAACTGTTCGCATACCTTTGGGAAAAAGACGATCTCAATCGAACCGCTGAAGTCTGCGATCTTGGCAAAATACATGATGTCTCCTTTTTTGGTTCGGATCTCTTTCAATTCTTCAATGATTCCGGCGATCACGCCCACCATGCCTTCTTTGAGAGATTCGCGGGTTTTAACGATATTGGTATTGCGGGCATCCAATCGTTCCCGGTGCTTATCAAGAGGATGTCCAGAAATATAGAGGCCGAGAAGTTCCTTTTCCCAGACAAGCTGATCTGCTGGTTTGGCAGGGTCGGCCGGAGCAAGGCGGAGGCCTGGCATGTTTCCAAAACCTGCTGCACCGAATAATGAATCCTGCGAACCTGCGCCGTCCTTTGTCTGTTCTTTGTTGTACAAAAGAATGCCTTCCATATTGGCTAGCATCTGGCCTCGCTCGCCGAATTCATCCATAGCTCCACATTTTATCAATGCTTCCAAAGATTTTTTATTAAGATTACGGTCATGAATTCTATCGAGGAAATTTTCTAGGGATTTAAATTTTCCGTGTGCTTTTCGCTCGTCAATTATTGTTTTGGCAATGCCTTCGCCGAAGTTTTTAATAGTAGTAAGACCGAAACGAATTTCATCGTTCGCTCCTGGCGTGGTCGATTTGATCACGGTGAATCCTTCGAAGCTTTCGTTAATGTTCGGAGGGAGTACAGGGATCTTCATTCGCTTACATTCGGCAATGATTTCAGCAATTTTTTCGACGTCTCCTGATTCAGCGGTTAGCACTGCGGCCATATAAATAGCAGGGAAGTTGGCTTTCATGTAGGCGGTTTGGTAAGCCACCTTGCCGTAGCTTGCAGCATGAGCTTTGTTGAATCCGTATGCTTGGAATGGTTCGAAAAGTTTCCATAATTTTTCAGCAAAATCTTTTGTCTGGCCATTCTTAACGATTCCACTGATCAATTTTTCTTTTTGGGCAGCCATTTCTGCGGGTACCTTTTTACCTACGGCCTTTCGAAATTTGTCGGCTTCAAGCCAAGAATAACCTGCAAGTTCAATCGCACTGAAAAGAAGGTCGTCTTGATACACAATAAGGCCATGGGACTCTTCCAAGTATTTTTTCATTCGCGGGTCTGGATAGCGCACTAGGCTGGGGTTGTGTTTTCGTTTGATGTATTCAGGAATAGTTTCCATCGGGCCCGGTCGGTACAATGCCACCATAGCGTTAATGTCATGAATAGTTGATGGCTTCAGTTCCTTAAGAAAGCGGGTCATGCCGGCGCCGTTCAATTGGAACAGGCCGACCGTTTCGCCTTTAGCTAGAAGCTCAAATGTTTTTTTGTCTTCAAGCGGAACATTTTCAATATCAACCGTTACGCCTTCAATTTTTTTAGTGAGCGCAACAGCGTCCGCAAGAATAGCGAGGTTTCTGATTCCAAGAAAGTCGAACTTCAAAAGTCCCGCGTTGTTTTCATCTACTGAGTGCATGTCGTATTGAGTGATGATCTTTCCTTCGCCTTTAGGATCAAACTGCAGCGGTACGATTTCATTAAGAGGAATTGGGGAAATAACCACGCCGGCAGCATGGACTCCCATGTGTCTTGCACAGCCTTCAATCTTTTTCGCCATCTCAATAATTTCCTTTACATCCTTATTTGATTTATAGAGTTTTTTAAGCTCCGGCACTTCATCAAACGCTCGATCAATAGTCATTGGGAATCCTTGAGCCCCCATAGGAATGAGTTTGGCGATCTGATCTCCAAGAGAATATTCGTGGCCTAGGGCTCGTGTTACGTCTCGAACGGCGCCTCGTGCCATCATGGTTCCAAAGGTTCCAATCTGTGCCACTTTGTCATGGCCATATTTAGTCTTGGCATATGCGATCATTTCGTCACGGCGGTTATCGGCGTAGTCCATGTCGATATCGGGAGCAGATGGTCGTTCGGGATTAAGGAATCGCTCAAAGGGAAGTTTATATTCGATTGGGTTCACGTTGGTAATGCCTGCAAGATAGGTCACCATAGAACCCGCAACAGATCCTCGAATGGTGGTGAGAATATGATTATCGTGAGCAAATCGTAGGAGATCTGACACTGTAAGGAAGTAGGGAGCATATCCTTTTGTTTTAATGACGATTAGTTCATATTCGATTCGCTCTTTTGTCTTATCATCGAGAGCGACATGTTTTTTCTCCACCCCTTGATAGACCAAATGCTTAAGTTCGTCATCTGCAGTTCTGCCGCTTTCTACAATGAAGTCGGGGAAGAGCCACTTGCCGAGCTTAAGATCAGCAACGCACATATCAGAAATTTTCTGGCAGTTTTCAATTGCATCGGGAAGTTGCTTAAAATATTTTTCAGCAGTGTCGGGGCTTATGAACGAGAAATCACTTTCATCATCCTGAAAATTCTTTTCGGTAAATTCGTTCTGAATGGAAACGAGAGTGTTTCTAGCAACACGATCACCTGATTCTAGGTAATAGGTATCGTGTGCAGCCACAATTTCTACTTTGTGTTTCTTGGCAAGTGCTACTAACTTCTTCATGTTTTCCTCGTGGCCTACAACTTCAGGATGGTGGGTAATTTCTATAAAGAAATTTTCTCCAAATACGCCTTTGTAATATTCAATGAGTTCGATTGCTCCTTCCTCGTTTCCATTTTTTAAAGACATGGCAATATCTCCGCTAAATGATGGAGAAATGCAAATAAGATTTTCGTGGAAAGCTTCTATAAGCTCGCGATCAATTCTTGCTTTGTAATAAAAACCTTCAAGATTTGAAGTAGTGACAAGTTTAATAAGATTTTTATAGCCTTCTGCATTTTTGGCAAGAAGGATGAGTCGGGTTCGTTTGTTATCGATACGAGGCTCTTTGTCATGACGTGTTCTTGCTGCAACATAGAAATCAACACCGAGGATGGGTTTGATTCCTTGTTTCTCGCATTCCTTATAAAACTCGATAGCGCCGTACATATTGCCATTGTCTGTTATGGCTAGGGCGGTCATGCCGTAATGCTTTGCTTTTTGAACTAAATCAGGGATCTTCGGAAGGGCATTTAAGAGAGAATAGTGGCTATGGGTGTGAAGATGGATGAACTTAGACATGGATGTGGATAGCTGATTATAACAGAAACGAAAATGGTATACTAAACCTGTGAAGATTACTCTAGAAAGACCTTCTTCTGTAAAGTATCTCATCGGTATTGATGAGGTGGGAAGAGGTCCGTTAGCTGGTCCAGTGGCTGTCGGCGCGTTCATGGTTCCGGTGGATTTTGATCTCGACTATTTCAAAGGGGTAAGGGATTCAAAGAAATTGCCCCCGCATAAAAGGGAAGTGTATTTAAAAATGGTTGAAGAAAAAGTTCGAGATGGCGCTGTTAAATACGCCGTCTCGTTTGTTTCATCTGAGCAGATCGATAAGAAAGGAATTTCATATGCAATTAAAAAAGCTCTTTCAACCTCGCTTCGGAAATTATCAGTGAGTGGAGAAGAGTGCATGGTTCTTCTTGACGGAGGGCTTAAGGCTCCGGCACAGTTTAGATATCAGCAGACTATTATCAAGGGAGATGACAAAGAGAAGGTCATCTCCCTTGCTTCGGTGGTCGCCAAAGTCACCCGCGACCACCGGCTAATGAAACTTTCTAAAAAATATCCCGGCTACGAATTTCATATTAATAAAGGATATGGCACCAAACAGCACCGCAACCATTTGGAAGAGCACGGCCCTTGCCCGATTCACCGCATGAGTTTTCTTCGGAACTTTAATTTCGCGTAAAAGAAAAGGTCGGCGTCTTGCGGCGCCGACCTTTTCTAAATTACGGTAGCCTTGTATATATTAGCCATGCTGATGTTCATACTGGTTGTATCTGACACCTTCTGTAAGCGAGGAAATGGCGATGACGAGAGCGGAGATGATCAGGTTAACCTGCATTGCATACGCACTGAAACCTACGAATGCTGAAATAATAAGCCACAAGGCTACAATAAAGTCTAGCCAGTGTTCCCATAATTTCATAAAGGTTTTGAATTATAAGGCTAGTAAAGCCGACCTTTTATATTTCGTATGACGGAAATAGGTCGAAATTATGTCAGTATTGACTTACTTATGTTTAAGTGCTTTTCTAGGTTCAAATGAGTCGAATTTTCTCACCTGTTTGTTCGTATCCGATCTTTCCCGATAACGATGAAGTGACGGATGAAATGATCTTTCGTCGGTTCTCATCCTTCTATGATACTTTTCCTTCGCATAGCTTTGAACATACTGCTGACCCTTTTACAGGTTCGAAGCGAGAGGTTTGCATTTATCAGATGACTCACGGCGCAGGGCCTCTGCCATTTGAACAGGTTCAAGAATATTTGTCAGAGGAATGCTACCAGCTTGGCACGCTTTTCCATCTTGCGCCGTTCCTTGAGTCTATCTATTATCGTGAACGCGCTCGCCTGACGATTTTTGCCCCTGCGACCAGGATAATCCTTTCTTCGGGTGCGGTCTCTATCCCGTATTTTCAAAATTTGGGTAGCATGCATCCGGATCTTTTGGGCGAAAAGGGCAAACTCCATATTGGAGGTGAAAAACAGCGGCTTCAGCTCGGCAGCTGTATCGTGGCATTCAGGGCTAAGAGCTAAAGAGCCATCTGTTTTAGGCCGGTTTTACGCGGAGCGCAAAACCGGCCTTTCTATTGATTTTTTTAGCCCCTTTTGCTAGGATACTGCTTATATGGTTAATCATATGCGACACAACCGGGGTCAGACCGGATCACGACGAAGCCACCACGCTATCAAGGCGGCTAGTTTTGTATTGTGCAAGGACTGCGGCCAGCCAAAGTCTAAGCATGTTGTATGTGCTAATTGCGGCAAATATCAGGGCCGACAGGTCATTGATATGGTCGCAAAAGCCCATAAAAAAGCGGCTAAGGCGGAAGCCGCAGCACGATAAGATTTTAGATCATAGATTCTATCACTATTGGAATTTATCATTTGAAATCATTTCCCAAACCAACGAAGCTACAGCTCTAAGCTAAAAGCTCCTTATGGCAAACAGGCACCTTTCAAGATCAATAGTCATGCAATCCCTCTTCGAGTGGGACTTTGCTAATAAAAAAGATGATGATGTAGGAGATATTGTTGAACGAAATGCCGAAGAGTTTGCTCCCGGCATGGGCGATCATTCCTTTATGAGAAAGCTTGGAGAAAGCATTCTTAAGAAGAGAAAAGATCTCGACACTATTATTACCAAAGCCGCTCCTGATTGGCCTATTGAAAAGATCTCTATTGTAGATAGGAATATTTTGCGTATCGGTTTATACGAGCTTCTTTTTGCTGATCGAAAAGAGGTACCGGCAAAAGTGGCTATCAACGAAGCTATTGAATTGGCTAAAACATACGGCGGGGAAACATCAGGCAAGTTCGTTAACGGCGTACTCGGCGCGGTGTATAAAGAAATGGGAGAGCCTGGAAAGGACGAGATCAGCATGCGGGAAAAGAAGAAGAAGTTCAATCGAACTTTTGAAGAAATGCCCATCGAAAGACTTGGAGGCGCAGTCATTTATGCTAAAGACAAGGACGATATCTACTTTGCCCTTGTGCACGATGTATTCGGCCACTGGACGCTTTCCAAAGGCCACGTCTCTGCAGATGAAGATGAAGTAAAAGGCACAGAACGAGAACTCAAGGAAGAACTTGGCATCGATGTAAAAGTAGGTCCAAAACTTGGAACTAACGAATACGTTGCTACTCACCCTGAAGACGGCAAGATCCGAAAACAGGTTTCCTATTATCTCGGTGAAACAAAATATCAGGATCTTACCCTGGCTAAGACTGGCGGACTCGATGATGCACGATGGTTCAAGATCAATGAGATCCTCACATTAAATTTCTACAATGATATTTTTCCAATCGTCACCTCGGCAGTAAAAATAGTGCTCGGACAAGACCCAAACGAAGTAATTAAATAATCCAAATGGATTTCTCACAATTCGAAAAAAAAATAACAGTCGCTTTCAGCGATAAAAATCTGCTTAGACAGGCTTTTATTCATCGTTCCTATATTAATGAGAACAAAGGTTCCGGACTCGAGCACAATGAGCGTCTGGAATTTTTAGGAGATGCTGTTCTTGAACTTGTTGTCACCGATTATTTGTATAATAAATATCCTAAGAAGCCAGAAGGGGAATTGACCGCCTATCGTTCGTCGCTTGTTAATGCCAACACTCTTTCGGAAGTAGCGTCAAAGCTTGGGGTAAATGATTTTCTTCTGCTTTCTCGCGGCGAAGCCAAAGACACTGGCCGAGCAAGGCAGTATATTCTTGCTAACACCTTCGAATCGATCATCGGAGCCATCTATATTGACCAGGGATATGAGACCGCTAAGAAATTTATCAGCGAACAGGTCTTCGATCTTATCGAGGATATTGTCAGCAAGGGTACTTGGATAGATGCAAAAAGCCGCTTCCAGGAAATGTCTCAGGAGAAAGTCGGCATTACTCCCGCCTATAAAACCACTAAAGAAACCGGTCCTGATCACGACAAACATTTTACTGTCGGCCTTTTCTTAAATAACGATCTTGTTATCGAGGGTTCAGGTAAATCTAAGCAGGAAGCAGAACAAGAAGCTGCCCGCAAAGGCCTTGAGAAAAAGGGGTGGTAATTGTGCTATACTCTTTTTTGAATGAAACCTAAAACTGTCTACCTTGTCACTTCACCAGAGCTTACTGCTCGTTTGCGATTCCTCATCGATACGGATCAGGTCACGCTCCTTGAGCATGGCTCCATTCCTTCCACCAATGATGCCAATATCCAGGAGGCGGATATTATCATCACCGACACCTTCGCTTTCCTCGATGAGTACAAGATCGGCGACAAGCCCGTCTTTCTTGTCCATGACGGGAAACATGCGGGCGCTAGCAGTGTTACGATCGTCGATATTAACGACCATAACGATGCGATCCGAAGAGCTCTCGGATTCACCGAAGCGGCCGCTTAAGGCGACTAGCAACAACGCACTTTTTAATCTTCCATGCCCGAGTCTCACGACTCGGGCTTTTTACTGATTAGATGATGGAGAAAAGACTAAAACCTGATAAAATAAGAACATGTATTTGAAGTCGTTGGAACTATCTGGTTTTAAATCGTTTGCTAAGAAAAGCACGCTGGAATTCAGCGCGCCGATCTCTTCGATTGTTGGTCCGAATGGTTCTGGCAAATCTAACATCGCTGAAGCCTTTCGTTTTGTGCTTGGAGAGCAGTCGATCAAAAGCATGCGAGGAAAGAAAGGCGAAGATCTCATTTTTAACGGCGCTGGCGAAGGCGGCCGGTCAAATAGAGCACAAGTAAAAGTAGTTTTTGATAATGCTAAGCGAATTCTACCGGTTGATTTTGACGAAGTGGTCATTGAGCGAATTGTGCACCGAGATGGTATCAACGAATATTTGATAAATGGAAGCCTTGTCAGGCTAAAAGATGTTATTGAACTTCTTGCTAGCGCACATATAGGCGCTTCAGGGCACCACATCATTTCACAGGGAGAGGCGGATAAAATTTTGAATGCAAACCTTCGAGACCGGAGAAGCATGATCGAAGATGCTCTTGGGCTTAAGATCTATCAATATAAAAAAGAAGAAAGTTCCCGCAAGCTTGAAAAGACTGAGGAGAATATCAAGGAAGTAGAACTCCTTCGACGCGAGATCGCTCCGCATATTAAATTTCTGAAGAAGCAGGTAGAGAAAATTGAAAAAGCACTTGAGCTGAAGCAATCGCTCATCGTTCTGTATCAAGAATATTTCAAGCGGGAAGATGTTTATTTAAAGCATGAGAAGAAGGCAATTGAAGAAGAAAAGAGAGCTCCGCAAGCGGAGCTTGCGGAGCTCAGCAAGGAACTAACCTCTCTTAAAGAGGTTATAGGAAAAACCTCCCAGGATTCATCTCGAAGCCCTGAGCTTATTGCTCTTGAATCGAAGCTTTCTGAGACTCGAACAGACAAAGATGCTACCACCCGAGAGCTGGGAAGAATTGAAGGAGAACTCTCGTATCTTAAAAGGAGTTTAGATAAGAAAAAAGATGAACTTAGCCGCGAGAAGACCAAGACAGTTTATTTGCATGAAGTTGAAGAGCTTTATAAAGAGATTGATTTGAAGCTTGCTGATGCTGAAAAGACCCCGAACCCTGATATCCTTCGAGGAGTGTTTGGTGTTATAAGAACACTTATCAGTAATTTCATTTCTCGAAATAAGGATAAGGTAGAAGAATCAAACGAGGCAGATTTTGAGAAAGAAATAGAAAACCTTCAGGCGGATAAGCATTCTTTTGAAAAGAAGTTGATGACTATTAAGCATGAGGAGGAGATGCTGTCTCATCAGTACTCTAAAATTAAAGAAGAGATTGAGCGAGGAAAGGATGAGAATGTTGAAGCGGAGAAAGCTATTCTTAAGATCATGACCCGGCAGAATGAGCTTCATGGAAAGCTGTCATCGCTTCAAGGAAGAGAAGAAAAATTCATTGCAGAGGAAGAAGATTTTAAACGAGAGCTTCAGGATGCGGCATTTCTTGGCGGAAGAGAAGCAATTAATTACGATCATTTTGTGTTAGAAGTCGTGGGTGAAGAACGCCATGCTCAAATTGAACGAAAGCGGCATTTGGAAAAAATGAAGATCCGCCTGGAAGAAACAGGAGTAGGTGGAAGTGATGATGTGCTTAAAGAGTATACCGAAGCAGAAGAAAGAGACGCATTTCTCGGAAAAGAACTTACAGACCTGCAATCTTCAGCGGTATCGCTCAACCAGCTTATTGCAGAATTGGATGAAAAATTAAATACAGAATTCAAGGAAGGGGTTCGAAAAATAAACGAAGAGTTCGGCAAGTTTTTTGCCCTGATGTTTGGCGGAGGAACTGCAAAACTAATGGTGGTCCGCGAAGAAATGCGAAAGAAGAAAACTCTGACAGAAGAACTTGATATGGACGATGCCGCCTACGCAGAAGCTGCTTCGGCGGCCGAGGAAGAAGTAGGCAAAGAAGGTCTTGATATCGAAGTTAATCTTCCGCGAAAAAAGATCAAAGGCTTGGTGATGCTTTCAGGAGGGGAGCGCGCACTCACTTCGATCGCTCTTCTTTTTGCTATCTCACAGGTTAATCCTCCTCCTTTTATTATCCTTGACGAAACAGATGCGGCTCTCGATGAAGCTAACTCCCGAAAGTACGGTGATATGGTAGAAAATCTTTCTAAGCATTCTCAGCTTATTGTTATTACTCATAACCGAGAAACGATGTCTCGAGCCGGAATTCTCTATGGTATCACTATGGGTTCGGACGGCGTTTCAAAACTCCTTTCTATTGCCTTCGATGAAGCAGTAAGGGTAGCAAAATAGTGCACATTTCGGGTGGTAACTAGTATTTTATAGG
>Ga0068856_100006685_pt1 | contig 11305 bp, 9 predicted proteins | sample KBSCornC62_FD_66595 | JGI IMG/M metagenome (GOLD analysis project Ga0068856, IMG submission 66595) | Corn rhizosphere microbial communities from Kellogg Biological Station, Michigan, USA - KBS Corn C6-2 | ecosystem: Host-associated > Plants > Roots > Rhizosphere > Soil ... | reverse complement strand
GCCAGCGATCTGGCTTTTAACGGTACCGTGATACAACCCGGGCCGTTCGCCACGCTTAACTTCGATCTCGGCACTTTCACCGGCAGCCTGAACAATGGAGGCACCTTTACTGGCGGGACTTTTGAGCTCGACAAGCCGGAACAGTGCTGTTTACGACGTCATTCTCGGGCACTTGGGATAAGGTTGGGAGCGGTCTTTATGACCTGGCCGGCACCTTTTCGACAGTATTCGACGGCGTCCACTATAGCGGCGTGACCGACCAAATGTTCAAGTTATCTTTCGATGACGAGCGTATCTGTCTGAAAGATCTGCGAGGCAATACCAATATAACCGCGACCGTCGTTCCCGAGCCCAGCAGTTTGGTCCTTCTGGGAACTGGCCTGGTCGGCCTGGCCGGTGTGGTCCGTCGAAAGCTGCTTTCAGTAATTTCCTGAGCGATTACTGCCGCTCTAACATCCAGACATTGGCGCTGGTGCTGCTGACATGCAGCGCCAGCTTTTTTCCGTCTCGCGAAGGAATCGCCCACGATACGCTTATTTTTTTCGGATGCCACACCGGGCGAACGTTACCACGCAAGTCGATCTGCAGCAGCTCATTTTCTTTCTCCCCGGTGGTAGGGACCCACAAGCTCTTGCTGTCGGCGGCCCAATCAACGGAGGCCAGGCTCAACGACCCGTTCAGGTTGATCGATTTTTCTGAAGCGCCGTTCAGAGAAACTATACGAATGCGACCACTTTCTTCGTCGCCCCATTTTCCGCGCGCAAGCGCCAACATCGAACCATCCGGGGATAAACTCCAGTTGTAGAGCTGCGAGAGTTCGTCCTTGAGTTCAAAAATCTTGGAGCCCGTTCCTTTGAATGGATCGAAGGTATAAAAACTGACGTCTTTGTCGCGAACGACGCTGTAGACGCACACGGTCGCTGGCGCACGGGCGCATTGATGATTGCTGATCCAGTTTGCCCTGGCAACTTCATGTGGAGCGCCGCCGGCCAAAGGCACCCTCATGAGCGGGACTTCATACTTGGAGTCTTCCCAATTCGGATAAACGACATACAAGAGCTGAGTTCCATCCGGACTCAACCGGGGTTCGGCCACAGGCTGAGCCCCGCCAACCACCATGTCGGGCACCATCTGGCCCATAGCCTGCTTGTAAACACTGAATGTTCCGGTGCGATCGGAGATGAAGATCACCTGCTTGCCATCGGGAGTCCAATCGAATGGCAAATCTTGACGATCGTCGAGCGTGAGGCGTTGAGGTTCGCTTAGCTCGCCAGAGTTATCGAGCGTTCCGACATAGACGTCGGGTTCGGGGACTCCCTTCGTATAGATGATCCGCTTGCTATCTCCGGAAACGCTGACCGAGAAAACCGCTCCCTGATCGTTGGTCAGGCGTACAGGTGGCCCTTCCACCTGATTTAGGTTGTTGAGGCGATTGAAGAAAAGATTGGAGTCAAGCTGCCGCGGGCGTACCTCAGAAATAGAGTAGATAAGACGACCGTCAGGAGCCCAGCAGATGGGACCCCCTAGTCCGGATAGGGACAGCACTGGGGTCGGTCGAACGGTTATGCCGGCGGGAGCGCCGGCGTGGATATCGATCATATTGATGACGGCCTTAGCCCCGCCTCCATACGTAAAACGAGCCGTGGTATAGGCAAGCTTTTGACCATCTGGCGCCCAGGCAATCCCGCCAAATAGGTCGCCGTTTCCGCCGACCAGTTCTCGAGCTTGGGTTCCATCAACTGCCGCCAGCCAAATCCGCTGTCGCAGAGCCTTCCCGGCAATAAAGGCAACTTCTTCTCCGTTGGGCGAGACTGCGGGAAAACGCCCATCATCCACCAACTTCCGCGCTTCGCCGCCAAGCGCGGAAAGCGCCCAAAGGCTGGATTCACGATATTGCCCAGCCAACGCGACAATCATGTGGACGCTGTCCGGGAACCACGAAATGGAAGTTGCAGCCAAGTCCTTCGGCAATGGCAGGGAATGAGTTTCACCGGTGTCGATCTGGCGAAGGTAGAAACCGGCCTCATCGGAGAAGGCAAGATAACGACCATCCTCCGAAACGGCGGCCGCGCGAACCGGATCGCCAAGCGGATTTGCGGTGAGGCGAGTGATCCGGGGTGGGGCAGCCGGAGGACGAAGCAGCAGGAATCCGAGGGCCACGCCGAAAACGACGAGAACCAAAACGGCGAGGCCCGCGAGAATCCACCAGCGCCGTGAGTGAGCGGATGCCGGAATCGCAACGGTTAAGGCGGCCGGGGTCTCAACTGAGCCGTTGCCGTTGGCTCTGCCTAAACTGACAGGCGCAAGAAAGCGGTAGCCGCGCCGGGCCACGGTTTCCACGAAAGTTGGGTTTTCGGCGGAATCGCCCAAAGCGTCCCGCAGCCGGCGAATGGCCGCGTTCAAGCTGTGGTCAAAATCGACAAAAGTGTCGGCCGGCCAAAGGCGGCTGCGCAGTTCTTCGCGCGTGACAATCTCTCCCGGCTTTTCCAGAAGCTGTGACAGGACCTGGAAGGGCTGCTCCTGCAGCTTCACCTTGCGTCCGTGGCGGCGTAGTTCACCGGCCCTCAAATCGAGTTCGAACAGGCCGAAGTGGCGTGTGTACTCGTGGTTGAAGCCGTTCGAAGGCGCCACGGCCTCGGATGGCAACACTCTTTCGCGACTGTTCCCCATGTCACCCAACCTTGTAACCATTTGACGAGCGAGAGCTTAGCTCGTTACCCAGATTTCATCGCCGAATTACCCTCCGAGCCTTGAGACACCCGTCTACTTGAACGAGCTTTGGCAAAGATACGGGGGAGAAGGCGATGGGGTTCAAGGAAAATTCGGCACTTTTCTTGTTTGTCTTGTTATGCGGCAGCATGTGTTCTGGTAAAGCGCCTGGTGAAGTGCCGGAAATCACGGTTCTGTTGCAAAACCGGGTCAAACTTTCACAGACTGTGCTAAAGCAGGCGGAAGCCGAGGTGGCTCGGATCTTGGGGGCGGCCGGGATTCATGTCCGCTGGGTCGACTGCATGAAAACGGATATGTGTCATCACGTGCCCACGGCAAACGAATTTGTCCTCAGCATTGTTTCCGATGGTCGAACTTCAAATGACATGGTTTATGGCATAGCGTTCCTGGGTCCGGCGGGAGAGGGCAAATACAGTGACGTTTTCTTCCGGCGGATTGAGGCAGCCTGTTCCATGAATGGTGAAAACGTCGCGCGCTTTCTGGGAACGGTAGCGGCGCACGAATTGGGACATTTGCTCCTCGGATCCCATGCCCACACCTACGAAGGGGTAATGAGCGCGGTCTGGAGAGAGCCGACCCTGCGCCGCATGAATATGGGAACCCTCCTGTTTACCGGGGAGGAATCAATGGCTATGAAGGCCAGACTGGCCGGCGAAGGGGCAAGCAGGGATCTTCCGGAGTACACGCGGACGCGCACGCGGTCGTTGATACCCTAATTTGTTGTGAGGTAGCCGGTTGTTCAGTGTTGCTGGGACTGACGCAGGAGAGGACGCAGGGCTTCTACGGAAACACCGAGGGTTCCCCCGGTGAATCCGTCCATGTACGCGGAGTTTACGCCGATGACTTCGCCCTTCGTATTGAACACCGGGCCACCGCTACCGCCGTGCGCGGTGGGCGCGTCATAGATCAGCTTGTCGCCGACTGCGTCCCCGAGATGACCACAGGTGGTGGAGGGCCGGATCAGCGAAAGTGCCGCCAACTCGCTGGCGGCGCTGATGTCGTTGTGGCGATAGGCGAGACGTTCGTAAATTCCTGCGGGAGACTTCGCCACCATACCGGCGATTCCCATCGGATAGCCAATTACGGTGACCAACTGCCCGGGTGCTCCGACGGATTTCGCGAGCGGCAGCACGGGCAATGCACGGACGAAATTGGAATCTTCGGTGCGCAGGACCGCGAGATCCGACGTTTTTGACACGGCGGCAGGCGATAACTGCACGGGAGTGGGAGATCCAGGAAAGAAGACCACGAGGCTCTCCAGCATGGCATTCGCACCCTGGTCGATCAATTTTTGAGCTTCGGAGTCTCCGTACCAAGGTTCCGCAACATGACGGTTGGTGGCGAGCAAGCCGTCGCCGACCAGGAATCCTGTCCCAGAAACGCGGGCGCGGATGTCAGGGCGATGATTGGGAAATCCGACCTGGTAGACGCCGTAGATATATCCAATGGAATCACGATAACGGTTCAGCACCAGAGCGGGCATGGCTTGCTCTTGTTTGAGCTGCTCAATTTGAGCAGTGAGTTCGTGAACCTCCTTTTGCAGGTCCTCAGGAGGAGCCGACTGGGCCGCGCTGGGGCCGTAATGGTGCACCATGATCAGAGCGCCCAACAAGAGCACGATTCCCAGTACACCTTGAATGACTTGTTGCCAGGTCTCGCAGACCTTGCACTCCTGCTCAGGCTGATGCTGAGGCCGAGTAGGGTCGGGGTCGGACGGGGCAGAATCGGTGATTTGGGTATCGGCCATGAGTTTTGCACTAGCGCAGTCAGGAACTCACCCAAGTCACTCCCGTTCAGTGGGTTGGGGGCTGCCCAAGGGAGGTGGAGTGACGCTTTCGAGAAGCTATCTTCACCTGTTCCGGATGACTGCGCTACGGTACTGAAGGGGAGGTCCAGGGGTTCCAGATGGACACTCACTATGGAGGTTCGGGGCAGTGAGTCAGCCGATTAACCCCAGGCGTTCCGACATCTCTTCGTAGAGAAAGCCTTCGCCGGGGCGGTAGGGCTGAATCCATTCTCCATCAACAACTAATTGGGGAATGGCGCGCTTCCCGGTCGTCTCAATGTCGATTTCGGTATAGGGAAGATTGTGCTTGGCGAGGAAACGGCGGGCGACGCGGCAATCGGGGCACCAGAAAGCAGAGTAGAGGGTTATCTGCATGCTTGAATATGGATGCTTTGCGGATGCGATGGGTCGTCGCGGTAATTTAACTGAATTTGAAAGGTGAGAAGGCCGGCTGCACTCAATCTGCGGTGGGCTGGACTTTCGTCTCAAATCTCCTTTATTGCGGTTGCATTACGTCTTCCAGGAGGGCTTTGCTGCCCCTTTCTACCGTGATGATTTTGTGGATTGGCGCGTAGCCGCTGGCAGTTACGTCAATGACATAGTTCCCGGGATCAAGCGTTACGTCCACTGGAGCGGTCTTGTCCAGCATGTGCTGGTTGATTGCGATCTGGGCTCCCCTGGGCTGAGTGTGAATGCTGATCGTGCCTTGGTCGGCCTGACCTTTTTTGCCGAATAACTTTGACATTTTGCCGACTGTCTTCATGTTCTCGACATTGCCGAGAGCGCGCAGGGTGGGCGAGAAATTGAAGGTTTGTCCGAGAACGAATTGCGCGTTCATGGTCTCGTCAAGGTAGCCTTCCTTGCGAACCAGGATCAGGTGCTGGCCTTTGCTAACACTGATCTGGGCGGGCGTTTTCGTGCCTACGTCTTTGCTGTCGATGTAGATGTTCGCACCTGCAGGATCGCTTTTGACGATCAGCGTCGCGGACAATTGCGAGAGATGGACGATAGCCGCTGCCTTCGCGCCTGAGGCGACCTCGACAGTACGCGTATCGGTGGCATATCCCGCCTTGCTGACGGTGATGGAGTGCTTTCCGGGCTGAACGTTTTCGAGCCCGAGGGGGGTCACCCAACTGGGATCGGTAGCGCCGTCGAGTTGGATCTGCGCTCCTTGCGGAGTGGAGTCCACACTCAGTTGTCCCGGCATCACGACCGGGGCCATAGCTTTCTTCTTTGCGACTCTTGCTCTCGGAGCGGACGAGGTGGCTGTCACCGGCTCTGAAACAGCGTCTGGAATTTCGGCGGGCTGAGCTTCAACGGGAGCCTGAGGTTGCGCTGCCGCGTCGGACGGCGCAGGCTTAGCCTGCGCTGGAGCCTGAACCGCCGTTGGAGCTACCCGACGGCGAGTGCCGGTGTCTTCATCGCTCTGGCCGTGTATGTAGTACATCACGCCGATCGCGATGGCCACAATCAGAATGACGGCTCCGCCTACTGCGTACAGCATCAGCTTCGGAGGTACGCCTTTAACTTCTTTGATCGCTTTCGCGGCAACTTCGCGAGGCTGAATTTTGGGCTTCTCGGCTACTCTTTGAGAACCACGATAGGCAGTCGAAGCAAATTTCGGCGGCTGTGGAGTGGGAATCTCCGGCGGTGGCTCGGGCACGACGTAGACCTCCTTTAGTGGAGGCAGTTCGGAAATTTCCGAGAAGCTGGTGCCGCTGCTGCTCGGAGCACTTTCCGCCATGAGGGGGTCTACCGCGATCTTGGGAGCAGTAGTTGAAGCTTCAAAGGTCTCAATCTGCGGCTCATCACTCACTGCCGACGACATGTATGCCGAGGGCTGCTCATCATCGGCGGGAGAGTGGGAGATGTGTGTCGCTGCAGAGTTGGGGACTGGGGGATGCGATGGAATGGCAGCGCTTCCTCCAATACCGGCTGCCGCGGCTTGAGTCTTCGGCGCGGCGAGCCGCGATGGTCTGGTTGCTGGCGCCGGCTTCGCCGCAACGGGAGCGGTTGTCGCCCGAGGAGTCTGCGGCACGGTCACTTTCGGAACCGGCGAGGCGCTGACTTTCGGTGACGCTGGGCTGCTGACCTGTGGCGCGGCTGCAGGCTGCGGATGTTGCACGGCAGAATTAACGAACTTGGACTTCGCGGCTACCCTGGCGCCAGTGTCGGTCACTACCGTACTTGGGTTAGGAGCGACAGTCTTTTTTGCGGCAGGCTTGCTCTCTTTGCAATTTTCCAGATCGTCGAGCAGAGCCCTCCCGGTCGCATAACGATTGGCGGGATCCTTTGCCAAGGCCTTCATGATCAAATCGCTCAGCAGGGGATGCACCTTGGCATTAATTCGAATGGGGGCAACCGGTGTGCTCTCCAAAATGTTCTGGCGAATGGATTCGATGTCGGCTCCGTCGAAGGCCTTCTGCTCGGTCAACATCTCGTAGAAGATGGCGCCCAAGCTGAAGAGATTCGAGCGCAGGTCGGTCGCTTCGCCGCGCAGCTGCTCCGGAGACATGTAATGCGAAATGGAAGAAACACCGTCGACGTACTGCACGAAATTGCCGACCGATGAAACGCCATAGCTCAGAATTTTGACGGTTCCATCCCAGCCGCACATGATTTTCGAGGTTTCGAGGCTTTGATGAACGATGTTGTGCGACGATGCGTCATCGAGCCCGTTACACAGCTGGCGGCCGATATCGAGCAGATCCCAGATGGAGAATCCTTCATTGCGCGCCAGCATGGTGGCGATGCTGTTGCCCTGAACATATTCCATCGGAGCACAGAGCTGGCCGTCAATCACACTGGTATTGGTGACGCAACAGAGGTTCTGGCAAGTCAAAACCTTAACGCTCTCCACCTCCTGCAGCAATGCTTGTTCGACAGCGGAAGCGTGTTCTCCAAAAGCGCCGAGCTGAATCGCTTTTAGCGCGACAGGCTGCCCACTTTCGGGATCATTCGCCTTGTAGACACTTCCCGTAGGAGATTTCGAGAGTTCGCTGAGAATTTCGAATTGGCCGAGTTTCGTAGGCATTGCTTCCTTACCCCATGCGCCAGACGATCACCAACTGCTGCCGGCTAACCTGCCCGGGGGAGATTCAGGATCTTGAGCAATAAGGATAGCGCTCTGGATTTGAGGCTTCGAGTTACGAAAGTAAGCCGGCAAAGCCCCGCTTCTCACGCCAACAGGGCGCGAAAAATGGAGCACCCCGAACCTCACGTCTTCCCTTCAGGCGCTGACTCCCTGCGTCAGACGGGCCGTCAATCCGCTGATATAGGTGATCAATTCAGGGGGCTCGTGCACGCGAAAGGCTACATTCAGTAGCAGCAAATGGATCGTGATGGCCTCCAGAGAATGGGAGCCGGTGTGGAGCGTGCAGGAGTTTGCGTCAACCGCTTCCAGAGCTCCGAGCGAAGGAGAGATGCGCTTCGCCAAAGATTCCATGGAAGCATGCAATGTGACTCGAGCAGAATACGGGTTGGGAACGTGGGCGATGGACTTCGAGACGAAAGTGGCGAAGCCTCCATCGGGCGGCTTGCGTGGTTTGAAGCGGGTGGAGGTTTTTAGCTTGCCCTGAAGTCGATCGACCCGAAAAGTCCGCCAATCGTTGCGGGTGAGATCCCAGGCTACCAGGTACCAACGATATCCGGTGTGCACCAGGCGGTGCGGCTCAACTGAGCGCGTGGTAGCGGATCCGGTGCGGTCGTGATACGTGAAGCGCATTCCTTCGTGGTCTCGGCAGGCGTTGGCAATGAAAGACAGGCGATCGGCCTGAACGGTGGGGCCGGGAGTTTCGAGGGGTACGACAAACCCGTGCAGTGCCGCAACTCTGCCGCGCAGCCGCGGGGGCAGAACCTGTTCCAGCTTGAGGAGAGCGCGTACCGATGCCTCTTCGATACCCGTGACTGCCCCCGTAGCTGCCGTGCGCAGTCCCAAGGCGACCGCCACGGCTTCTTCGTCGTCGAGCAGTAATGGTGGCAGAGTCGCTCCGGCGCCGAGCTGGTATCCGCCCGCCACTCCCGCCGTGGAAAGCACCGGGTAACCCAGGCTTCGCAGGCGATCGACGTCCCGACGCAGGGTCCGCGACGTAATTTTCAAGCGATTGCTGAGATCGAAACCCGACCAATAGCGCTGAGCTTGAAACAAGGACAACAGCCGGAGCAGCCTTGCCGAGGTCTGCAACATGGATTTGTATTGTGCCACGAGTTGAGGACCGAAACTGTCCTCAATCGCTGATAGGGTATCGGGGTCGATTCTGCCGGTCTCAATAAGGAGAATCACTGGAGCGACTTGATATGAAGCTGACCGAATTCTTTCTTGCGCAACTGGAACGGGACGCCGCCAGCACCCGGCTTGCCCTGGAACGTGTTCCCGAGGGACATAACGACTGGAAGCCTCATTCCAAATCAATGCCGCTGGGATATCTGGCTGCTTTGTGCGCGACCATGCCGTCCTGGATCGTGTCCATGGTGAAGCAGGACGAATTCGATATGGCCACTCCGGGTGCAACGCGATTCAAGCCGATGGAGTGGAGTTCACGAAAAGATCTTCTGGGCGCGCTCGACCGGGCCGTCGCCGAAGCGCGCGAGGCTCTGCAGAACACCAACGATGAGCATCTGCAGACCCCGTGGAGGTTCATGGTAGCTGGGCATGTGGCCAGCGAAAGTCCGCGACAAGAGATGATCGCCGAATCGGTGTTCAGCCATCTGGCGCATCACCGGGGCCAACTCACGGTGTATCTTCGGCTCAATGAATCTTCAGTTCCCGCTTTGTACGGACCGTCCGCCGATGAAGGCCGGTTCGAGCGAATCCCTGCGTAACTTTCTGGTGGCGCTGGCAGTTGTAATCGTTATGTGCGGTCTGGGATGACATTTGTCATCCGGCCGCAATGACGATCTCCACTTGTGAAGGTGGGCAATCCGCGACAGGATTGCAGTTGTACTCCTCATGTCAGGCAAGAAGCCTGTCGGAATGCAAGAAACCATTTTGAGCGCAGTTGTCGGTCAGAAGGCACTTCGACTATTCTGTTGGCGCTGGGCCGCATCTGCCACCTGCCGCCAGTCGCCTATTCCTGCCGGAGTGAATGTATGACGCTAACCCGATTCGTCACTAAAAACGCCTTTCGCAACAAACGGCGCAGCACGCTGACTGTCTTGAGCATCGCCTTCTCCCTGCTCCTGCTGACTCTGATGATGACGATTTGGCGCGCGTTCTACCTCGACCAAGGCAGCGCGGAGTCTGCGCAGAGGCTTGTGGTAAGGCACCGGGTATCGCTCACCTTTTCTTTGCCCGGTTTTTACCGGGAAAAGATTCGCGCTCTTCCTGGCGTAGTTTCTGTGGTTCCCGTCTCCTGGTTTGGCGGAATCTACAAGGACCAGAAGCCGGAGAACTTCTTTGCGCAATTTGGAACCGACCCCGATGAATTCTTCAAAACCTACCGGGATGCGCAGATGCCGGAAGACCAGATCAAGGCATGGCAGCGCGACCGGCAAGGGGTCATCGTGAATGATAGTCTGGCCGCAAAATATGGCTGGAAACTGGGCGACCGCATCGTGTTGCAGGGAACGATTTACCCGGTCAACCTCGAATTGAATATTCGTGGAATCTACCACACTGTTCCGGATAACAAGTCGGTTTACTTCAACAGCAAGTATGTGGAGGAAGCAGTTTCTTTCTTCAAAGGAAAAGCGGGCACATTCAGCATTCTGGCTGCTTCTCCATCGGACGTCAGCACGGTTGCCAACGCGGTTGACGATATGTTTCGCAACTCGCCGCAGCCTACGAAGACAGAGAGCGAAAAAGCCTTTGGCCTGGAATTTGTTGCCATGATGGGGAATGTGAAGGCGTTCATTTTGAGCATCTGCTCGGCAGTGGTATTCGCGACGCTATTGGTTTCGGCGAACACCATGGCAATGTCGATCCGCGAACGAACGCGAGAAGTCGCCGTGCTCAAGACGCTGGGATTCACGAAACGGGGCGTCCTTGGACTGTTCGTAAGCGAGGCTGTGGCGCTGTCGTTGGGTGGCGGCATTCTCGGGGCGAGTTTCGGATGGCTTCTGGTTTATGGCCTCACTCATTCACCGCAGTTCTTCAGTTTCTTTCCACTGAAAGTGACCCCAGCAATCTGGATCGCTGCTTTGTTTACCTCTGCAATCGTGGGCTTGCTGAGTGCGGCGCTGCCTTCGTATCACGCGTCGCAGATCAACATTGTGGACGGGCTCCGGCATATCGGGTGAAGTCATGACGCTGGGCAGTTTCGTGGTGCGCAACACGTTTCGCAATAAGCGGCGAAGCCTGCTGACCATGGTCAGCATCAGCTTCTCGCTGCTTTTGCTGACCATGATGATCTGCATCTGGCGTTCGTTTTACATCGATCAGGTTGCGCCCGAAGCGGCGCGGCGGCTGATCATTCGAGACCGGGTTTCGTTGGCATTCTTTCTTCCAGGCTATTACCGGGAGAAGATTCGGGCGCTACCGGGAGTCAATGCGGTAACTCCGCTGACGTGGTTTGGCGGGCGGTATATCGATGATCGTCCGGCGCACTTCTTCGCGCAGATGGCAACCGATCCCGAGGAGTACTTGAAGGTTGCATCCGATAAAATCGTCCCCGCGGATCAAGTCAAGTCTTGGCAACAGGATCGGGCGGGAGCGCTGGTCGATGTGACGCTGGCGAATAAGTATGGATGGAAGATCGGCGACAAGATCACGCTGCAGGCCAATATCTTTCCGACGGATCTGAATTTAACGATTCGTGCAATCTATCATCGCGATCCGCCGCAGAATGCGCT
>Ga0068856_100006682_pt1 | contig 11307 bp, 8 predicted proteins | sample KBSCornC62_FD_66595 | JGI IMG/M metagenome (GOLD analysis project Ga0068856, IMG submission 66595) | Corn rhizosphere microbial communities from Kellogg Biological Station, Michigan, USA - KBS Corn C6-2 | ecosystem: Host-associated > Plants > Roots > Rhizosphere > Soil ... | reverse complement strand
TCTCATCATCAGGCGACACATGGGCTTCAAGTGCGGCATCGTCGGCCTGCCGAACGTCGGCAAGTCGACCCTCTTCAACGCGTTGACCGAAACCGCGGCGGCGCAGGCGGCGAACTATCCCTTCTGCACGATCGAGCCCAATGTCGGCCAGGTCGCCGTCCCCGATCCCCGCCTCGATAAATTGGCGGAGATTGCGGGCTCCGCCAAGAAGATCGAAACCCAGCTCGCCTTCGTCGATATCGCCGGCCTCGTGCGCGGCGCGTCCAAGGGCGAGGGGCTCGGCAACCAGTTCCTCGGCAATATCCGCGAATGCGACGCGATCATCCATGTGCTGCGCTGCTTCGAGGGCGAGGTGACCCATGTCGAAGGCAAGGTCGATCCGATTGCCGATGCGGAGACGGTCGAGACCGAATTGATGCTCGCCGACCTCGAAAGCCTCGAAAAGCGCGTCCCCAACCTCGTCAAGAAAGCCCAGCAGGGCGACAAGGAATCCAGGGCGGCCGCGTCCGTGCTGGGCCAGGCGCTCGACCTGCTCCGCGACGGCAAGCCCGCGCGCCTCACCGAACCCAGGGACGAGGACGAGAAGAGCCTGTTCAAGCAGGCCCAGCTCCTGACCGCCAAGCCCATTCTCTACGTCTGCAATGTCGACGAAGACGCCGCCGCTGAGGGCAATGCGCTCTCCGCCAAGGTGTTCGAGAAGGCGAAGGGCGAGGGCGCCAAGGCGGTGGTCGTCTCCGCCGCGATCGAGGCGGAGATCGTCACGCTCGACCCCGCCGACCGCGGTGAATTCCTGGGCGATCTGGGCTTGAAGGAAACCGGCCTCGCCCGCGTGATCCGCGCCGGCTACGACCTTCTCCACCTGCTTACCTTCTTCACCGCGGGGCCCAAGGAAGCACGCGCCTGGACGATCCCGGCGGGCTCCAAGGCACCGCAGGCGGCAGGCGCGATCCACAGCGATTTCGAACGCGGCTTCATCCGCGCCGAAACGATCGCCTTTGACGATTACGTGGCTTGTCGGGGCGAAGCGGGCGCGCGCGACGCGGGCAAGCTCCGCTCCGAGGGCAAGGACTATGTCGTCCACGACGGCGACGTGATGCTCTTCCGCTTCAACGTGTGAGCTCCCTCTCCCCTTGGGGAGAGGGTTGGGGTGAGGGTGAGTCCGGCTGAGGCTGACTCCCGGAGGGCAATCACACCCTCACCCTCCCAAGCCTTCGGCTTGGGTCCTCCCTCTCCCCCAAGGGGAGAGGGCATTAGGTCTTCCCCCCGTCACACGCCTGAGGCATCGAAGGGCGTAATGACCCTGTCCCTTCGACTCGCGCTGATCGCGCTGCTCGCCCTGATCGCCGGCCCCGCAACCGCCGCGGAAAAACGCGAACCGATCACCATCCTCGTCTCGATCGACGCCTTCCGCGCCGACTATCTCCAGCGCGGCCTTACCCCCAATCTCAGCGCGCTCGCCGCCCAGGGGATCAGCGCGTCGATGCGGCCGAGCTTCCCGACCAAGACCTTCCCCAATCATTATGCGATCGTCACCGGCCTTCGCCCCGATCGTAACGGCATCGTCGGCAACAAGATGGAGGATCCGCGCCGCCCCGGCGACACCTTCACCATGAAGAATAGCGACGATTCCTTCTGGTGGAGCGAGGCGGAGCCGCTTTGGGCGGGCGCGGAGAAAATCGGCATCCGCTCCGCGTCGATGTTCTGGCCCGGCTCGATCGTCGCTTATGATGGCGTCCGCCCGGAAGACTGGTTTCCCTGGAACGAGAATGTCACCATGACCCAGCGGGTCGATGGCGTGCTCGATTGGGTCCGCCGGCCGTCCGCGATCCGCCCACGCTTCATCACGCTCTATTTCGATGTGGTCGATACCGCCGGCCATCATCACGGCCCCGACAGTCCCGAAGTCGATCAGGCGCTCAAGGATGTGGATGCGCAGATCGGCCGGCTGCGCGGCGGCCTCGCCGAGCTCAAGCAGCCCGCCGATCTGGTGATCGTCGCCGATCACGGCATGGCCTCAACTTCGGCAGATCGGGTGGTGATGGTCCACGATATCGCCAGCCCCGCCGACTATCATCTCATCGACGAGGGCCCGGTGGCGTTGATCGATCCGGTTCCGGGGCACGAGGCCGCGCTCGCGGCAAGCTTGCTCAAGCCGATCCCGCACGTCCAATGCCTGCGCAAGCAGGATCTGCCCGAGCGTCTCCATTACGGGCGCAATCCACGCGTCGCGGCACTCGTCTGCCAGGCCGACATCGGCTGGCTGCTGCTCGACAAGATGCCCGAAAAGGGCGTCGACAAGGGCAGCCACGGCTATGACAATCAGGCGCCCGAGATGCAGGCGCTCTTCATCGCCGCCGGCCCCGACATCGCGTCCAAGGGCAAGCTTCCGACCTTCGACAATGTCGATGTTTACGCCTTGCTCCGCGACCTGCTCCACATGCCGCCCAAGGCCGACATCGACGGTACCGATGCGCCGTTCCGGGGCGCGTTGAAGACGCGGTAGCGTCCTTCGTCACTTGGTTTAATGCCGCTCCTTGGTGCTCGCGAACTTGATGTTCGGGAAGCGGCCGGAGACATAGTTCAGCTCCCACGCATCCTTGGCCATGAACACCGGCTGCCCGTCGCGGTCTTCGGCCATGGCGGAGCGATGCTCGCCCATAAACTGGTCGAGCGTCTTGGGATCCTCGGCGGAGATCCAGCGCGCCGTATCCCAGGGCGAAGGCTCGAACCCCGCATCCACCTTATATTCGGCCTGCAACCGGCTGATCAGCACTTCGAGCTGGAGCTGCCCGACCACGCCGACGATCCAGTTGGAGCCGATCTGCGGGAAGAAGACCTGCATAATCCCTTCCTCGGCCATGTCGTTGAGCGCGTTGCGCAGCTGCTTGGTCTTGGTCGGATCGGCCAGCTTCACACGGCGCAATATTTCGGGCGCGAAATTGGGGATGCCGGTGAAGCGGATCTGCTCGCCCTCGGTCAGTGTGTCGCCCACGCGCAGCGTCCCATGGTTGGGAATGCCGATGATGTCGCCGGGAAAGGCTTCCTCGGCCAGCTCGCGGTCGCGCGCCATGAAGAGAAGCGGAGAGTGCACCGCGATCGTTTTGCCCGTGCCGACCTGTGCCAGCTTCATCCCGCGTTTGAACTTGCCCGCGCACAGCCGCATGAACGCGATCCGGTCGCGATGCTGCGGGTTCATGTTGGCCTGCACCTTGAACACGAAGCCCGCGACCTGCGGCTCGTCCGGCTGGACCTCACGCGCGTCGGTCGGCTGTGGGCGGGGGGAAGGGGCGAAATCGGCCAGCGCCTCGATCAGTTGCTCGACCCCGAAATCCTTGAGCGCCGACCCGAAATAAACCGGCGTCAGATCGCCCGCTTTGTAGGCCTTGTCGTCGAACGGCGCATAGCCGCCCATCGCCAGCTCGGCTTCCTCGCGCAGCATATTAACCGCATCCCCCGACAATAGCTGGTCGAGATCGCTGTCATCCAGTCCGCCGACCGGCACGCTGTCGCCCTCGAACGCGCCGGTCGCGTCGGCCGCCGGGCGATGGAGCACGTTTTTGGCGAGGTCGTAAATGCCTTCGAACTGCCCGCCCATGCCGACCGGCCAGCTCATCGGCGCAACGTCGAGCGCGAGCGCGTCGGCGACCTCGTCGAGCAGCTCGAACGGCGCGCGGCCCTCGCGATCGACCTTGTTGATGAAGGTGATGATCGGCACGTTGCGCATCCGGCAGACTTCGAACAATTTGCGCGTTTGCGCCTCGATGCCGCGCGCCGCGTCGATCACCATCACCGCGCTGTCGACCGCGGTCAGCGTGCGGTACGTGTCCTCGCTGAAATCCTCGTGGCCGGGCGTATCGAGCAGGTTGAAGGTCACCCCCTCGCGCTCGAACGTCATCACCGACGAGGTGACCGAGATGCCGCGCTGCTGCTCGATCTTCATCCAGTCCGATCGCGCGCGCCTTTGTGCCCCTCGTGCGCGCACCTCGCCCGCGGCGTGGATCGCGCCGCCGAACAGCAGCAGTTTCTCGGTCAGCGTGGTCTTGCCGGCGTCGGGGTGCGAGATGATCGCGAAGGTACGGCGTTCGTTTTGGTCGATGGATGCCATGATCGGCTGCGCCTAGCAGGTGGATGTCAGGGCGTCACCTCCGCGCGGCCGACCCGCTAATCGCGCGTGGATGTCGCCGTAAAGGCGTCGCCGATCGCCACCTGCATGGCCTTGGGCTGGTAGGCCCCGTCATAAGGACAGGGCCGCCGCGCCAGACCGTCGCTGCGCGGGATCGACTGCAGCCAGGAATAAGGATCGACCATGCCCCACACCAGCACGTCGCGCAGTTGCGGATAGCCGAACATCAGGTCGAGATAGGCGCGCACATATTTGGCGACGGCATCGTCGCGCACCGCCACGTCCCCGGGCAGCGCATCGTCGCGCACGTCCAGTTCGGTGATGATCAGGTTCAGTCCCAGCGCGACGACAGCGTCCAGAAAGGCGCGCCATGGGCCGTCCTCATACCGCCCGGTGCCGGTCGCCGGATCGATCGAATAGATACCCAGGTGGCTCTGCACGCCATAAGCGTCGATCGGCACGCCGCGCGCCTTCATCCCGGTCAACAACCGCAGCACGCCCGCGCGATGCGCGTCATTCCCAGCCTCCCAACCGGCATAATCGTTATAGACCAGCTGCGTCCCGGCCGGCGCGACCGCGCGGGCGGTGGTGAAAGCGAGGTCGATCACTGCCTCCGGACTGCCCAGGTTACGGCTCAGCCGGGTCTCGTAAAGATTGCCCGTGCCGGGATCGACCGCCTCGTTGATCACATCCCACGACGCGATCTTGTTGCCATAATGTCCGACCACCTCGGTGACATGGTCGATAATCAGCTTGCGCGTGCCGGCGGCGACGTCGGGCCCGAAATCGTAGGTCGCGAGCCAGGCCGGCAGCCAGCGGTCCTGGTGCCAGATGAGATTGTGCCCGCGCATCGCCAGTCCGTTCTCGGTCGCGAAGGCGAGCATATCGTCTGCCGCGCTGAAATCGGTGGTTTGCGCGTTGGGACTGATCGACTGCCACTTCAGCTCGTTCTCCGGCACGATCATATTGCACTGCTGCACGACGAGCGCGCGGTAGGTTGCGTCCCCGAGCGTGCTGATCGGCGGATTGCGCCGTCCGCCGATGGCGCTGCCGAAGCGCATTCCCTTCGGAACGGCGAGTGCGCTCAGCCTGGCCGCGGCCGGTGTCGGGGTCGGAGGCACGGGTGTCGGCGGGGTCGGAGCCGGCACGCCGCCCGCGCTGCCGCCCCCATCTCCCCCGCACGATGCGGTGAGCAGGCCGGCGCCCATCGCGAGCATGGACCGCCGGCTGATACCCGGCCAATTCTGATCTGACGATCCCAATGATCCTCTCCCCCCGGGCCGTGCCTGGTCGTCAGGCGTCGGCGTCGGGCACCGCTGTCTAACAGGCAAGGGGGGCGGGCGTCATGCGGCTTTACGACGGACCGCGGAACAGCCGATTGGTGCGGGCCGTTTTCCACTCCGTTGTTTTAGTATGAGGAGTGTTCCGATGGGTGAGCTGATCGACAAGGCCAAGGGCGTCGCCAATCAGGTGGCCGGCCAGACCAAGCAGGCCGTGGGCCGCGCGTCCGACCGCCCCGACGTGGAAGCCGAAGGCGCCGCGCAGGACGTGAAGGGCCAGGGTCAGAATCTCAAAGGCTCGGTCAAGGGCCTCTTCGGCGACAAGGTCTGATTTGCGCCTGACCGTCATGCCGGACTTGTTCCGGCATCCACCGTGAGGAAGGGCCAAGTCCACTTCGCGGCTGCGACATGCCCCCGGCATGCCGCTGGCCGCCGCTACGTCCCCGGAACACGTCCGGGATGACGATGGAATAGCGACGAGAGGATTGGCGAAGCACGTATCCGCTGCCACAGGCGGTACGTGTTTCGCCGCCTGATTCCCGACCCGTTCCTGCTTTTCCTGGTCGGCACGGTGCTGCTGGCGACCTTCGCGCCTGCGCGCGGAACGTTCGCGGTCGCGGTGAGCTGGCTCTCACTCGCGACCATCATCCTGCTCTTCTTCTTCCACGGCGCGAAGCTCGCTCGCGAACAGGTGGTGGCGGGCCTCACCCATTGGCGGCTGCACCTTACGATCCTCGCCTGCACCTTCGTCTTCTTCCCTATTGTCGGCCTGATCGGCTTCTGGACGCTTCCGAGCCTGATGCCGCGCGATCTCTGGATCGGTATTCTCTTCGTCTGCGCTTTGCCTTCGACCGTGCAGTCGGCGATCGCCTTCGTCTCGATGGCAAAGGGCAATGTCCCCGCCGCAGTCGCCAGCGCATCCGCCAGTCAGATGCTTGGTGTGGTTCTGACCCCGATCCTGATGGGGCTGATGGTCAGCGCGCACGGTGCCAGCGCAGGACTCGGCGGCATGGGCAAGATCGGCGCGCAGATATTGCTGCCTTTCCTACTCGGCCATCTGATGCGGCCGTGGATCGGCGGCTGGGTCGCGCGCCATAAGGCCCTGGTCGGCATCACCGACCGCTCGACCATCCTGATTGCCGTCTACGGCGCTTTCTCCGCCGCGGTGATCGAGGGATTGTGGCACAAATTGCCGCCAGCGGCGCTCGGTCTGCTGTTCGTCGTCAATGCGATGCTGCTCGCGATCGGGCTCGGTTTCACCTGGGAAATCGGACGCCTGCTCGGCTTCGATCGCGCCGACCGCATCGCGATCCAGTTCTGCGGGACCAAGAAATCGATCGTGCAGGGCGTGCCGATGGCGAAAGTCCTGTTTCCGGGGCCGCAAACGGGCGTGATCCTGCTGCCGATCATGCTATTCCATCAGATGCAGCTCATGGCGTGCGCCTTTATCGCGCGGCGCTATGGGGATCAGGAAATCGCGGCCGAAACCGCAAATGAGAGGGTTGGATGAGCGAAGACGCAATCTATCCGGTGCCGGCCGCTTGGGCCGCCAACGCCAGGGTCGACCGGGCCAAATATGAGCAGATGTATGCGCGCTCGCTCGCCGACCCGACCGGTTTCTGGCTGGAGCAGGCCAGGCGTCTCGACTGGACCAGCTTCCCGACCAAAGTCGACGAGAGCAATTATGCCAAGGAGGGTTTCCAGGTTCGCTGGTTCGCCGACGGCGCGCTCAACGTCGCGGCCAATTGCCTCGACCGCCACCTTGCAGAGCGCGGTGACACCACCGCGATCATCTGGGAGCCCGACCAGCCCGACGAGACGCCCCGGCACATCTCCTATCGCGAACTGCACGAACGGGTCTGCCGCTTCGCCAATGTGCTGAAGGCCCAGGGCGTCAAGAAAGGCGACCGCGTCACCATCTACATGCCGATGATCCCCGAAGCGGCGGTGGCCCTGCTGGCCTGCGCGCGGATCGGCGCGATCCATTCGGTCGTGTTCGGCGGCTTCTCGCCCGACGCGCTCGCGGGGCGGATGGAGGATTGCAACTCCACCATCGTGATCACTGCCGACGAAGGCCGCCGCGGCGGCAAGCCGGTGCCGCTCAAGAAGAATGTCGATGCCGCCGCCGAGCGCTGCCGGATCGACACCGCGATCGTGGTGCGTGCAACCGGCGGCGCGGTCGCGATGCAGGACGGCCGCGACATCTGGTATGACGAGGCGATGGCCCAGGTCTCGGCCGATTGCCCGGCCGAGCCGATGAATGCCGAAGACCCGCTCTTCATCCTCTACACGTCGGGCTCGACCGGAAAGCCCAAGGGCGTGATGCACACGACCGGCGGCTATCTGCTATGGGCGAGCTTCACCCACGAGATCGTGTTCGATTACCGCCCAGGTCAGATCTATTGGTGCGCGGCCGATATCGGCTGGGTCACCGGTCACAGCTACATCGTCTACGGCCCGCTCGCGAACGGCGCGACCACGCTCATGTTCGAAGGCGTGCCCAATTGGCCCGATGCCAGCCGCATCTGGCAGGTGGTCGATCGGCACAAGGTCGAGATTCTCTACACCGCGCCGACCGCGCTGCGCGCGCTGATGCGCGAGGGTGATGACTATGTGAAGAAAACCAGCCGCGCCTCGCTCAAGGTCTTGGGCTCCGTCGGCGAGCCGATCAATCCTGAGGCCTGGCGCTGGTATCACGACGTGGTCGGCGACGGCCGCTGCCCGATCATGGATACCTGGTGGCAGACCGAGACCGGCGGCCACATGATCACTCCGCTTCCCGGCGCGATCGCGCAGAAGCCGGGCTCGGCGACCAAGCCCTTCTTCGGGGTCGAGCCGCAGTTGCTCGACAATGACGGCAAGGTGATCGAGGGGCCGGCCTCGGGCAATCTCGTCATCGCGCGTTCCTGGCCCGGCCAGATGCGCGGTGTATGGGGCGATCCGGAACGCTTCTTCCAGACCTATTTCTCGCATTTCCCCGGCGTCTACACGACCGGCGACGGCGCGCGCCGCGACGAGGACGGTTATTGGTGGATCACCGGCCGCGTCGATGACGTGATCAACGTTTCGGGCCACCGCATGGGCACTGCCGAGGTGGAGAGCGCGCTCGTGCTCCACGCCAAGGTCGCCGAGGCCGCGGTGGTGGGTTTCCCGCACGACATAAAGGGGCAGGGCATCTACGCTTATGTGACACTGATCGCCGGCGAGGAGCCGACAGACGCGCTCCGCAAGGAACTGACCCAATGGGTCCGCACCGAGATCGGGCCGATCGCCACCCCCGACGTCATCCAGTTCGCGCCCGGTCTGCCCAAGACCCGCTCGGGCAAGATCATGCGCCGCATCCTGCGCAAGGTCGCGGAAGGCGACACGTCGAACCTGGGCGATATCTCGACGCTGGCCGATCCCAGCGTGGTCGATGATCTGATCAGGAACCGGGTGGCCTAGGCCGGCGGCAGCACGGGGGCGCCGTCGAACAGGCGCCCGCGTGCATTCTGTCCCACCCAGGCATCGGCCAGCGCGCCGATGTCGAGCGCGATTCCGCCCAGTTCGCGGATCCGATCGCAATAGATTTTGCCGAGCAGCCCGCCCGCGACCAGGAAGACTGCGCCCGGGCGCGGTACCGTGAGCACTGCGAGCGTCTGTTCGAACGCCTGCGGGAAATGTGTGCCGCGATTGCCGGCTTCGGCCGTGCGCGCGAGGCGTGTCTCGCCGGGGATATCGTAGGACGCTACCACACCGATCTGCAGGCTTTGTCGCAGCCGCTCGGCAAGGTCAGGATGTGGACTGACCACGCCCAGGAAATCCAGCCCGCGCAGCAGCGAGCCCAGGAACGGATCCTGCCGATTGAGCGCGGCCGGCGCGAGCGCGTCGGTGAACATCGCATCGGTCCGATCCGCCATGAGCGAGTCCAGATAGGTCTCGAGCGCTGCGCAGAAACCGTAATGCATCGCATCCCCGGCAAGGCGCGCCTTGGTGGTCACGCCCAGCAGGCCGGCATTGCGGATGGCCCGATCCAGCTGCTTGCCCAGAGCGTGCAGGCTTTCCGGTTCGGCCGCATCGATATCCTGCCCGAACCAGGCGAGCCAGATTTGCCGCGCCATCGCCTCCGCCTCGCGCTGGGGCAGGACGGCGCGCAATTCGGGATGGAGGTGCATCAGGAAGCGCGCCTCGCCATCGCCCAGCCTGATCCACGAAAAAGCCCCGCCAGCCTCGATCCGTCCCCTGAGATAATTGACGAGCCGGTCGCCGCCGATCCAGCGGTCCGACGCCTCGCGCGCTTCGGCTCGGGCGATCAGCGCGGTGACCGGATACGCGAGCGTCAGCCGCGCTTGCGCGGCGCGCGTCGCGACATTCCACCAATGCGGCATGCCGATCGGCCCGGGCGGCAAAGGCGGGTTGTCGTGGAGCGACGTGTCCGCGAGCAGGTCGCTATACAATGTCAGGAAATCGCCGCCGCGCGCGCCGGCCTCGAAGGCGAGCGTGCAGGCGATCCGCGCTTCCTTTCGCTTGCCGCAGGCGAGCAAGGCGCTGCCGGCCTCCGCGGCGGTCGCGGCGTCGCGGCAGGGGAAAGCAAGCGCGGCGTCAACGATCCGTGCGGCATCGTCGCTCTCGATCGCGGCCAGTTCGAGCAACAAGGCCGCGTCCGGCCGTGCCCGCATCATCGCGCCGCGTAGCCACCGGCTTGCCTCGACCGCATCGCCGCGCGCGCGGAAGCTGCGCGACAATGCAAGTTGGGCGGGGGCGGGCGGGGCATCGAGCGTCACCGCTTGTTCGAGCAGGGCATGCGCCCGATCGGTATCGCCCGACAGCAAAGCCGCCGCGCGTGTGAGGACCTGCGCGCTCGCGGCGCCCAATCGGGCCGCCTCCAGGATATCGGCCTGCGCAGGATCGGCCTTGTCCAGCAGGCCCCAGGCACGCTCGATGGCGACCAGGGCGGCAAGGAAGGTCTCTATGTCGCTGGGCGGCCCGCTCATGCGCGCGGCTTAGCTGGGCTGGCGCACCGCCGACAAGCGATCAGAGCGCGCCCTGGTTGGCGAGCGTCATCGATGCGCTCGCCATCAGGCTGTGGACCAGCCGCAGCGCGACATAGATCCAGGCGAGCAGCACCTCGAAATGGCCCGCATGCCGGAACAGCAGCAGCAACGGCACCAGCGCGAAATAAAGCACCGGCATCTCGAACAAATTGGCGAGATTGTTTGCCGGCGGCTCGACCGGCTCGAAATAGGCCTTGGCCGCGGTGAAGGTGGCGATGTTCTCGGCGCGCGGCGGATGCGCGCGGACATGGCGGAAGCGCTGGGTCGCGAGCATCACCAGTACGACAAAGATCAGCAGCACCAGGGCGAATGTCGGCCACAGGATCGCGGTCGACATTCGTCAGGCCTCTCAGCCTTCGAGCTGGCGGAGCAGCAGCCGCACGTCGGCGTCGATCTCGGCATCCTTGACGCGCAAGGCCTCGATCGTGCGGACCGCGTGGATCACGGTGGTGTGGTCGCGCCCGCCGAAGCGGCGGCCGATCTCGGGCAGCGAACGCTGGGTGAGCTGCTTGGCGAGATACATGGCGATCTGGCGGGGCCTTGCGACCTCGCGCGCGCGGCGCGCCGAGCCCATCTCGGCCTGGCGGATGCGATAATGCTCGCATACCTTGCGCTGGATCTCGTCGATCGAAACCCGGCGCTGGCTGGCGCGCAGCTGTTCGGCGAGCGCTTCCTGCGCGAAATCGAGGTCGATCACGCGATTGTTGAGCGTGGCGAAGGCGATCACGCGGTTGAGCGCGCCCTCAAGCTCGCGGACCGAGGCGGAGATGCGCTTGGCCAGGAAGAGCGCGACCTCGTCCGGCACGGTGCCGGCGGGAAGCGATTCGAGCTTCTTGACGATGATATTGTAGCGCAGCTCGAAATCGGCCGG
>Ga0068856_100006681_pt1 | contig 11308 bp, 8 predicted proteins | sample KBSCornC62_FD_66595 | JGI IMG/M metagenome (GOLD analysis project Ga0068856, IMG submission 66595) | Corn rhizosphere microbial communities from Kellogg Biological Station, Michigan, USA - KBS Corn C6-2 | ecosystem: Host-associated > Plants > Roots > Rhizosphere > Soil ... | reverse complement strand
GCTGGCGTCGATGTGGCCAACCGCCTCCACGGCCTGCACTCCGGCGCTCAACCGCGACCGATCGTCGTCGCCGAGCTGCACGGGCACGATGCTGTTGCGCGGGAATCCTTCCGTGAGCGCCGCGGTGTCGCCGAGCCAGCGCGCGAGGTTCGGCAACGGAAGCGCCGGGTCCTGCACGCTTGCCGCGGGGCTCGTCGGGTGCAGATAGATGCGCGACCCGTCGGCGAGTCGAATGTCCAGCGTGTCGATGCTGAAGCGGAGTCTCAGGCTCCGAAGCGGGGAGTCGACGCGGACGGTGAGCCGGAGCTCGCCGAGATTGCGAAGCGTGGCCGTGTCGACGGAAATGTGCACCGGCATCGAGCCGAAGCGGTCGACGATGCGCGAATCTGACCCGGTCCCCACGAGACTGAGCATCAAGCACGCAATCGCGACGAAACCACCGAGCCACACCGTTCGGCGGACCGTCCGGCGTCGATAGACCAGCGCGACGATCGACAGCGCTCCAATGCCACCGACCGTGGCAAGAGCATGACTGACCCAGTTCCGATCGAGCGGTCCTGTCACGCTGTCGGGCAGCATCGCCATGATCAGGAGAAGCACGACCGCGATGATCACGGCAGCCGTGACGAACGAACGGAGGTCGTCCGTCAGCGCCGCGAGGAGGATCGCGGCGAGCAGCCAAATCGCGTACACGCCCGCCGAGCCGCCGACGATCGAGGCGAGCGCCCCGTGCGGTGTGCGGAGCGACAACAGTCCTATGATCTCACCGACCGCCGGGATTCCGATGACGGCGAACGCCGTCAGCGCCAGCTTCGTCGCGATGATGGCTGAGGGATGAAACGGACGGCTCGCCCAGAACGCATTGCTCCGCGTCGGCGAGTCGGCCTGTAACAGCAGTGCGCAGAGGACGACGCCGAGCATCGTGCTCATCACCATCGCCGAGACGTAGAGATCCGAGGCGACCGGCCCGAGCACGATGTACAGCGTCCCCAGCGCGGCGACGATCGTGTACCCCGCGAGTGGCCACCACGACTGTCGCACGTCTTTCATCATCACGTGCCGGACCTGCGCGAACCAGCTCATGCCGCCGCCTCCATTGATCGTTCGTCCCGCGCGCGCCGCGCCAGGGCGACAAATACCTCGCGCAGCGTGGCGTCGCGCGATTCGATTCGCGCGGCGTTGGGAAAGCGCGCCGCGAGCCGTGCGTCGAAGCCTTCGCCGGCATCGCTCGCGAGAAACGTGAGCTGTCGCCCGGAGCGCTCGACGGAGAGCCACATTGGATCGAGCGCGGGCGATGCGTGCTCGCCGCCCAGCGTGACATCGACCTGCTTGAATCGCTGACGCAGGGTCTCCATCGGCTCCGCGATCTGCATTCGACCACGGCCGAGAAATCCGACCCAGTCCGCGAGGAGCTCGAGCTCACCGATGTCGTGAGAGCAGAGCAGCACCGTCCATCCTTCGGTGCCGGACGACTCGAGCAGCCCGCGCACCAGCTCGTCCTTCACCAGCGCGTCCATGCCGGTGAACGGTTCGTCCATGAGGAGCAGCTCGGGGCGGGGCGCGAGTGCGCAGAGCAGCGCCGCCTTCATGTACTCGCCGCGCGAGAGCGTCTGGATCTTCCGTGTGCGATCGAGATCGAAGCGCGCGCGGAGGTCGCGCGCGAGCGCCTTGTCCCATCGCGGATAGAGCGGCGCCAGATACGCCTCGAGCTGCTCGAGCCGCATCCAGCCGGGAAGCGACTGTCCCTCGGCGATGTACCCGATGCGCTCGCGGTGCTTCACCGTGAGTGCCGAGCTCTCGATCCCGAGCACGCGCGCACTTCCCGTGTAGCCTCGGCGCACGCCCATGAGTATTTGTAAAAACGTCGTCTTGCCCGACCCGTTCGGACCGAGCAGCGCGTAGAGCGCGCCCTGCGGGATCGTGAGATCGACCCCGCGCAACGCCGCGATGGCGCCGTACGAGTAGCTCAGGTGACTGACGTCGACTATCGCCATGGCGCGTATCCCTCGTGCATCGTTGGTGTAGGCATGTGTGTCATCGACCTCCGTCGCGGTCGCGGCCGAAGAGCTCCGTCCACCGTGCATCGACGGCGTTGAGCACGTCCTTGCGCTCGAGCCCCAGCCGCCGCGCTTCGACCAGCAGCTGCTCGACCTCGCCGGAGAGGAGCGCGCGCCGTTCGCCGGCCGAGGCGCGCCGGCCGCTGGTGACGACCGTTCCGATTCCCGGCCGCACCTCGAGGAGTCCGTCGCGCACGAGCTCCGCGATGACTTTCTGCGCCGTGTTCGGGTTGATCTTGAGCGCCTGGCTCAATTCGCGAACCGACGGGAACGCCGAGCCGGCCGCGAGCTCGCCGGAGACGATGGCCTTGGTCGCCGCGTACACGACCTGCCGGTACGGCGACTCGCCGGGGTGCAGGGTGATCGGGAACGGCAGCATAGGTGTACTATGTCACGTAGTACACCAGCTGTCAAGCGTGAGATCGATCAACTCCAGTGGCACCGTCGCGCGTCGGCGGGTACCATCCATACATGTGCGGCCGCGCAACGATCATCGATCCCGAAGGCGTCGAGCAGATCGCCGTCGAGTTCCACAAGAAATTCCTCCCCGACGACTGGAAGCGGCCGCGTTACAACATCCGGCCGACCGAAGAGCTTCCGGTCCTTCGCGTCGTCGATGACGCGCTCGAGCTCACGTTGCTCCGGTGGGGCCTGATCCCCTCATGGGCGAAGGAGCCCGCGCTCAAATTCCCGACGTTCAACGCGCGCGGCGACACGCTCGCCGAGAAGCCGACGTATCGCGGGCCATTCAAGAACCGACGCTGCCTCGTGCTCGTGGACGGCTTCTACGAGTGGCCCAAGAAGCCAAGCAAAGACCGGCGGCCGCGACACATCAGGTTCCGCGATCGCCGCTGCTTCGCGCTCGCCGGTTTGTGGGATCGATGGGTCGACCGCGCCACCGGCATCGCCGTCGAGAGCTGCACGATCGTGACGACCGACGCCAACGAGCTGCTCGCATCGGTGCCGCACGATCGGATGCCCGTCATCCTCGACGATGCGGCGCGCCGAATCTGGCTCGACCAGACGTCGGATCCTGCTCGCCTCGCTTCACTCCTCGTGCCGCATTCGGCTGACGATATGGAGATGCTGATCGCGAACGCCGAGTTCGTGAACCATGCCATCGACGATCCTCGTTGCGTCGAGCCAATCGGGTGAGCTGACGAGCTCGGCAGTTCGACGTGGCACTTCCATTGCTGCACCTGAGGACGTAAGGTGTGCGTCGCACGATCCGGTGCCGCGCTGATCGAGGTCGTGCTACCGCCCTTCAATGACTGAATCGGACGATCCCGCCACCCCGTCCGCGGCCGAAACTTCCACCGACGCGGCGCTCTTCGTCGAATCGCGCAACACAGGCGGTCCGGCGCTGGAGAGCGCTGGTCTGTACGCGTTGCTGGTCGACAGTGTCCTCGACTACGCGATCTTCGCGCTCGATCCCAACGGCTACATCCTGAGCTGGAACGCCGGCGCTCGGCGCATCAAAGGCTACGAGCCCGGTGAGATCATCGGCAAACACTTCTCCGTCTTCTATCCGCCGGAGAAAATCGCCGAACGGTTTCCCGAGTACGAGCTGCGCGAGGCGGCGCGCACCGGCCGGTTCGAGGACGAAGGTTGGCGTCTCCGCAAAGACGGCACCCGCTTCTGGGCCAACGTCGTCATCACCGCGCTCCGCGACTCCGCGGGCCAACTCGTTGGCTACGCGAAGGTCACGCGCGATCTCACGGAGCGCCGCGCGAGCGAGGAGACGCTCCGCCAGAGCGAGGAACGCTTCCGCCTCATCGTGCAGAGCGTGCGCGATTACGCGATCTTCATGCTCGACGCCAAAGGCCGCGTCGCCACCTGGAACGAGGGCGCCGAGCGGATCAAGGGCTACCGCGCCGAGGAGATCATCGGGAAGCACTTCTCCGTCTTCTACCCCGAAGTCGACCGGCGCCGTGGTAAGCCGGACTGGGAGCTCGACGTCGCCGAACGTGACGGCCGATTCGAGGACGAAGGCTGGCGACTCCGCAAGGACGGCTCGCGTTTCTGGGCCAACGTCGTCATCACCGCGCTCTTCTCCCAAGGCGGCAAGCTCATTGGCTTCACGAAAGTCACCCGCGACCTCACCGAGCGCCGAGCCGCCGAGGAGCGCGCCATCGGCGATGCCCGCCGCATCGCGGCGGCGGAGGCGTCGAGCAAAGTCAAATCAGAGTTCTTGGCCACGTTGAGCCACGAGCTCCGCACGCCGCTCAATGCCGTCGGCGGCTATGCCGAGCTGCTCGAGGTGGGCGTTGCCGGCGACGTCAACGAGCGCCAACGCGAATACCTGCAGCGGATCCGGGAGAGCCAGCACCATCTGCTCCGGCTGATCAACGATCTGCTGAACTACAGCCGCGTCGAAGCCGGACACGTGAATTACGACATCGGCCGCGTCCCGCTGCACGAGGTGCTCGATCGCGCGCTCCTCATGGTGACGCCGCAGGCGCTCGCCAAACAGATCGAAATCGTCCACGGTCCGTGCGACGAATCAGCCGTCGCCGTCGCCGACGCGGCGAAGGTCGAGCAGATCGCGCTCAACCTGCTGTCGAACGCCGTGAAGTTCACGCCGAACGGCGGCCGCGTATCGGCGCGCTGCGAGTCGACCCACGATGAAGTCTCGCTCGCGGTCGTCGACACTGGTCCGGGCGTTCCGGTCGAGCGGCGCGAAGACGTCTTCGAGCCGTTCGTGCAGCTCGGACGCACGCTGCGCGCACCGCAGGAAGGCACCGGCCTCGGCCTCGCGATCAGCCGCGATCTGGCGCGCGCGATGAACGGCGATCTCGTCCTCCACGGCCCGCCCGGCGGCGGGGCTCACTTCACACTCACCCTCCCGCGCTCGGAGCAGTAGCGCGCCGGCGAATCAGTCGCTCCGCATCGCGGCGCTTGGATCGATTGACGCCGCGCGTCGCGCCGGCAGATACGCGGCCAGCAGCGCCGATGCGGCGAGTACGCTGCTCACGCCGATGAACGTCGACGGATCCGTCGGCGTGACCTCGTATAACAGGCTCACCATCACGCGCGAGAACGCGAGCGCCGCCACGAGCCCAACGCCGAGTCCGACGATCACTGGCGTCATACCGCCGCGCAACACGAGTCCGATGACGCGCGGCGTCGTCGCGCCGAGCGCGATGCGCAGTCCGATCTCCGAGGTCCGCTGCGCGACGGCATACGCGATCACGCCGTAAATGCCGATCGTGGCGAGCAGCAGCGCGAGCGCGCCGAACGTTCCAATGAGCCATGTTTGAAAGCGCGGCCGCGTCACCGATTCACCGACGAGCGACGAGAGCGGCTCCAGCTCGCGGGCGTCGAGCTCGGGGTCCGCGGCTGACACCGCGGCACGCACGGGCTGCATGGTCGTCGCCGGATCGGCCGCCGTCTTCACCGCCACCCACACGCCCGGCCATGGTCGCTGCGCGAACGGCACGTAGACCTGCGGCGTGAGCGGCGCACCGACGCCTTCGTACGCGGCGTCGTTCACCACGCCAACGATCGTGCGTGGCCCCGCGTCAATGATGATACGATGACCGACCGCATCATCGCGCGGGAAGTATCGGCGCGCGAGCGATCGGCTCACGATCGCGACGGGCGCCGAGGCGGAATCGTCGGCCGTCGTAAACCATCGGCCGTGCGCCAGCGCGATCCCGAGTGCATCGTTGAACCCCGCCGTCGCCGGAACGAAGACCGCTCGCGGCTCGTGCCCCGGCGTCGACGGCGGTTGTCCTTCGATCAAATACGCGGTTTCCTCCTGCATCCGCGACGGCGGCATGCTGGTGCTGGCGCCCGCCGCGGTCACACCCGGAATCGCGCGCAGACCGGCGAGCATGCGATCGATCACCGCCTCCTTCTGCGCGACGCCGGGATATCGATCGGCCGGGAGCGTGACATGAAACGCGAGTACGCCGCTCGATTGAACGCCGATGTCCGCGGACAGCAGGCGCGCGAAACTTCGAATCATCAGTCCCGCGCCCACGAGCAGCACGACCGCGAGCGCGACTTCGATCGCCGTGAGCATCGAGCGCGCACGCGCGGCCGCTTGGCCCGCCGTGCCGCCGCGGCCCTGCTCGCGCAGTGCGTCCTGCGCGCCGCTGCGCCAGGCGAACATCGCGGGCGCCACGCCGAACACGATCCCGGTGAGCAGCGAGATGGCGACCGCGAACGCGAGCGTGCTCACGTCGAGTCCGACGTTCTCGAGCCGCGGAATGTCGGACGGTCCAAAGCGCACGAACAGTCGGCTCGCGACGACGGCAACGCCAACGCCGGCGGCACCGCCAATCAGCGCGAGAAGCACGCTCTCCGTCATGAGTTGTCGCGCCACGCGACCGCGGTGTGCGCCGAGGGCGCGCCGCACGGCGATCTCCCGCCGCCGCGCCGACATGCGCGCCATGAGTAAATGCGCAACGTTCACGCAGCCGAGGAGGAGCACGAGCCCCGCCGCGCCGAGCATGGTCCAGAGCGCGCGCTGCACGCCGCTCACGGCATCGGCGCGCACCGACTGCAATCGCATCGTGCGGCCCGCATCGTCGTCGGGATAGGCCGCGGCGCTCCTCGCGTACGCGGCGTTCAGATCGGCCTGCGCGGCGCGCATGCTCACGCCGGGCGCGAGTCGCGCGATGACCCGGAACGCGAGCACGCTCCGTTTGGTGATCCACGGATTCGGCGCGCCCGGCGACTCCGGCGACATCGAGGCGATCGGTTGGAACGACGTCCACAGATCGATGTCCGGCGTCGGAAAGTGAAAGCCAGCCGGGAGCACGCCCACCACGGTGAACGGCTTGTGATCGAGCAACACCGTTCGACCGACCACGCTCCTGCTTCCAGCGAATCGCCGCTGCCACAATCGATAGCTGATCGCGACCACGGGAAGGCGCTGCTCGTCGTCGCGCGGCATGCGGCCGATCACCGGGCGCGCGCCGAGGATGCCGTAGAGGCCCGGCATCGCGATCACGGCGCGCGCTTGATCCACGCCTTCGGGGCCGGTGATCTCGTATCGATTGAAGCCGTAGCCCGAGATCCCGCTGAACGCTTTCGTGCCGCGCTGCCAGTCGACGATGTCGAGATACGACGCGGCGTAGCGCGCATCGCGCAAGCCGTTCGGCACCTCCCACGCCGACACGAGTCGGTCGGGATCGGCGTACGGCAGCGCCTCGAGCAGCACGGCGTGCACGACGCTGAAGATGGCTGTGTTGGCGCCAATCCCGAGCGCCAGCGTGAGCACGACGGCCAGCGTGAAGCCGACGTTGCGCCGCAACACGCGCGCGCCGTAGCGAACGTCCTGGAGCAGATCGTCGAGCACACCCAGCGTCCAGGCGTCGCGCGTCTCCTCGCGCACGCGCGTGACGTTGGCCATGCGCCGCCGGTCGCGGGCGGCCAGTTCGGCGTGGAGGCGCAGCTCTTCGTCGAGCTCCGCGGCGAGGGTATCGCGCCGCGCGCGATCGCGGAGGCGGCTCAGCATTTCTCGAATGCGCATGTGCTCCTCGCGGTCAGACGGAGCGCATGACGCGATGGATCGCGTTCACGAGCGCGGTGAATCCGGCGGTCTGCTCGCCAAGCTGCTTGCGGCCGGCGGCGGTGATCGTGTAATAGCGCGCGCGCTGGTGGTTGGGCGTTTGCCGCCACTCGGGCTTGAGCCAGCCGCGCTGGCGCATCCGCTGGAGCGCGGGGTAGAGCGATCCTTCGTCCACCTGAAGGACGTCGTCCGAGAACTCCTTCAGGTGGAGCGCGATGCCGTACCCGTGCAGCGGTCCGGCGCTGAGGATCGTGAGCACCAGCAGGTCGAGGGTGCCCGGGAGGAGGTCGCGTTTGGGGGCCATAGACGGTCCAGGGGATAGATGGTCTATGGCTTTGACAACGGATCCGCGCGAAAGGTTGTTTCAGCCTACTTCACGAATCGCGTCTTGCTCTTGTCCAGTTGGTCGAGCACGGTGTGGATGTCGTTGGCCACGGCCTGCACGCGCGTGATGTGGTGCGGGTCGAACTGCGGATCGTACGGGCTCCGCGTCGGCCCGCCCGCCACCTCGAGCACCGCGTCGAAATGATATGGATGCGCGATCCCGGTCTTGGGGTCGGTCCACGTGCCCTGCCAGGCGAGCGACTTGTTCGTCGGCCAGAGGCCGTACGGCAGCGCCATCGTCCGCACCTTGTAGCCCGCGACCGCCGAGTCGATCGCCATCATGTTGCCCGCGATCTGCTGCTGCACGGCGGCGTCGGGATACTTGTTGAGCTTCATGTGCCAGATCGTGTGATCGCACAGCTCGAAGCCGTTGTCGGCCAGCCATTTCACTTTCTGAAAGCGCCACGCCTTCTGCTGGCCGCCGTACTTGGGAGTGTCGCCGAAGAAGTTGTGGCCCGCCGCCGCGCCGTTGAGCATGCAGAACGTGCCGCGGTTCTTCCATCCGGGATGCGTCTTCATGAAGTCTTCCCAGATGCCGATCGCGCTGTTCGGATCGATCGTGAGCTTGCCGTCGGCCCCCTGGATATATGAAAACTGTGATGGCGACGCGTCGTCGAACACGAAGATCACCGGCGACATGCCGTCGGGCACGTCGCCGAAGTTCTTGTCGAGCATCTGCGCGACGGTGATGGGCCGGTACCCGCGCTTGTACACGTCCTCCAGATCGGCCTTGAAGCTCGCGACCGTGCGCGTGTAGAGCGCGTTCTGTGTGCCGCCGATCACGTGGTACTCCAGCACCGGGATCCGGCCCATGTGGTTCGCGGGCAGCTTTGGCCCGGTGTCGTTCGCGCTCGCCGCCGGCTGGTTGCCGGCGCCGCCGGTGCTCGGCGCGTTGCCGCTCACATCACCGGTCGCCGAGCCCTTGGTCGCCGGGCTGCTCTTGCTCGCGCCGCAGGCGGCGAGCAATGCGACCGAAATCACCGCGCAAGTCTTCTGGAACGACATCTTGCTCTTCCATTGAGGAATGTTTGTTGCGCCCGCTCCGCGGGTTCCCCGCGCGCTCGCTGCGTTGCGACCGGAAACCTCGGTGAGCGAGGAGCGTACCAATCTGTAGTGTGTTCACCATCCGAATCGCGTGACCGTCACTTCTCTTCACCGCCGCCTCGAGATTCTCCGCCGCCGCATGCGCCCGAACCCGGGCGAGCCGGCGTCGCGCTGGCTGCGCCGCCACTGGCCGTGGCTCACCGCGCTCGCGCTCGCCTGCGTGGCGGTCGGTCTGTTCGACGCATGGCTGGGCACGTGCGGATTCTCGAGTTGCCCCTCGCCGGCTGAGATCCGGGCCTTCCATCCCAGCGAAGGCGGCAACGTCTATGACCGCAACGGAAAGCTGATCGGACACCTGGAGAACATTCGCCGGGTGAACGTCCCGCTCAGCGTGGTCCCCAAGCAGGTGCAGGAGGCGTTCGTCGCGACCGAGGATCGCCGGTTTTACCAACATAACGGCCTCGACTGGCACGGCGTGCTTCGCGCGGTGTTCCGGAACCTGAGCGCCGGCGGAATTCGCCAGGGCTTCAGCACGATCACGATGCAAGTCGCGCACAACAGCTTTCTCGCCGACCGCTATCACGGGCGATCGCTGCGACGCAAGCTGATCGAGCTGCGCATCTCGCGGCTGCTCGAGCGCGAGCTCACGAAGGACCAGATTCTCGAGCACTACCTCAACGTCATCTACCTCGGCAACGGCGTGAATGGCGTCGAGGCCGCGAGCCTCGATCTCTTCGGCAAGAACGTCGACAAGCTGAACCTGCCCGAAGCGGCGCTGCTCGCCGGCCTGCCGAAGGCTCCGTCCGAGTACAACCCCAGGCACAGCGAGCGGCTCGCCAAGCAGCGCCGCAATCTCGTGCTCTCGCTGATGGCGGATCAGGGCTACATCTCCGACGGCGAGGCGCAGCAGGCGGAAGCGCTCCCGGTGCGCATCGCGGAGAACGAGTGGCGGCCGTCGATCGCGAACGAGCCGAGTGCGCTCGACGCGGTGCGAGCGCTGGTCGATTCCGTCGCTCCCGACGTGCTCAAGGAGCAGGACGTCAACGTCTACACGACGATCGACTACACGCTGCAGCGCGCGGCGGACCGCACGATGACACGGCACATGAGCGAGATCACGCGCGAGACGCAGGAGACGATGGGCGGCGTGAGCGAGAGCGTGCAGGGCGCGCTCGTCGCGCTCGACCCGGCGACGGGCGACATTCGCGCGCTCGTGCCCGGCCATCGCACGCAGCGGGGCGGCTTCGACCGCGCGTTCTACGCGCGGCGCCAGCCCGGCTCGGCGTTCAAGCCGTTCGTGTACGAGGCGGCGCTCGCGGCGGGGTACACGCCGGGTTGGGAGGTCGACGACGATCCGGTGCAGGTGCAGATCGGCCGCACGGTCTGGCAGCCGGCGAACTACAACGACGAGTACAACGGGCGCATCACCTTCGCCCGCGCGCTGTTGCTCTCCGCGAACTCGGCGACGGTGCGGGTGAGCCGCGCGGTGGGCGAGCAGTCGGTGATCGCGGCCGCGCGCCGGAACGGGATTACCAGTCCTTTAACACCAGTTCCGTCAATTGCCCTCGGCGCCGAAGGCGTGACGCCGGTGGAGCTCGTCGCGGCGTACGCGCCATTCGACAATGGCGGCGTGCGCGTGAAGCCGCGCCTCGTGACGCGGGTCGAGGCGCCGGACGGCACGCTGCTCTGGTCGAGCGAAGTGGAGCGCACGCCGGTGATGGATCCGCGCGACGCATACGAGATGACGCAGATGCTCGAAGGCGTGGTGGATTTCGGGACGGGGAAGACGATCCGCGACATGGGGCTCAGCGGTCCGATCGCCGGCAAGACGGGGACGACGAACAGCGGCGAGGACGCATGGTTCGTCGGCTACACGCCGACGCTGGTCGCGGGGATCTGGTTCGGCTACGACACGCCGCGACAGATCGCGGAGAACGCGACCGGCGGCCGGCTCGCGGCGCCCGCATGGGCGGAGTTCTATCAGAGCGGCTGGCACGAGCCGCGCGGGTCGGCATGGACGCCGCCCGACGGGATGGTGTCGGCCGTGGTCGATCCGGAGAGCGGCGAGCTGGCGACCGACTGGTGCCCGACGAAGCGGCGCGAGTGGTTCAAGCCGGGAAGCGAACCCAAGGAGCAATGTCATCTGCACACCGGTCCGCCGGAGGGCCAGATCGCGATCGATGACAACGGGAACATCTCGGTGCAGCCCGGTCGCGCGAACGATCCGATCGGCAACGTGGGCCGGAGCATCGGCAACATTCTGCGAAAGATCATTCACTGGTAAGACCCTTACAGCGAATGA
>Ga0068856_100006679_pt1 | contig 11310 bp, 12 predicted proteins | sample KBSCornC62_FD_66595 | JGI IMG/M metagenome (GOLD analysis project Ga0068856, IMG submission 66595) | Corn rhizosphere microbial communities from Kellogg Biological Station, Michigan, USA - KBS Corn C6-2 | ecosystem: Host-associated > Plants > Roots > Rhizosphere > Soil ... | reverse complement strand
GATCTCGCCTTGATCGCCGCCGGTTTTGACGACGACAACGCGCAAGCCGGCCATCACAGCGCTTGCGGCGTTGGTGCCGTGAGCGCTGGCCGGGATCAGGCACACGTCTCGATGGTCTTCCCCGATCGCTCGGAGGTAGTTGTGGATGGCCAGCAGGCCGGCGAACTCGCCCTGGGATCCGGCGTTGGGCTGCAGAGAGACCGCGTCGTACCCAGTGATCTCGGCGAGCCAGCTCTGCAGGTCGGCGAACATGCGCAGATAGCCATCGGTTTGGCTTGCCGGCGCGAACGGGTGGATGCCGGCGAAGCCGGGAAGGCTGATGGGCTCCATCTCAGTAGTGGCGTTGAGCTTCATCGTGCAGGAGCCCAGCGGGATCATCCCCCGGTCGAGGGCGTAATCCTTATCTGCCAGGCGCTTCATGTACCGCAACATCGACGTCTCGGAGCGGTGCGCGGAGAAGACCGGGTGAGTCAGGTACGGCGTGGCGCGAAGCGTCAGGTCCGCGGTGGACTCGGCGGTGACCACGATGCCGGTCGGTGGGTGGCCGGGCAGGGCGAAAACGCCCCACAATACGTCCAGGTCAGCCGCTGAGGTGGTCTCGTCGCACGCGATGCTCAACGTGTCGGCGTCGATCAGGCGGAGATTGACACCCTGCCGTTCCGCGTCTGCGACCAACCCGGTCGCGCGCCCCGGCACTGACACCTCGACGGTGTCGAAGAACGGCTGATCGGACACCGCGAATCCGGCCTGTCGGAGGCCGTCAGCCAGAATGCGGGCCGACTGGTGGGCGTGGGCGGCGATCCGACGCAATCCCTGCGGGCCGTGATAAACGGCGTACATGCTGGCGATGACGGCGAGCAGTACCTGCGCGGTGCAGACGTTGCTGGTCGCCTTCTCACGCCGGATGTGTTGCTCGCGTGTCTGCAGTGCCAACCGGTAGGCGGGTTGACCGGCAGCGTCCAGGGACACGCCGACGAGCCGTCCGGGGAGTTGTCGTTCCAGCCCGGAACGGACGGCCAGATAACCGGCGTGCGGACCCCCGAAACCGAGCGGCACACCGAAACGCTGACTCGTGCCGACCGCCATGTCGGCCCCAGCCTCGCCGGGCGAGGGCAGCAGGGTCAAACCCAGCAGGTCGGCGGCGACGGCGACCAGCGCGCCTCGCTCGTGAGCGGCGGCCACCAACGGGGCGAGCTCGCGAACCGCGCCGGAGGCCCCCGGGTACTGAATGAGCACCCCGAAGATGTCACCCTCAGGAAGAGCTCGCGACATTTCGTGCACCACGACGTCGATCCCGATCGGCGCGGCCCGAGTACGCACCACGTCGAGTGTCTGCGGAAACACGTCCGAGTCGACGACGAATACCGAGCCGTTGCCGACCCGATGTGCCAGCGCCATCGCCTCGGCTGCCGCCGTCCCCTCGTCCAGCAGCGACGCACCGGCCACCGGCAGTCCGGTGAGGTCCTCGACGACGGTCTGAAAGTTGATCAACGCCTCGAGTCGTCCCTGGCTGATCTCGGGCTGGTAGGGGGTGTACGCCGTGTACCAGGACGGGTTCTCGAGGACGTTGCGGCGGATCACGGCTGGCGTGACGGTGTCGTAATAACCGAGTCCGATCATGGATCTCACCACGCGATTCCGCCCCGCCAGCTCGCGCAGCTCAGCCGCCACCTCGGACTCGGTGGCTGCAGCCGGCAGCGCCAGTGCGAGTTTCTCCCGAATGCCCGCCGGAACGGCGTCGGCGAGGAGGTCGGAGATGCTGGCGTAGCCGACGGCATCGAGCATGCGCTGCTGGTCGGCGGGATCGCTGATTCCGATGTGGCGGCGCGCGAAGCCATCCTCGGGGGCGAATGAGTCGGAGGGCGGCTGAGTCACGAAGGCGAGTCTCCCGATACGAGATGCACGCGGTCGCGTGCCGACTCCCCTTCTGTCGGGCTTGTTGCCCTTCAGATCGGCCTGTCTCGTGCGGTTCGGTGGCCTGAGAGGTTCCGGGGAAGTTGCCCCTTCGGCGTCGCCGACACTGATCGAGGATCAGGCCTGCGAACTCTCCCGCTCGAGATGTTCAGCCGCCTACGACACTAGCAGCGCCCGGACCTGTCATGGGGACCTCGGGCAACATCGCGGACTACGCGACCTAGCTGACGCGAGTGAACTGGCCGGACCAGATGAGTCAGGCGCTCGCGCTGCGCTTCAGGCGGCGTTGAGTGAGTTCGTCCGCGCCGGACCCCGTCGGTGGAGCCTCGGCGTCGGCCGAGGTGCGCTCGCCGGGGAGGTGCGCCAAGGAGCCGACCAGCTCGCGCAGGGCGCCGCTGACGGCGATTCCGAACACGCCCTGCCCACCGCGCAGGAGGTCGACAACCTCTTCCGATGAGGTGCACTCGTACACGGTTGTGCCATCGGAGAGCAGGGTGATGTGCGCGAGGTCCTCGACTCCACGCTGCCGCAGCGCGTCGACCGCGAGGCGGATGTTCTGCAACGAGACGCCGGTGTCGAGGAGGCGCTTCACGATCTTCAACACCAGGATGTCTTTGAACGAGTAGAGACGCTGGGTACCGGATCCAGTCGCCGACCGCACTGACGGCACGACAAGCTCGGTGCGCGCCCAGTAGTCGAGCTGGCGGTAGGTGATGCCGGCCGCCGCGCACGCGGTCGGACCCCGGTAACCGACGTGCTCGTCAGGCGCCGAGCTTTCCGGCGCCTCGAATAGCGCGCCTTGCTGCGGTGGCCGCTGTTCGATCACGTGCGCTCCCTAGCTGCCGGCGCCCGACTGCGAGTCAGTCAGGCCGATCGAGCGCTCAAGCATCGCGAGTTGCATCGATGGGATTAGCGTCCGACCCAGCACAGACGCTAGATCGCGGCGCCGTGGAGGTCAACGCGACGCGCCGCTCCACCTAACCCTCGACCTAAGCTTTACGTTGGCGATCAGGATGCGCCGCCCTCGGACAGGAAATCCTCGGGTGAGATGTTGTCCAGAAACTCGCGAAACTTCTCCACCTCGTCCTCTTGCTCGTCCGGGATCTCTATCCCGGCGGCCTCAAGGACTTCGTCACTGCCAAGAATCGCCGCGTCGCAGCGCAGCGCCAGGGCCACGGCGTCGGACGGGCGGGCGCTCACCGTGACGCCCCCGGAGAACCGCAGCTCGGCGTAGAAGGTGTCCTCGCGGACTTCAGTGATGTGGACCGCCTCGAGCTTGGAGCCGACTGCCTGAACGACGTCTCGCAGCAAATCGTGCGTCAGCGGCCGGGCGGTCTTCACGCCCTGCTGCTGGAAGGCGATCGCCGACGCCTCGACAGCCCCGATCCAGATCGGGAGGTAGCGCGTGCCGTCCTCCTCGCGCAGGAGAAGGACGGGCTGGTTCGCCGGAAGCTCCACCCGCACGCCGACCACTCGCATCGGATGCATGGCCAACCCTCCCACGTCGGTGGAACCCAGCAGGTCCTCGATTCAGTCGAACCGGAAACCCACCCCGACGCTACACGTTCGGCCGCAGCGACGCCGTCAGCTCGTGACTTCGCGCAATCCGATCGACACCAATGCCGCGTGCAGCCGGACGGACAGCGAGGCGAGCTCGCGAACCGTCTCCTCAGCGCGCGCCTTCGCCTCGGGATTGCGATGACGCGACATCGGGCCGACGACCTGGCCGAAGATGCCGATCTCGCGGTCGGCGAACGTTCGGAACGCCCGCAGATGCCGGCCCTCAAGGCCGAACCTCGCCATCTCGGCGACCACCTGTGCGATCGCGAGGGCGTCGTCGTCGAAATGGCCGCCTGGCTTCGGCTTGATCAGCGCGAACTCTTCCAGCTCAGCCAGCTGCTCGCCGCGCAAGCCGCTGGCGTTGAGCAGCTCTTCGCGGGTGAGCCGCATCGACGGCGTCGACGGGCGGAAATGATCAGCGCCGGGGACCGCGTCGGCCGCTGCGAGATGCGTGACCTGAGGAACTCCCCCGGCACCGGGCGGCACCAGCCCGCGATCTATCGCGTCAAGCTGCTCCTTGATCACCCGCAGGGGCAGATAGTTGTCACGCTGTTGGGCGAGCACATACCTCAACCGCGCGATGTCCTGCGGTGAGAACTTTCGATATCCCGACGGCGTGCGCTCCGGCGCAACGAGGCCCTCGGTCTCGAGAAAGCGGATCTTGCTGATCGTGATGTCGGCGAACTCGCTGCGAAGCTGAGAGAGCACCTCGCCGATCGACACACCACCGTTGGAGCGAGCGTCGCGCGCCTTCGCCGTCGTCACGCGACAGCGCTCGTTCGTGGCGCGGCCGTCAGGTAGACAAGGCGGAACTTGCCGATCTGCACCTCGTCGCCTCCGGCGAGCGGGGCAAGCTCGATCCGCCCACGATTGACGTAAGTCCCGTTCAATGAACCGACATCGTGCACCGCGTATCCGTTCCCCTCACGACGAAACTCGGCGTGCCGCCGCGAGACGGTCACGTCGTCGAGAAAGATGTCGCTGTCTGGATGACGACCAGCAGTCGTCACGTCCTGATCCAGCAGGAATCGGCTGCCTGCGTTCGGCCCGCGCTTGACCACCAGCAGAGCCGAGCCCGGCGCCAAAGCATCGACCGCGCCCTGGTGCGCTTCAGCCGAGAAATCGCCGTCCGCGTCGTTGACCGCCGCCACTCCGCCGGCGCTTATCACGCTGGTGTTGTCCGGAGCGCTCGGATACGTCGCGTCAGGAAGGGCCGCGCCGCAGTTGGCGCAGTAACGATTTCCCGATGGATTCTCCGTGCCACACGCCGTGCAGAACACTCGCCAGATGCCTTTCTTCGGCTCTGAGACCACGGAAGGCCACCATGAGCGGGGGATCTCGTTTCGAGCGAGCCTAGTTTGCCGCTCGAACGGGGGTCAATCGAAGGTCGACGTCGAAGTCGGGCTCGACCGGCGTCATAGCGGAAATCACCGGTCAAATAAGGGTTTCCGCTACCCCGACAAAGTGCTGTAAGCGGCGGCGTCGAGAAGATCACTGAGCTGCGCCGGGTCGCCGAAGTCGATCTCGACGATCCAGCCGTCGCCGTAAGGGTCGCTATTGACCAGTTCTGGACAGGAGTCGAGCTCCTCGTTGCGCGCGCTGACAGTTCCTGACAGCGGCGCGTAGAGGTCGGACACGCTCTTCGTCGACTCCACCTCGCCGAGCGCCGCGCCCGTCGTCGTGGTGTCGCCGACGGCGGGCAGCGTCACGTACACGACATCGCCGAGCGACTGCTGCGCGAAGTCGGTGATTCCGATCCGAGCGGTGCTTCCCGTCACCCGCACCCACTCGTGTTCGGCGGTGTACTTCAGATCGTCGGGTACCAATGCCATGACCGAAGACCCTACCGGCTCTCAGTTTGGGGCGGGCTTGGCGTACTTAGGAGTGGGCAATGCCCGCACGGCGGTGATGTCGACCCTCGCCAGTTGCGTGATCGCCGCGTCGCCTCCCGCTGCTCGCGCCGTCGCAGCCACGCCTCCCGGGATGGCCAAAGCCGTCGCCAGCGTCTGAGCGTCGCCGATGGCGAGCACCGTGTACGGCGCCGTAAGGGTCGTGCCGTCGACCGCCACCCCGCTCGCCGAGGCCGAGAACGCCGTGGAGGTGCTGACGCGCACCGAGCCGAACTGAATCGCCTCCGCCCCTGCCCCGCGGAGCTCCTCCACGACGTCAAGGAGGTCCTCGGCTTCGAGCTTGTGCCGCGGATCTGTGATCCGGACGGCCACTCCCGGGCCGGTTGCCGGCAACGTGCCGAGCAGAATGCCGAGCGCCTGGGCCTGTTGCTCGGCCTGTTGACGGGCGACTGAATCGCGGTCGCCGCTGGCCTGCAGCTGCTGCTCGGTGACTTGAAGTTGCGCGATCTGGCTGCGCAAGCGGTCGGCGCGGGAGTTCTGGTCGTCCAGAATCGTGATCAGGTCGTCGTCGCGCAGCCCAGCGAGCTTATCGACCGACTTCGCCTTGAGCTGGACCGCGATGGCGAAACCGAGCAGCGCCAGAAGCACTCCGATGAGGGCCGTCGCCCGTAGGTGGCGGGCGCGCGACGTCGGCGGAGGTTTGGAGATCACGGATTCGGGCGGCTGGCCCTCCTGGTCGCTCATGCGCGGAAGACGTGCCGACGGATCGCCGCGGCGTTGCCGAAGATGCGGATGCCGAGGACGACCACGACCGCTGTCGACAGCTGTCCCCCCACACCGAGCTTGTCGCCGAGGAAGACGATCAGGGCGGCCACGACGACGTTCGAGACGAATGAGACGACAAAGACCTTCGAGTCGAATATCCCGTCGAGCCGAGCCCGTATCCCGCCGAACACCGCGTCAAGCGCGGCCACGACCGCGATCGGAAGATACGGCTCGAGCGATCCCGGAACGGTCGGATGAAGAACCAGGCCGGCGATGATTCCGGCCAGCAGCGCGACGGCCGCGATCATCGGGTCGCTCCCGCTGTCGGAGTGACTGACGCATGCTGCGGCGCGGCGATCGCGCTGGCTGGCAGAGTCAAGGACTTCTCCTCCTCGAACGAGAACATGATCGCGCCCGCGGCGGACAGCGTCTGATAGCGGCTCGCCACGTCACTCGCGGCGAAACCGGTGTCAAGCGCATCCGCCGCTCCGATTGCGCGAATGACATACGGCGCCGTGATCGGCTGGAAGTCCACGAGCACCGCCTCGCCGGCGAACCGGATCGCCGAGGTGGGCGTGAGACGGATGTCGTTCACCGACATCGCCTCGGCGCCGCTTGCCCACAGTTGGTTGACGACGCTACGGACGTCGCGGTCGGACAATGCCGAGACAGCGGACAGCGCGACACTCCCCTGCCTGGTATTCGGCGAGGGTGTGGCGCTGACCTTCGGAGCTCTCAGGGTGACTTGGAGCCCGGGTCCCCGCACGGCCACGGCGCCGGCCAGAAGCTCCTCTCGCTGCAATCCGGACGCGTCGCTGGTGCCCAGGGCGGAGTTGCGAAGCGAGTCGACCTTGCTGGTCAGGCCGCGCTGTTCGGCATCGAGCGAGTCGCCGGCGCTCTGAGCGGTCCGGACCTGGGCGACCAGCGCGTCGTGGACCTTTGCGCTGCGCGGGGCCCCTCGATTGGCGTGGACATACGCCGCGACCAGAATGAACCCGATGAGTCCCGCAGCCAGCGCGGCGGCCGCCCGTCGGGGGACGGCCGGGCGCTCTTGCGCCCCGTTACGTCGGGCGGCCGCGGCAGCGTAACCCGGGTCGAGCGTCTGATTCACGAGCTCGATGAGCAGCGCCGGCCCTTGCTCCCGATTTTGCGTGGTCACAGTGGTTGCCTCCGCACGACATCGCGATATTGCGCGAAGTAGATGACGCCCGCCCACAGGTACATCGCCGTGCCCCAGATGGTGAACCCCCACGCAACCGGCTTGGCCACCTGCGAGGCAGTGCTCGACCCACTTCCTAGCAGCAGCAGCGGAAACGCGTAGAGCAGCGAGAAGGTGGCGGCCTTGCCGAGATAGTGCACCGGCAGGGCACTGTGGCCACGCCTGCGCAACCCTGGCGCCATGAGGAGCAACAAGGCGTCGCGCAAGATGAGGACGGCGGCGAGCTCGGGCGGGATGATGTGGCGCAGCACAAGACCCACTAGCGTGGCCAGGATGTAGAGCCGGTCAGCCAGCGGATCGAGCAACGCTCCGAAGCTCGACTGCTGGTTTAGCCTTCTGGCCAGCAACCCGTCCAGCCAGTCCGTGAACCCGGAAGCTGCGAGCAGAGCTACGGCAATCACGTCGGCGTGCGGCCCCAGCATCAGCCACAAGAAAACCGGCACGCCGAGCAGGCGCAGGGCGGACAGGCCGTTGGGAATCGTGAGCACGCCGGCGTCCACGGGCGGTCCGGCGGGCGAACTCTCGGCGGTTTCGGCCACGCGGTAGCAACTACCCCAATCTTGCTTCCCGTCGGACACCGCCACGCTACGCGACGTCGAGCGTCCACCAGCTGAACCAACCCGGCGCGGTCGGCAGGCGAGGCGTGCGCGCCCGCGTGCACGCCTCAACGGCGACCGAGCCCATTTCGGTCGGGACGACAGGATTTGAACCTGCGACCCCCTGACCCCCAGTCAGGTGCGCTACCAAGCTGCGCCACGTCCCGTCGCGCCGAACCCGAAGGGCCGTGCGAGCACCAAAACCCTAGCGCACCCACAGCCGTCGACGGCCGAGATCAGCGCTGGCGCTTCTCCCGCACTCGTACCGAGATCTCGAGCGGTGTTCCCTCGAACTCGAAGTCTTCTCGCAACTTTCGCTCCAGGAAGCGCCGATAACCCGCCTCGAGAAACCCTGTGGTGAACAGCACGAACCTCGGCGGGCGCGAGTCCGCCTGAGTCGCGAACAGCACCTTGGGTGCTCGGCCACCCCGTGGAGGCGGCGGTGTGGCGGCGACGACATCATTGAGCCAACTGTTCAACCGCCCGGTGGGAATGCGGCGATCCCACGACGCGAGGCTGGTCCGCAACGCCACCGCCAGGCGGTCGACAGCCCGACCGGTCTTCGCCGACACGTTCACGCGGGGCGCCCAACGCACCCGTGCCAGATCTCGCTCAATCTCGCGCTCGAGGACGAGCCGGCGATCCTCGTCGAGCAGATCCCATTTGTTGAACGCGATCACCAGCGCCCGCCCGGCCTCCACCGAGGTCGCGATCACCCGCTGGTCCTGCTCCGAGAGCGGCTCAGACGCGTCGATCAGCACGACCGCGACTTCAGCCGACTCGATAGCGCTGGCGGTGCGCAGGCTCGCGTAGTACTCCATTCCGGCCGCCTGGTTGACCCGTCGGCGAAGCCCCGCGGTGTCGACGAAGCGCCAAAGCTCGCCACCGAGTTCGACAAGGCTGTCGACGGGGTCGGTGGTCGTGCCCGCGACCGAGTCCACCACGGACCGCTGCTCGCCGGTGAGCTTGTTCAGCAGGCTCGACTTGCCGACATTCGGCCGACCGACGAGGGCGACGCGGCGCGGCCCGCCTTCAGAGTCTCGGTCGACGGGCGCGTCCGGCAGCCGCGCCAACACCTCGTCGAGGAGATCACCGCTGCCCCGCCCGTGCAGCCCGCTCACCGCGAACGGCTCGCCAAGGCCCAATCGCCAGAGCTCGGCCACGTCAGGCTCTCCACGCTCGTCGTCGATCTTGGTGACGGCGAGCAGCACGGGCACGCTCGATCGGCGGAGGTTTCGCGCCACGACCAGATCGGTCTCGGTTGCGCCGGTCTGACCGTCGATGACGAGGACCACGAGATCCGCCGTCGCCGCGGCCCGCTCCGCCTGCGCCGACACCATCGCCTGTAGGCCGCGGGCATCGGGTTCCCACCCGCCGGTGTCGACGAGCGTGAAACGCCGCCCGTTCCACAGCGCGTCGTAGGCCACCCGGTCACGGGTGACGCCGGGGACGTCTTGGACCACCGCCTCGCGCCGCCCCAGAATCCGGTTCACCAGCGTCGACTTCCCCACATTGGGACGTCCGACGATCGCGACCACCGGCATCGTCAGGGTCGACTCGTCGGAGGTGGCGTCTGGCTCCTGCTCGAACTCGCCCACCTCAGACCTCACGAACTGTCGCCAGCTGGTAGAGCCGCTCAACGACGTCGTCGACGCTCAGGTTGGTGGTGTCCAGCTCGAGGGCGTCGGCTGCGACGGCGAGCGGGCTCGTCGCCCGCGAGCTGTCGAAGCCGTCTCGGCGCTCCAAGTCCGCAGCGACGCCGCGGACGTCGGCATCGCCGACCTGATCGGCCCGTCGCCGCGCTCGCTCAATCGCATCGGCCGTGAGATAGACCTTGGGCCGCGCCGAGGGGCATACAACCGTTCCGATGTCCCGGCCCTCGACGACGATTCCGCCGGCCCCGATCAACTCGCGCTGGGCGGCCACCAGCTGAGCACGCACAGCGGAGACGGCCGACACCGCGCTCACCGCCGCGGTTACGGGCTGGGACCGGATCCGGTCGTCCACGGCGACTCCGTCAACCTCGACGCGAACGTCGTCCGGCTCCGTCGTGATGGTGATCTTCGCTCGGGACACGGCGGCGGCGATGCCGCGCGAGTCGTCCAGAGCTGCGCCGGCGTCGAGGACCGCGACGGTCGCCGCCCGATACATCGCGCCGGTGTCCAGGTAGCGGGCGCCCAGTCGTTGAGCCAACCGCCGAGCGACCGTCGACTTTCCGGTGCCGGACGGTCCGTCGAGCGCGACGACTCCGGTGTAGCCGGGCACGGGCGCTCCTCAACTGTCGTCGCCGACGGGGTTCGCCGACCAGGCAACGATACGTAACCCTGACGGGCCGTGACGCTACTGCGGGAGGTCAGTGCGCAGGGCGGCCGCTCCGCGCAGGTACACGTGGCGGATTTCGGCTCGTGGCAACGGTGTCTCGACGTGGGCAAGCAACCGCAGCACGCGCGGCATCGCCCCGGGAACGGCGATCTCGCACGCGCAGAGCAACGGGACGTCGGTGAGCCCGAGCAGGCGGGCCGCGTAGGCCGGAAACTCCGCGGTGAGATCGGGGGTGGCCGTGAACCAGATGCTGATCAGCTGCTCGGCCTGGAGACTGTTGCGGCCCATGACCTCCTGGACGAGCTCGCTGGCGCCGTCGAGGATCGCGTCCCGGGTGTCGGAATCAATCTGTATCGCTCCGCGTACCGCCCGCACTGCCGTCACCGGTCTTCTCCGTTCACTTCGGTCCCGCCGCACCGTACAACGCGCCGATCTCGGCCCGTGTGAGCTCTCGAACGGCGCCCGGGCGCAGCGACCCCAGCTGCACCGGCCCGATGGCGGTGCGGACGAGACGGGAGACCGGATGCCCGACCGCGTCCATCGCGCGGCGGACGATCCGGTTGCGGCCTTCGTGAAGTTTCACCTCGACGAGGGCTCGCGCGCCTTCGGCTTGGACCACCCGAAAGGCGTCCATCCGAACCGGGCCGTCTTCGAGCTCGACACCCGCCAACAACCTGCGCCCTACGGCCCGATCGAGCGGCCCGGGGACCTCGACCACGTACGTCTTGACGACGCCGTGGGACGGATGCGTGACCAGATTGGCCAAGTCGCCGTCGTTGGTGAGCAAGAGCAGACCCTCACTGTCGGCGTCGAGCCGGCCGACGTGGAACAGGCGCTCGGGACGGTCGACCACGAAGTCGGCGATGGTGGGCCGCCCGCGGTCGTCGGACATTGCGCTGAGCACGCCGCGCGGCTTGTTCAGCGCGAGGTAGACCAGATCTGTCCGGACGATGACGCGCACTCCGTCGACCTCGACGACTGCGCGCGCGGGGTCGATCCGGGCGCCCAACTGGTCGATGATCGCCCCGTCGACGCGCACCCGCCCTTCGACTATCAGCATCTCGCAGGCGCGTCGAGAGCCGAC
>Ga0068856_100006673_pt1 | contig 11312 bp, 8 predicted proteins | sample KBSCornC62_FD_66595 | JGI IMG/M metagenome (GOLD analysis project Ga0068856, IMG submission 66595) | Corn rhizosphere microbial communities from Kellogg Biological Station, Michigan, USA - KBS Corn C6-2 | ecosystem: Host-associated > Plants > Roots > Rhizosphere > Soil ... | reverse complement strand
AGAAGAACAAATGGAGATTTTCGCATGGCCGTAAATGCTATATGCCAACTTCGTTATTGTCACTGGTTCGCAAATCACCGCGCCGGATATGTGAGACCACTCTGTGGGATGGCGTCCGTCTTCGGCCGCCCCCGTCGAACAGAAGTCATTAGACCAGATACACGAACGCTCTTCTGACGGAGCGCGTCCGTCCTCGGCCGCCCCCGTCGAACAGAACCCACCCATTTCTTCCCGAGCGGAAACCACTGACAACTCTTCAATAGCAAACGAGAACTAATTGGTTCTGTTCGACGGGGGCGGCCGAGGACGGACGCGCTCCGACAGAAGAGCGCTCGTGTATCTGGGCCAGGTTACTTCTGTTCGACGGGTGCGCCCGAGGACACCGCTATTGCCTCACGTAAAAAAATTGCTCGAAATGAGAAACCTTGACGGTCGTTTTCCAGGACGATAAAGTGCCTTTCATAGTCCCAGAGTGCGACGGTCTTTCTTCACGAGACTATTGCTCAATCATCAGACAACCTACTTGGCGTTCTGTTGAATACTTTGTTTCTCGAGGTCACAGATGAAGCAACACTGCAGACTGAAGGAGCTGGAACATGCAAATCCGATTACTGGCCAACATTCTGGTGCTGTGCCTAACGCTCGTTTCTGTTCGAGTTGTCGTTAAGACATTTCCAACAACCTTCGAGAGCGTTGTACGACCGGCTGTTAGCCCGTCGCGGTTTGAGGTGCGGCAACGACAGGCTGACAGCCTGTCGTACGTTACAGAGGCTCAAGCGTCGCCTTGCGCGAACGGACACGAAAGTGGCTTGCCGTTGCCTAGTGGTTTTGCCCCGGCGAATCTTCCTGTGTTTCAAGCACAGCTCAAATTATTTCTAACGAGTCGCAAGTATCGAACTCTCAACTGGTGCGAGGATAAAAAACTCAGGGACACTGGTCCGTTCGTTAACGGCGTCAGCTACGGAGCTCATCCAACTGTAAAAATCTATTACTCACCATCAGTCATAAACTGGTTAATGCGAAGAGACTCCGGTCAGTTGATTCCTGATGGAGCGATGATCATAAAGGAACAGTATTCGCCGCCGGCAGCTCGTTACCAACTCCAGCCACCGAAAGGCATAAACGGCTGGACGATCATGATCAAAGACAGTAAGGGATCGCAGGATGGTTGGTATTGGGCCGAGATGTGGGATGCTCAATGTGTTGACAATAACAATCCACCATTTGCGGTGCCGTATGCAGGATTCGGACTCTACTGCGTGAGGTGTCATTCTTCCGCTGAGAAAGAGCACACGTTTACATATTCAAAGAACATCAAAGGTTTTCCAGGCGATCCCGATTCTTACTTTGTGGATCTATCCTGGACATCACTTCCCCTGAGTCCGCATGGATCAGGCCCGGCACAACCTTGTAATGAAGCAGCGGATAGTGACCAGGATGTTCCAACTGCCGGTCATAATGTTGCTGCGAGTAAGCTGCCGGAAGAGGAAATCCTCCGGGAGATTGCCAGCGCAAAAACTCCAGCGGTCGACTCAAAGTTCGCGGCCTTTTATAACTCGATAGCTCCGCTGCCCGTGGACAAGGTGCAGAAATTTCCGGGTGAGACTTACGATCACATTTACCCGGAGAATATCGGGACAGCCGGATCTAAGCCTGCTCCATCTCCAAATCCAAACCAGTTCCTGACTTCGGATCAATGCATGGGCTGTCACAGCGCGGGCACCTACGGAAACGTCATGATTTATTCCGGCGTTGAACAAATTGCCGGTGTAACTCCTGTAATGAATGTTTCACCGTTTGGCGAGTGGCGCTGGTCACCGATGGGATTGGCAGGTCGCGATCCGATTTTCTATGCGCAACTAGACAGCGAGATTGCTTTCGTCAGGAACTTTTACAAATCGGACCCGGTAAAGGTCTCGCAACAAGTTAGACTCATCAACAACACGTGCTTCAAATGTCATGGCGTCATGGGCAAGCGTCGGCTGGATGCCGATCAGGGTGGACCTGATAAAGGTAATTTCGACCGAGAGCTGGTCTACGCAACTTACGATACGAATCCGCCAGCCAGCGAAAAGAGTGCGTATATCTATGGGGCTTTGGCACGTGATGGCGTCAGCTGCATGGCGTGTCACCGAATCGTCGAAGATAAAATTCCGTTCATCGATTTCCTCAAGAACAAAATCACAGGCAATTTTACGACGGGTAATCCCGCAGAACTCTTTGGACCATTCGAAGATAAAGAGATTGTGACTGACCCAATGAACAATTCTCTCGGTATCAAGCCGAAGCACGATGCGTATATCAAGAGCAGTCGCGTGTGCGGCAATTGTCACACGATTAACCTGCCTTTGATGGACGACCCTGGCGCTGATGTGAACAAGCCACACCTAGAGCAGTTAACTTATCTCGAATGGCTAAACAGTGGTTATCAGAATGAGGTCGGCACAAGTTCAAGAGCGCAAACATGCCAGGATTGTCACATGCCCACTAAGTACAATAACGCCCAGGGCACGCTTAACATTCCTTTGATTCAGCAACCCATGGCATTTATCGAAGACGATCAATACCCACAAACCGGCAATCGGTTACCAGATGAAAAGATTCACGTTCGCTTCCGTGATCAGGGTTTTGTTCGTCATCAACTGCAAGGGCTGAATGTCACATTGTTGGAAATGTTTCGCCAGTACATGTCACCTTTCAAATCCAACGGAACAAATATTCTTGCTAACGTGGTCCTGGGTGTCAGGCAAAACGATTACATGTCTGGCCTCGATGATCTCTCGACAGCGATTGACGCGTTTACTCAACAGGCACAAAGTTCAACCGCTGACGTCGCACTTTCGCCGGTTGCTGTTCGCGATCAAAAGCTTATTGCCGAAGTGAAGGTGACGAACAGAACCGGCCACCGTTTGCCGAGCGGCGTTGGGTTTCGCCGTGCCTTCCTCGAGTTTCGTGTGACTGATAACGATACTGGCAGGACTGTTTGGTGTTCCGGTTGTACAAATGAACTCGGTGTAATAACGAATGGTGCGGCTGGCAATCAAAGATTGGCGTCAGAACTATTCGATGTCTACAAAGATGGCAGCAAGCCGGCAAATCATGACTACCCGCCAGGATGCAATAACAAATATATTCCGGGTGTGAATCCGCAGTATTACCAACCTCACTTTTTTTGGGATACTCAAAAGAACACAGGATCAGCAATAACCCGACAGGATCAAGTCCAGATCTACGAGGAGCTGAACCTGAACATTCAGTGCGCGATGACCGACAGTTTTCTCAGGCGCGATTTTCAGTTGAAAGATAACCGCCTGTTGCCATTTGGTTGGACTAAAACCGGCCCACTGAACGCCGACCAGACGCCTTACATTCCCGCAGATTACCTTCATGAAACCTATCCAATCAGTGTTGGCGGCGATCCGGCGTACGCCGATGGGACTGGAACGAATGTCGTGAGGTATGAGATCCCATTAAGTGCAGTCCCTGGCAGAAATCTAACGGTCACCGCAACGCTCTATTACCAGTCCATACCGCCTTACTTCCTGCACGATCGTTTTTCACAGGCGCCCGACGCACCGGCTACGCAAAGACTCTATTACTTGACGTCGAATCTACAGACTAGAGGAACCTCGATCGAAGATTGGAAACTGCGAATCGCCACGGCGAGTCAGGTGACTGCAGCTCGTTAACAAATGTCTCAAAATTGTTGCGATGTCTGACTGAGTTGGCCCAAATCCTGAAGGTTTGCGGTTCCACGAGATTCACGATCGTCATGACATGAAAAAGTTGTTGCGGATTAATTCCTCAACTCGTATCTTTGAAATCTGAGCCAGGGACTTGACCCTGGCTTCTAATTTCTAGTCCTGCCCCGACAACTCACCTCTGAAGGCAATCTTGAAATATGAATAGATTCAAATCCGTGCGGTACACGCATATCTTTCTATGCGTTGTATGGGTCCTTCTCAGCGTCTTCTCAAGTAGCTCTCCAGCGAACGCGCAGACGAAAAAGAAAGTCGCTGCAGCAGGTAATGAGCTGGTCCTAAGTGTGGCTGACTTTGGGGCAAACGGCGATGGCGTCACTGACGACGGGCCGGCCTTTCAAAGCGCGCTCGACGCGCTAGCAGAAGCCGGTGGCGGAACATTGTTTGTTCCGGGAGGTCGTTATTTCATTGCCTCTCCCATCATTAAAGACTTTTCGGGCAGTAACGCGAGCATAACGATACAAGGTGTTCCTTCGGACACCATGCCTGCACCGCCAACGGCTACAGGCGATCAACTCTCTCTCACTCTGGATCTGGTATCGGAAATAATTCCCGCGACCGGGTCAGTTGATAGTGCCTTTACCCTGAGCAACCTTCATGATTTGACTGTCGAACATCTGGCATTCACGGGTAGAGAATCAGAGATTACCGATGCCTACGTTACGCTGAACTTTAGTGACATTACTTCGGCAACGATATATCACTGCGAATTCTATGGCATCAGTACTTTTGGATTAGTGGCAGGTGAGGGTGGTGGGAATGTTATCAGAGCCGCGCGTAGCGATTTGACGATCCAGCAAAGTTCGGTTCTGGGATCGACCGCGAACAGCGGCGCCTACGCTGGTGTTGTTGAAAACGTCGATTGGAAGGGATTCACCATCTCCAATTCAATCTTCCTTGACTACGGTCAAGGAGCTTTCTACGGCAAGATGGGACTTGGCGCACCACTTTCCTGGATCAACTTTGGTGATCAAGCAGACAAGACTCCCGAATCACCGCGACGCGAGATCGTCGTTAAGGATACTTTTCTGGACGAAGGCGGTTGGATTGGAATAACCGCTTACCCACAGCGGTGGGATCCGCCTTTTGAAATAGACTTGCTCTACATCTCCGGTCTGAAAATGAACGTCTCAAATTTCGGCACCGCAGGTAACCAGTTCTACGACGTCAAGAATGTATTAATTGAGAATTCACATTACGGTTGGAGCCATAATACGGGTGCGGCCGTCGATATCTATAGATCGGAACACGCGATCCTGGATCAGTTGACTTGCATCGCATCAGCCGATCGAATACGTGCAGACGCGCGCACGGATCGGCTGACGGTGATTAATTCAGAGTTCGAGGGCCTTGATTCGTTGGCCCAAAATACAACCACGCTCGAGACACCGCCCGAAGAAGATCCAGTGCAATACGTGCGGCAGCAGTTTCTTGCAATCCTGGGAAGACAGCCGGATCCCGCAGCGCATTTCTATTGGTCCGATCTACTTTTGCAATGTGGAAGTAATGAAAATTGTCTCGAGACGACGCGCTCGGATCTCAGCGCGTATCTCAAGAACAAGCCAGAAAACCAATTCTCCTTAGCAGGTACTGTCATTGATGAGGAAGGCAATCCGATCGCCGGAGCTACTCTGAATTTGACAGGCTCACAATCGCTAAACGCGCTAACAGATGCAGCCGGTAATTTTCGTTTTTCGAATTTGGCGACAAGCGGCGTCTACACTGTTACCGGAAGTAAGACGCATTACACTTTTACAACCAGCGCTCAAAGTTTTGTTAACCCAGCGCACGATGTGAATGTTTCTTTGGGCGCCCGCTTGAACCGTCACTCAATAACCGGACGGATCATAAACGCGAATGGAACGGGTATTAGCGGCGTGAAGGTCCAACTGTTGGAAACTTCGGCCGTTGCTACGACAAACTCGAATGGAGAATATTCGTTTGCAGATCTTGCCGCGGGTGGGAACTACACCATTCGTCCTTCTTCAGAAGATGCTGCGTTCTTACCTGCGAACGCAACGATTGTGGATTTAGGAGCGGACGTAAGCGCTAACTTTAGGCTGGCGTTACTACCTGTAGTTATGAAGATACAAGACTCTGAAAACGCTCTCGTTCTTGAGTCGGTTAATTTCGTGAATGAGCCGATTTCGGTTTTTGAATCTTTGGGATTCAGCCCGGATGGAATTTCTCGCGCCGTTTTCTTTGTTACGAACCTCGAAGGATTCAACGATCGCTCACAGTTCTCACTCTCAGCCGAGGACAGTGAAGGCAAGACGTATCCACTCGATATTGAGTTCATCAGCGACGTTCCACAGCAGAGCTGGCTGAAACAGCTAAACTTTAAACTGTCCCCCGAGCTACGCGGGAAATGTGTCGACGTTAAACTCTCGGTTGGTGAACTTATCAGCAAGAGTGCGCGACTCTGTGTTGCTAACAACTAAGATTCAAGCGCGGTTGAAGATTCATCCGCTTACCCAGATTACGCTAATGTCCGATATGCTTTAGCTTGTCGTGACGCAACCAACCAGGCCCTGAGTTTCTAAACGATTCTATCGCTGGCCCTGGTTGGTTGCGTCACGACAAGCTAAAGCATATCGGCAATGAACTCAATCTGTGTAACCTGGGGATAGTCGTCAGTTCTTGTCAATCGAAGCAGGCGGTACGTTTGGGACGGCGCGCATCAGTTGATCGATCTGTACGTCACGTTCACGTTGTTTGCGCACGAGTTCTTCAAGCATTAGCTCGCTCTTCAGATTCACTTTGAAGTCCTGTTCTGCAGCGAGCCTGTCTTTTTCTGCAGCACGGTTCTGCGACATCATGATTACAGGCGCCTGAAGTGCAGCTAAAGAAGAGAGCATGAGATTTAAGAGGATGTAGGGATACGGGTCCCATTGAGCGCCATTCTCTCCGTGCCCAAGATAGGCCAGGACTAGTGTATTAGCCGCCATCCACGCGATGAGAATCCCTCCGAAGAGAAAAATAAATGTCCAGGATCCCCCAAACGCTGCAACTCGATCGGCGACTCTTTGCCCAAGCGTGGATCGTTGTTCCATCACCTCGTTCACATTGCGCGATGCACGTTGGGTGACCAGCAGATTTGTCTGCCGAAGTCGGGCAGCGATCTCGCAAATGACGTCGATAGCACAATCCGGGTGCGCAATTAAGAACTTTTCAAAGTCATCACTGGTTAACCGGTGCAGATGTGTATCAACCATTGCGGTCGCACTACTTGAACGTTGGCCTCTATCCAGTACGGCCATCTCGCCAAAAAGTTGACCTGGGTGAAGCTCTGCTAAGGTAACATCTTGCACATCTTCGTCAGTCACCCAAATGCGCACGGCTCCTTCTTCGATCACGTATAAAGCATCACCGGTGTCGTACTCATGAAAAATTATCTCTCCAGCTTTGTAATTGACCTGCTCAACTTCTTCGGCCAGGTGTTCCAACTCATGTGGTTCAAGGCGCCGAAACAACGGAACTCGCGCCAAACTCTGTGCTTCATCGCTCAGGTTTGAAATGGCAGACATTGCCTGATCCTTTCTGTTCCGCAGTCTAAAGCTTTAAGCGGTTTAAGAAATCATAGTTAATTGCGAATGGGTCGGTTGCGGGCTCATTCCCTACGTTGGCCTCGACATCCTTGACCAGCTTTATCACGTCCGCACCCAGGTCGTCGTCATTTGAATTAATCTCGATGCAGTCGGGCGAGTCAAATGGCGTTATAAATAAATAACGAGGTCCATCACTTTCAGAAATTGGGGTTGCCGGTCCAAGAATTAGCAGATTGTTGTCCAAACGGGCATATCGATGAGCGGATCCAATCTGTCTTTCCCATCGTAATTCGTGCGTCTCTGTCAACGCGGTTATGTGCTCGATAAGTCTCCGCAAACGATCAGTTGTTCCCGAATCTCTCGTCATTACCTTCTCCTTCGGTAATTGCAGCGGGCAGTATCATGATGGCGAGTTCGTCCAGTCCTTACTAAGCTCGGGCCTATGAAATCGCAATATCGCGGTAGAATGCAATAAAAAACATGACACACCAACTCGATATCACCGTGCGGCTTGCAACTGTTGACGACCTTAACCTGCTTACTGAACTAGGAGCGCGCACATTTGAAGAAACTTTCGCTGCTGACAACACACCAGAAGATATGGCGGCATATCTTGCTGCGTCATTCAATGTCGCGCAGCAGACTGCTGAGTTGGCTGATCCTGACTCGACGTTCTTGATTGCGGAAGTTAGCGGCGCGGGAGCCGGTTACGCCAAGCTTAACAAAGGCGTGCCGGCAGACGGAATTGATGGAACGAAGCCGGTCGAGTTGGTGCGGCTGTATGTTGACCGAAAATGGTTCGGCCGCGGCGTTGGTGAGGCATTGATGCGCAGATGCCTGGAGGAGGCGGGTCGCGCAGGGTTCAAAACGATTTGGCTCGGCGTGTGGGAGCGGAATTTGCGGGCACAGGCTTTCTATCGGAAGTGGGAATTTCATGCGGTCGGTAAACATGTGTTCCAACTTGGTGAGGATGCGCAGACCGATATTTTGATGGAGCGTGAAATATAGAGTTCATTAAATGCGGTATAGCACTCAAAATGAAATCCCCGCACGGCATAGTTTGGGGAATTTGGTCATATCACGATTCCGAATTCCTTGAGAAGTAATTCCTCGTATTCCTTCTGGCTCTCTAACCTACGTTCTTCTCGCACATCATTACTCGTCACAATCAAAAGCATGTCGCTGAGAGTGATTCGTCCGTCCCTGGTCGCGAGTGAACAAATGCGCTTCTGAGTGAAGTGTGATTGTGGAGATGATTGGTGATATCGGCACATTTCTTCAAAGTCGGGGTAGTTGTAAGGCTGAAGAGTGAAACGGTACTCCGGCTTCCACTCGCGCTCGTACTGACGTTGAACCACGAAATAGTGATCCTGGGCGACAATTCGGAATGATTGCTGTCCCTGGATCTGCTCGCTTGATATATCCATCTTTAATGGTTCGAGAAACGAATCTCCAAAGCCAACATCCGCCAGCCAGGTCTCTTCCAATTTCACCAGCAACGTCATGTGATCAAACGGCTGACTGAATCCTCCTGCAGCTTTTGCTACTTCGGCTGACAACATCACAACGTCAAAACCCAACGCTCGTAGCAGAGCGGCAAACAGACCGTTGCATTCATAGCAGAACCCACCGCGGCGACGCTCCACGATCTTATCGAACAGAGCCTCGTCGTTCAGAACGATGGGTTCATGCGAGTGAATGCTCAAGTTTTCGAATGGCACACTGAGCAGGTGTGCGACTTGAAGTTTGCGAAGCGTTTCGGTTGAAGGAGCGAGTGGACCCTGATAGTTAATTCGCTCGAGGTATGTCGTGACGTTCACTTTACAGAACCCGTACCGCGTAGCAGCGCGGCTCGCAGGGAAAGGTAGAGCCGCGAACCATCTCAAGGTTTTGATGGTAACGGCGATTGCAGTGCGCTAGCAATAAACTCAGTTTGTCCGGTGTCAGATCCATTGTGCCGAAACTTATAGTAATTGTTCAGCTGGTCCAGCCACTCTTTCCGGCTTTGTGCAGTCTTTGGATCAGTGCCGGCTGTTGCAATCGCGCGCGCGTACGCATCGATGATCCGATCCATCAAGACGTTCAACTTCTCGAGCGCAGCTTTACTCTCCGCAGTCTCTGGCTTACCAGCGAAAGTGGACTGGTAAGAATTGGAAAGCGTCTTGTATGGCCCAGATTCGTAGGCGACGGCTAAGAAATAATATGTGGAGGGTGTTTTATGAATGTCGCTTTCATACTGGGCGGCCTTCAACAATGAGTCGATCGACTCATCATAATGATTAGTCTTTAAGGTTAGAAAGCCCCTCGAGTAGTACAGGTATGCCAGCGTATCGTCCTTGCCTTTAAATGGCGCCCACTCCGTCGGCGTTTTGCCGTTCTCTATTGCTTCAATAGCTTTTTGAGAATAGCCAAGCGACTCTTCGTTATGCGTCTCGTCCTTTGCGGAAGCCGCGAGATAACCTGCATAGCCGAGATCAATCTGCGCACGCAGGTAGTCTGGCTCGTCCGCAAGTATTCGTGCTCCAACTCGATATGCTTCAGCAAAGTTTTTCTGGTTAATTAGAACCGGCAGATTTCGCTTACGCTCGTCGCGCTCATAGGCGAGGACCCATCTCCCCAAGTACTCCGTGTATTTGTCTTTATCGTTGGCATACTTTTGCAGATAGTCGCGCGCGGCTTGATAGGCAACATCAGGGTGCGGCAGACGGTTATCGACAAAGCGCTGGTACATCTCAACCTTGACTGCATCATTTGTTTCCTGTGCCAGCACCAACGACGCGAACGCAAACACAATGAGGGTCGCGACTGCGAGTCTGGTGAAAAGCTTTGTCATCTTTCCTCCGTTTCCACCCTTGATTGGGAAATTTTCAATCGCTATCGGGAAGGTTACACCAAAGTACGGCCGATTAGTTACCCTCGTTAATCCAATCATCAAAACTTTTCCACGTGCCATTCACTTTCACTTCGATTTTATAAACAGGATGAATTTCCCACAGGCTTCGGCGCGCTGGGCTGCTTCTCTTGTTCGGGCTACATGGCTCGTAACTGGCATCGTAAAACAGTGGACCCGTCATTCTAACAAGTTGCACTATGTTGAAATTTACTCCCTTCGCTTCGAGGTTGATATCTTCTCCGAGTTCATGCTGTTAGCCTGTCGACCGTCCTGGGTCTCAATTTTAGGCAAACCACGACAGGCTAACAGCCTATCGTACTTAATCAGAGCTTCCTTTAATTTGTCGCGTGTTTGAAGCAGGAGCCGGTTGAATTCAGTGATGCGTGGAATGGACACATCGACAAACTAAAGTTCGTCGGACGTTCCTCCTCGTACATTAAACAAACCCTTATCTTGTCGTTTTCTGGCCAGTGGAATTAACGAATTGCGAGGTGGCTGTAGTTCAGTCTGCACATTAGTACCGAGGGTGGCACAAGTCAACTTTAAATTCTCTTGTATCCCACTAAGAAACCAACTCCAAGTGAAGAATTTGAGACACATGGAAGCGAGTATCGTCAACTGAAATTTGTTCTGAGTTAGTCTGAAATACAAGATATCGAAAGGAGTAATTATGCCGGAGAAAGAGACCCTCGAACGTGCGGCGAAAGACAAAGCCGAAGGCAAAGCACCCAGCACACAGGCGGGCGAATTTGTTCGCGAAGAAATTGAGCATGTTCGCGAGGGTAAGCATGGTGCTCGCTCAACCAAACAGGCGATTGCGATTGGACTCTCGAAGGCGCGTCGAGCTGGTGTCGAGTTGGCGCCGCCTGAGAAAGGTTCGAAAAAGATTCGCGATCAGGCCAAGCGTGACTTGCGCAAAGGTGAAAAGGCTGGCAAAGCAAAGAAGTCGACCAAAAGATCACGAGCGGTATCGCAAGCGTTGAAGAAGGAAGGCCATAGCGCTGCTTCAAAACGAGCTCTGTCGCGTCAAGCCCGCGCTGCTGCCGCGAAGCGTTCTGCCGCTTCACGTTCACGTTCGGCAAAGAAAGCTGCGGCAACGCGCAAAAAGTA
>Ga0068856_100006672_pt1 | contig 11312 bp, 10 predicted proteins | sample KBSCornC62_FD_66595 | JGI IMG/M metagenome (GOLD analysis project Ga0068856, IMG submission 66595) | Corn rhizosphere microbial communities from Kellogg Biological Station, Michigan, USA - KBS Corn C6-2 | ecosystem: Host-associated > Plants > Roots > Rhizosphere > Soil ... | reverse complement strand
ATGATCGAGCTCGGCGAGGACATCTTCCTCAAGCCCGTGAGGAAGGGCACGCCGCTGTATCGAGGCGCGCTGCACGACATGGTCGCGAACCCGCGCTCGGCCACCGTGATGGGCCTGCTCGAGGAAGCGCGCCTCGCACGCACCCGCGGGCTGCGCGCCGCGCAGCAGGCCGGTTCCGTGAAGACGCTGTTCGGCCGCGCCAAGGACTGGTTCCTCGGCAACTTCTGAACCGGAAAGGCACCTCATGCACCGACTTCACTTGCACGCCCCGCTGCACGGCCCGCTCGGCAGCCGCGATCCACCGGACGGTTAGCGACACGACAGGGAGCGACCGGATGCGGCCGTGTCCGCGGCACGCACCGGCGAAGCGAACAACAGATGGTCAGGGCAAGAACGGAAACGAAACGGCAACTGCAGGATTGGAGCGAACGATGGCTATCGAAATGATCGAAGAGTTCAGCATGGGCACGCAGATCAAGGTGATCGGCGTGGGTGGCGGCGGCGGCAACGCGGTCGAGCACATGATCGAGGAGGGCGTGCAGGGCGTGGACTTCATCTGCGCGAACACCGACGCGCAGGCGTTGAACCGCTCGGCGGCGAACCACCTGATCCAGCTCGGCACCACCGGGCTCGGCGCGGGCGCCAAGCCCGAGGCGGGACGCGCGGCCGCCGAGGAGGCGGTCGACCGGATCCGCCAGTCGATCGAGGGCGCGCACATGCTGTTCATCACCGCCGGCATGGGCGGCGGCACCGGCACCGGCGCGGCGCCGGTGATCGCGCGCGTCGCGAAGGACATGGGGATCCTCACGGTCGGGGTCGTCACCAAGCCGTTCGAGTTCGAGGGCAACCGGCGCATGAAGGCCGCCGACAACGGCATCGCCGAGCTCGAGGCCAACGTCGACTCGCTGATCGTGATCCTGAACGAGAAGCTGCTCGATGTGCTGGGCGACGACGTCACGCAGGACGACGCCTTCGCGCACGCCAACGACGTGCTCAAGAACGCGGTCGGCGGGATCAGCGACATCATCCACATGCCGGGGCTCGTGAACGTCGACTTCGAGGACGTGAAGACGGTGATGAGCGAGCCCGGCAAGGCGATGATGGGCACCGCCATGGCGGGCGGCCCGGACCGCGCGAACAAGGCGGCCGAGGCGGCGGTGGCCTGCCCGCTGCTCGAAGGCATCGACCTGTCGGGCGCGCGCGGGGTGCTGGTGCTGATCGCGGCGAGCCGCAAGAACTTCAAGCTCTCCGAGAGCCGCAACGCGATGAACTGCATCCGGCGCTACGCGGCGGAGGAGGCGCACGTCATCTACGGCACCGCCTACGACGACAGCCTCGGCGACAACCTGCGGGTCACGGTGATCGCCACCGGCCTCTCGCCGGCGCGCGCGCGCGCGGCGCAGCCGACCATGACGGTGGTCCACAACGCGCAGGTCGGGCAGCGCACCGGCACCGACAACGTGCCGATCCTGAACCAGGCGTTGCAGGCGCCGGCTGCGGTGCATCACGACTACAGCGGGCTCTCGACGCCGAGCGTGTGGCGCACCGGCCGCACCGCGGCGGCGAAGGTCGATGCGCTGGCCAGCAACGGGATGGACGAGATCGAGATCCCGGCCTTCCTGCGCAAGCAGGCGGACTGAGCGCGTGAAGGGGATGCCGCGGCCTTCGGGCCGCGGCCGCGCCGGCCCTCCACCGCCACGCGGCCTTTTCCCGATCGCCGACAATCCGGGCATGCTCGCGCAACGCACGCTGAAGTCGTTCACCCAGGCGGTCGGCGTCGGCCTGCACGGCGGCCAGCGGGTGGAGCTCGTGCTGCGTCCGGCGCCGCCCGACCACGGCATCGTGTTCCGCCGCATCGACCTGCCGGTGCCGGTCTCGATCAAGGTCGACCCGTTCTCGATCACCGACACGCGACTCAACACCACGCTGTCGGCGAACGGCGATCCGGGCGCCCCCAAGGTGCGGACCATCGAGCACCTGCTGTCGGCTTGTGCCGGCCTGGGGCTCGACAACCTCGTGGTCGACATCACCGCCGAGGAGGTGCCGATCCTCGACGGCTCGGCCGCCAGCTTCGTGTTCCTGCTGCAGAGCGCGGGCATCGCGCTGCAGGAAGCGCCCAAGCGCTTCCTGCGCGTCCGCAAGACCATCGAGGTGCGCGAAGGCGAGGGGCCGCGGCTCATGTGGGCGCGGCTCGCGCCGCACGACGGCTACACGCTCGCCTTCGAGATCGACTTCGATCACCCGGCCGTCGACCAGACCGGCCAGCGCTACGTGTTCGACATGGGCTCGGGCCTCTACAAGCGCGAGATCGCGCGCGCCCGCACCTTCGGCTTCACGAAGGACGTCGACATGATGCGCTCGCGCGGCCTCGCGCTCGGCGGCAGCATGGACAACGCGGTGGTGGTCGACGACACCAAGATCCTCAACGGCGAGGGGCTGCGCGTCGACGACGAGTTCGTGAAGCACAAGATCCTCGACGCGATCGGCGACATGCAGGTCATCGGCCATCCGCTGCTGGCGGCCTACAGCGCGTTTCGCTCCGGCCACGCGCTCAACAACAAGCTGCTGCGCAAGGTGCTCGGCGAGCCCGGCGCCTACGACATCGTGACCTTCGACGACGCTGCCGAGGCGCCTGCTGGAATGGGCGAGCTGGCCCCGGCCTGGTGACCGTCTTTCGCTGGATCATCGGCGTCCTCGCCGCCCTGATGGCGGCCGGGATGGTGCTCTCGTTCGTGATCGGCATCGTCGCCGCCAACGACATCTGGATGGGGCGCGCACGCCGCTCCCTGCACTGGCTCTGGCTGGCCCTGCTGCTGTGGTTCAACGTCGAGGTGTGGGGCCGCGTCGGCTGGACGCTGATCCACTGGAAGGGCTAGGCCCGCGGGCAGCACTCGGCCGCTTCAGGCCTCGCGGCGTGCGTCGAGACCGAGAAAGCGCACGACGGCCGGCCAATGCTCCGCGAAGTCGCCGAGCGCGTGGTCGCTGCCCTCCAGCAGGTCAATCGATGCGCCGCGGTAGCGCCCCGCCATCTCCCGCCACGACAGCAGCTCGTCGCCCTTCGCGATCACGGCGTGGTAGCGCGCCATGTCGGTGAGACAAGGCAGGGTCAGCGCGCGCAGCTCGTCGATGTAGGCCGGCTTGAACTCGAACGGTTCCTGCTCGTGCCAGCTGGTCGTGCGGCCGATGTGCGCCGACAGGTCCCGCGCCGGGTCGACCGCGGGGTTCAAAAGCACCGCGCGGCAGCCGGTGCGCTCGGCGACGACGGTCGCATAGAACCCGCCGAGCGAGCTGCCGATCACCGCCATCGTCGCGTGCGGCCAGCCGGCGACGGCGTGCTCGATGGCCGCGATCGCGCCGCGCGGCGAAGCGGGCAGCTGCGGGCAGGACCAGCGAACCTCGGGCCGGTGGGCGCGCATCCAGCCTTCGACGAAGCGCGCCTTGGTCGAGCGCGGCGACGAGCGAAAGCCGTGCAGGTAGAGCAGGTGGGTGACCGCGTCGGGCATGACGCGCGGCCCCGTGCGCTTCAGCGCTGCTCGACCGGCGCGCCGCCGAGCGCCGCGAGCAGGCGGCCGTGGAAACCGCCGAATTTGCCGTTGCTCATGCACAGCACGTGATCGCCGGGCCGGGCCGCCGCGACGACCCGGTCGACGAGCGCGTCGATCGTGTCGCACACGACCGCCTGCGCGCCCATCGGCTTGAGCGCCTCCGCCGCGTCCCAGCCGAGTCCGCCCGAGTGGCAGAAGGCCAGGTCGGCGCCTTCCAGCGACCAGGGCAGCTGAGCCTTCATGGCGCCGAGCTTCATGGTGTTCGAGCGCGGCTCGAACACCGCGAGGATGCGCGCGGTGCCGACCTTGCGGCGCAGCCCGTCGACGGTGGTGCGGATCGCGGTCGGGTGGTGAGCGAAGTCGTCGTACACCGCGATGCCGTTGACGGTGCCGCGCAGCTCGAGGCGCCGGCGCACGCTCGTGAAGCTCGACAGCGCGTGCGCGGCTTCGGCCGGCGCGACGCCGGCGTGCTCGGCCGCGCCGATCGCGGCGAGCGCGTTCAACTGGTTGTGCTCGCCGATCAGCGACCATTCGACGCGGCCGATCTTCAGGCTGCCGCGCAGCACGTCGAAGGCGTGCGGCTCGCCGCGCGCGCGCAGCTCGCCGGGCACCTCCTTCTTCGCGCCGAAGCGCTGCACTTCGCTCCAGCAGCCCATCGCGAGCACCCGCTGCAGGCTCTCCTCCCGGCTGTTCACGATCAGCCGCCCGCGCCGCGGCACGGTGCGCACCAGGTGGTGGAACTGGCGTTCGATCGCGGCGAGGTCGTCGAAGATGTCGGCGTGGTCGAACTCGAGGTTGTTGAGCACCGCGGTGCGCGGCCGGTAGTGGACGAACTTGCTGCGCTTGTCGAAGAACGCGGTGTCGTATTCGTCGGCCTCGATGACGAAGGGCGTATCGGGCGCCGCGGCGCCGAGCCGCGCGGAGACGCCGAAGTTCGCCGGCACGCCGCCGACCAGGAAGCCGGGCGTGCGGCCGCAGGCCTCGAGCATCCAGGCGAGCATTGCGGTGGTGGTGGTCTTGCCGTGCGTGCCCGCGACCGCGAGCACGTGGCGGCCCGGCAGCACGTGGTCGGCGAGCCACTGCGGCCCGCTCGCGTACGCGAGCCCGGCGTCGAGGATCGCCTCCATCAGCGGATTGCCGCGCGTGATCGCGTTGCCGACGACCCAGACGTCGGGCTCGAATGCGAGCTGGTCGGGCCCGTAGCCTTCGATCAGCTCGATGCCGAGCGCGGCGAGCTGCTCGCTCATCGGCGGATACACGTTCGCGTCGCAGCCGGTGACCCGGTGCCCTTGCTCGCGGGCGAGCGCGGCGATGCCGCCCATGAAGGTGCCGCAGATGCCGAGGATGTGCAGGTGCATGAAGGGGGAAGGAGCCGATGCCGGAGCAGGCAAGCAGGAAGCCGGCCAGCCGCCAGAGGGTCGTCAGGCGAGCGCGGCGCGCGCCGCGTCGAGCGTGGCCGCGATGTCGGCGTCGGCGTGCGCCGCGCTCACGAAGCCGGCTTCGTAGAGCGCGGGCGCGAAATAGACGCCGCGCTCGAGCATGCCGTGGAAGAACGCGTTGAAGCGCGCCTTGTCGGTCGCCATCACCGCCTGGTAGTGCTGCGGCAGCTCCGGCGCGAAGAAGAAGCCGAACATGCCGCCTTCGCAGTCCGCCGCGAGCGCCACGCCGCGCTCGCGTGCGACCGCCTGCAGGCCGTCGACCAGGCGGCGCGTGCGCGCGGCGAGCGCGTCGAAGAAGCCGGGCTTCGCGATCTCGCGCAACGTCGCGAGGCCGCAGGCCGTGGCGACCGGGTTGCCCGACAGCGTGCCGGCCTGGTAGACCGCGCCGAGCGGCGCGAGGTGCTCCATGACCGCGCGCGACGCGCCGAACGCAGCCAGCGGCATGCCGCCGCCGATCACCTTGCCGTACACGCCGATGTCGGCCCTGAAGCCGGGGAGGGCGCGCGCGTACAGGCTCTCGGCGCCGCCGAGCGCCACGCGAAAGCCGGTCATGACCTCGTCGAGGATCAGCAGCGCGCCGTGCCGCGTGCAGCCCTCGCGCAGCGTGCGCATGAACGGCAGGCTCGCGCGCACGAAGTTCATGTTGCCGGCGATCGGCTCGACGATGGCGCAGGCGATCGTCGGGCCGTGCGCGTCGAAGGCGGCCTGAAGCGCGGCCACGTCGTTGTACGGCAGCACGAGGGTGTGGCGCACCACGTCCTCGGGCACGCCCGCGCTGGTCGGATGGCCGAAGGTCGCGAGGCCCGACCCGGCCTTCACCAGCAGCGCGTCGGCATGGCCGTGGTAGCAGCCCTCGAACTTGACGATCGTCGTGCGGCCGGTCACGCCGCGTGCGAGCCGCAGCGCGCTCATCGCCGCTTCGGTGCCGGAGCTGACGAGCCGCACCTGCTCGATCGACGGGAGCTGCTCGACGATCGCCTCGGCGAGCTCGATCTCGCGCTCGGTGGGCGCACCGAAGGAGAGCCCGTCGCGCGCCGCGCGCTGCACCGCCTCCAGCACGGCCGGATGGCCGTGGCCCAGGATCATCGGGCCCCAGGAGCCGATGTAGTCGATGTAGCGGCGCCCGGCGGCGTCGACGAGGTGCGCGCCTTGCGCGCTGACGATGAAGCGCGGCGTGCCGCCGACCGCGCGGAACGCGCGCACCGGCGAGTTCACGCCGCCGGGGATCACCTGCTGCGCGCGCGCGAACAGCCGCGCGTTGATGTCGTCGTCGCTCACCGGTGCCGGTCGCTCAGGCGGGGACGCGGTCCTCGGCGGCGACCGCGTCAGTGCACATGGCGGGTGGTCTTCGCGGCGCCGGCGTCGCCTTCGGCTTCGGCGCCGCCCTCGTCGGTCGACTCGCCCTCGCCCTCGCCTTCTTCGTCGTCGGCGGGCAGCGCCCAGAAGAAGCGGTCGGGGATGACGTTCCCCATGCCGGGCCGAAAGCCGGCATCGAGCGCCTGGTCGAGGAACGCGAGCGCCTCGCCCACGGCGGTGTGCAGCTCGGCGCCGGTGGCGAGCAGGGCGGCGAGCGCGGCCGCGAGCGTGTCGCCGGCGCCGACGAAGCTGACTTCGAAGCGCTCGAACTTCTCGCCCGTGATCGCACCCTGCGGCGACGCCAGCACGTTGTCGAGGAACTGGTCGGGAAGCGGCACGCTCGTCACGAGCACGTAGCGCGCGCCGTGCTTGTGGGCCGCGACCGCGAGCTCGCGCGGCGAGGCCGGCCGCTCGCTTTCCCAGTCGGGGATCAGGAAGTCGACGAGCGTCTGGTGGCTGCCGACGAGCACCTCGGTCTGCGGCAGCACGAGCTCGCGGAAGGCGTCGACGTAGGCCTGCTGGTCGTCCTCCTCGACCCACGACAGGTTCGGCATGTAGGCCACGAGCGGCACGTCGGGGTAGTCGGCGAGGATCTCGGCCACCGCGCTCACGCCTTCGGCGCTGCCGAGGAAGCCGACCTTCCAGGCCGCGATGGTCACATCCTCGAGGACGCTGCGCGCCTGTTCGGCGATCACCTCGGCGTCGAGCGCGTGGTGGTCGAAGATCTCGGCCGTGTCACGCATCACGATGCTCGTGACGACCGGCAACGCGTGCGCGCCCATCGCGGCGATCGTGGCGATGTCCCCCGCGCTGCCGCCCGAGCCGCTCGGGTCGCTCGCGTTGAAGCTCATCACGCAGGGCGGCGGCGGCTGCTCGTGGAGCTCGGCGGGATCGGCTTCGGTGTGGGGGGTGGGAGCGGTCATGCGAGCGTTCGTCGGGGGCTGCGCAGGACCCGTCGAGGCCTCCGGGCGCTCCTCCAGACAACGTGAAGAATGTTGCGTATGGTCCTACGAAGCCTGGTTTTTCCGTCGAGGGCCATGTCTACAATCCGTCGGCATTGTAGTGAACGTGATGCCCGTGTCGTGAGCCAGCCGAAGACCTGGATGTGCCTGATCTGCGGATGGATCTACGACGAAGCCGCCGGCGACCCTGAGCACGGCATCGCGCCCGGCACGGCTTGGGAAGCCGTGCCGATGAACTGGACCTGTCCGGAATGCGGCGCTCGAAAGGAAGACTTCGAGATGGTGCAGATCTGACGGTCGCCACCGGGCCCGGTTCCGCGCGGGTCGTATCGTGCAAGGAGCAAACGGGTGAGCAATGCGGCCGCTGACGAGTCGTCGAACCTGAAGGTCCTGGTCATCGACGACAGCAACACCATCCGCCGCAGCGCGGAGATCTTCCTGAAGCAGGGCGGATACGAGGTGCTGCTCGCCGAAGACGGCTTCGATGCCCTCTCCAAGGTCAACGACCACGGGCCCGACCTGATCTTCTGCGACATCCTCATGCCGCGCCTCGACGGCTACCAGACGTGCGCGATCATCAAGCGCAACGCCCGCTTCTCCGAGACCCCGATCATCATGCTGTCCTCCAAGGACGGCCTCTTCGACAAGGCGCGCGGCCGCATGGTCGGCTCCGAGGACTACCTCACCAAGCCGTTCACCAAGGACCAGCTGCTGCAGGCGGTGACGCAGCACCGCAAGGCGGCCTGACGCGCCGAACCAGGACGAGACATGCCCGTTCAGAAGATCCTTCTCGTGGACGACTCGAAGACCGAGTTGCACTACCTCTCCGACGTGCTCGAGAAGCGCGGCTACACCGTGCGCCTCGCGCACAACGGCGACGAGGCGATGAAGCGCCTCGGCGAGGAGACGCCCGACCTCATCCTGATGGATGTGGTGATGCCCGGCCTCAACGGCTTTCAGCTCACGCGCGCCATCACGCGCGACCCGCGCTTCGCGAACGTGCCGGTGATCATGTGCACCAGCAAGAGCCAGGAGACCGACAAGGTCTGGGGCCTGCGGCAGGGCGCGCGCGACTACATCGTGAAGCCGGTCGACCCCAACGAGCTGGTGTCGAAGATCCAGGCCTTCGGCTGACGCCCACGGCGTGCGACGGCGGCCGGCGAACCGATCCGAATGGCGAACAAGCAGGCACTGCGCGATCTGCAGAGCCGCCTGGCCGAGCGGCTGCAGGCGGCGCGCACGCAGGACCGCGGCAAGTCGTGGCTCGCGGTCGAGTGCGGCGACCGCGGCTTCCTGTTTCCGCTGCGCGATGCGGGCGAGATCTTCCCGGTCGCGCCGATGGCGCACGTGCCCTACAGCCATCGCTGGTTCCTCGGCGTCTCCAACCTGCGCGGCCATCTGCACGGGGTCGTCGACCTCGCCGGCTTTCTCGGGCTGCAGCCGGCCGAGGGCCATCGCGAGCACGCGCGGCTCGTGGGCTTCAACCAGGCGCTCGACATCAACTGCGTGCTGCTCGTGGACCGGCTGGCGGGGCTGCGCAGCGAGGCAGAGCTGGAAGCGGAGAACGAAGACGGCGGGCCGCGCCCCGGCTTTGCCGGCGTGCGCTACCGCGACGGCTCGCGGCGCGTCTGGCAGGAGCTGGACCTGGCGGCGCTGGCCGGTGACGAGGCGTTCCTCGCCATCGCCGGCTGAGCCGACCGCACGCGACGCGCACGGGCAAGAGAGCGACCGAACGAGGCACACATGAGCTTCCTGAACAAGCTGCAAGGATGGGGTCGCAAGCGCGACGACGCCGACCCTCTCGATGCCGACATGGCGTTCGAGGGCGGCTATGCGCACGCCGGCGGGGTGGCCGTGGCGGCTCCGGTCGACGTGCACGTTTCCGAGCCGGCGCCCCCGTCGGGCTTCGACGGCGTGCCGGTCGCGCGGGCCGAGGCGCTCGACCCGTCCGTCATCACCGAGGCCGAGCCGTCGGGGCTCGCCGATTTCTCCGAATCGCGCCAGCAGGAGATGGAAGCCTCGGCCGGCATGGGGGCGCTGCCGCTCATCGGCGCGCGCCCGATCGCCGAGCAGCGGAGGATCCTCACCGCGCTGGTGGCCGTGGGGCTGCTGGTGCTCGTGCTGATGTCGATCTACTCGATCTGGTCGGCGGGCCGCGGTTCGGCGCAGGTCGCGGCGGCCGGCCAGGCGCTGATGCAGTCGCAGCGGCTCGCGAAGTCGGTGTCGCAGGCGTTCGTCGGCAGCACCGCCGCGTTCGCCGAGGTGCGCGAGAGCGCCGACGTCATGACGAAGACCGTGCACAGCCTGAAGAACGGCGAAGGCGAGGTCGCGCAGGCCCCGGGCAGCGTGCAGGGCACGCTCGACACGGTGGTTCCGCTCGTCGACCGCGCCGAGAAGAACGCGGCCACGATCCTGGCGCAGCAGAAGGTGCTGACGCAGGTCAACCAGTCGCTGCGCGACATCAACCGCCAGTCGGCCGACCTGCTCGACGTGGCCGAGACGGTCGCCTCGCTGAAGGCGCAGCGCGACGCCGGACCGGGCGAGCTCGCCGCGGCCGGGCAGCTCGTGATGCTGACGCAGCGCATCGGCAAGTCGGCCAACGAGTTCATCACGACCGAAGGCGTGAGCCCCGAGGCCGTGTTCCTGCTCGGCAAGGACCTGAACTCGTTCCGCGACCTGGTCGACGGGCTGCTCGAAGGCAGCGCCCAGATGCGCTTGCCGGGCACCAAGGACCCGCAGGTCCGCGAGCGCCTGCAGGCTCTGACCAAGCTCTACGACCAGACCCGCGCGCAGGCCAGCACCATCCTGGGCAACCTGCAGGCGCTGACCGCCGCGCGCGATGCGCAGGTGTCGGTCATCGGCGACAGCGAGGCGCTGCGCAAGGGCCTCGAGACGGTGCAGGAGCGCCTGTCCTCCGAGACCGGCGTGGGTGGCTTCACGCTGTTCTTCCTGGTGCTCTCCGCGCTGCTCGTGGCCGCCGGCGGCACGGGGCTCGTGCGGCTGCGTGTGAGCGAGCAGGACCAGCGCGCCGCGGCCGAGCAGCAGCGCCGCCTGGCGGCCGAGGCCGAGCAGCAGGAAGCCAAGCGCGTGAACGACGCGAACCAGGCGGCGATCCTGCGGCTCATGAACGAGCTGCAGGGCGTCGCCGAAGGCGACCTCACGCAGCAGGCGACGGTGACCGAGGACATCACCGGCGCGATCGCCGACTCGGTGAACTACACCGTCGAAGAGCTGCGCACCCTGGTCTCGCAGGTGCAGGGCACGGTGACCCGCGTGACGGAGACGACCGAGCAGGTCGAGGCCAATTCCACCGAGCTGCTCGCGACCTCTTCGGAGCAGCTGCGCGAGATCCGCGACACCGGCGAATCGGTGCTGCAGATGGCGACCCGAATCAACGACGTGTCGGCGCGCGCGCAAGAGACCGTGAAGGTCGCGAAGCAGTCGCTCGACGCCGCCGAGCAGGGCCTGCGCGCGGTGCAGAACACGATCGGCGGCATGAACTCGATCCGCGACCAGATCCAGGACACCTCCAAGCGCATCAAGCGCCTGGGCGAGTCGTCGCAGGAGATCGGCGAGATCACCGAGCTGATCTCGGACATCACGGAACAGACGAACGTGCTCGCGCTGAACGCCGCCATCCAGGCCGCGTCGGCCGGCGAGGCCGGCCGTGGCTTCTCGGTCGTGGCCGAGGAGGTGCAGCGCCTCGCCGAACGTTCCGGCGATGCCACCCGACAGATCGCGGCGCTCGTGAAGACCATCCAGACCGACACGCAGGACGCGGTCGGCGCCATGGAGCGCTCGACGCAGGGCGTGGTCGAGGGAACCAAGCTGTCCGACGCGGCCGGCACGGCGCTCGGCGAGATCGACCGCGTGACGCGCCAGCTCTCCGACCTGATCGCGCAGATCTCGAACCAGGCGCTGTCCGAAGCCCAGTCGGCCAACGTCGTCGCGGCCAACATCCAGCACATCTTCGCGGTCACCGAGCAGACCGGCGAGGGCACGCGCTCGAC
>Ga0068856_100006671_pt1 | contig 11313 bp, 11 predicted proteins | sample KBSCornC62_FD_66595 | JGI IMG/M metagenome (GOLD analysis project Ga0068856, IMG submission 66595) | Corn rhizosphere microbial communities from Kellogg Biological Station, Michigan, USA - KBS Corn C6-2 | ecosystem: Host-associated > Plants > Roots > Rhizosphere > Soil ... | reverse complement strand
ACCTCGACCAGCACATCGTCGTAGCGCGGATCGTCCTGCATCGTCTGGGGATCGCCCTGATGGTGCATCAGTACGACAGGAACGCCTGCCTCTGACACAATCTCGGCGGAGCGCTGGTCGAAGGTCAGCGCCGACACGTCGTTGATCATCCGAGCGCCCGCCGCGAGCGCTGCCGTCATGACGTCAGCCTTGCGCGTGTCGGCCGAGACGGCGACTCCGCCGGTGACGAGCTGGCGGATGACGGGAACGACGCGCTCGATCTCGTCGCCTTCCCAGATCACGCGCGCACCAGGGCGGGTCGATTCTCCGCCGACGTCGAGGATTGCAGCGCCTTGCGCGGCCATGTCCGCTCCAGTGTCGGCAGCGGCTGCAGCGTCGGCGAATTGCCCGCCGTCCGAAAAACTGTCGGGCGTCGCATTGAGGATGGCCATCACCTGCGGCTGGTCGAGGCGGATCGTCCGTTCGCCCAGCTGAAGCGGTAGCCGAGGCGCCGTGAGTGCCTTCCACTGCGCTGCCATGTCGTCATCGAAGCGGTCTTCGATGTCCTCGACGGGCACCAGGTCGGTCGAAACGCGCTGCTGCCCTTCGACTTGAATCAACTCGACTGCCGCGAACCAGTTCAGGCCACCGGCAAGCCGCGCGACCTTCCCGTCGTGGCCGAACGGGGAATCGACGAAGGCTGTCGGGCGGATGAGGGTGCGCATCGTCGCGCGCTATAGCGCGGCGAGGTGCCGTTGGCGCAAGGCGTCGAGCAGGGTCAGCGCCCCACCCTCTTCGACGTGCCAGAATGTCCAGCCGTTGCACGAGGGCGCACCTTGGAGCGCCGCTCCGACCTTGTGGATCGAACCGGCGTGTTGTTCGCAGGCGACGGAGCCGTCGGCGCGCACCGTTGCGGTCCAGCGGCGCTTTGCGTCCGTCAGCGACGCACCCGCGGGCACCAATCCGCTCTCGACGAGTACGCCGAACGCCACGCGCGGCTGCTCGCGCTTGTCAGGGACCGTCTGCATCGCGCTCTCGTCGAGCGGGAGAGTCGAGGCGATCCGCTCCTTCGCGACCTTCACGTAGGAAGGCTCGCGCTCGACGCCAATCCAGCGGCGCCCAAGACGTCGTGCCACCGCGCCCGTCGTTCCCGTGCCAAAGAATGGGTCGAGGATCACGTCGCCGGGCTTCGTGCAGGCGAGCAGGATGCGATAGAGCAAGGCTTCCGGTTTCTGCGTCGGGTGCGCCTTCGAGCCGTTCTCGCCCTTCACGCGCTCGCCGCCCGAGCAGATCGGCAGCAGCCAGTCAGACCGCATCTGAAGATCGTCGTTCAACGCCTTCATCGCGCGGTAGTTGAAGGTGTAGCGCGCCTTCTCGTCCTTGGCGCACCAGATGAGCGTCTCATGGGCGTTGGTGAAGCGCGTGCCGCGGAAGTTGGGCATCGGGTTCGCCTTGCGCCAGACGATGTCGTTCAAGATCCAGAAGTCCGCGTCCTGCAGCAGCGCGCCCACGCGATAGATGTTGTGATAGCTGCCGATCACCCAGATGGTGCCGTCGTCCTTGAGGATCCGGCGCGCCTGCTCCAGCCATTCGCGCGTGAAATTGTCGTAGGCGGTCAGGCTTTCGAACTTGTCCCATTCGTCGTCGACAGCATCGACCCGGCTCCCCTCCGGCCGAAACAGGTCGCCGCCGAGCTGAAGATTGTACGGCGGATCGGCGAAGATCATGTCGACGCTCTTGTCGGGGATGCGCGCCATTTCGGCGATGCAGTCACCTTCGAGGATGGTGTCGAGCGGCAGGTCGCGCTTTGCGGCTTTCGCCGGGCGAAACGGCGTCGGCTGCTCCGCGATGCGGGCGATCAGGTTCATGATTTACACTGCCCCTCCAACAAGCGGCGGAAGGTGAGTCAGGCCGGACTCGCGGTCAAGCGATCAAGGGTTAACGCCCCGCTTCGGGACGCAAGTGTCAGAAGGCAGTTGGCACCACTTATACAAGATGTTGAGTCTAGCGAACGTGGCGAGACTCAATAGATGGTGGTGTGACTCGAAGGACTCAGCGGCCCACAATCCGCAAATTATTCATCCGCTTAAGATGCACTGACTGCATGTGCCCAGGAATGCGTGGCTCGCGAGCACAAACGTAGAAGTCGCCGAAGATATCGTCCTCAAACGGTGTGAATCGATCGTACAAATTCCCCATCGGATCCGCGACGCTGCCCTCGCCTTCATCGGGGATGTCGAGCGAGAGCATGTGATGAGTGCCGATCATCCAAATACGATGGATTCGAGAGCCGTTCGTAACGCTGAACCGGCCATGGACCCAGCCACAGTCTCCGATCTTCGCTAATTCTGGCTGCGCGCTCGCGAGAGCGAAGACAGCCGCGATGATCATTCCGCCGCCACAGCAGTCACGAACATTTCCGGCTGAGCATCCTTGTCGATGGCTGCGCGGACCTTGGGGAAGCTTCGGCGGTGGAGCGGCGTCGGCCCCAGCGCATGCAGAGCGCGCCAGTGCTCCGGCGTGCCATAGCCGCGGTTATGCTCCCAGCCGTAGCCCGGATATTCGCGCGCATGTTCCGCCATGATCCGGTCGCGCGTGACCTTGGCGATGATCGAGGCGGCGGCGATCGATCGGCACTTTGCGTCGCCGTCGACGATCGCCTTCGACGGCCGCTGCCACTTGGGGCAGGCATTGCCGTCGACCAGCACCCACGCCGGCTCGAGTCCTAGCGCCTCGACGGCACGGGTCATCGCCAGCATGCGCGCCCAATAGATGTTGATCTGGTCGATCTCCTCGACCGACGCGATTCCGACACCCCAGGCGCTGATCTTCACCAGCCGGGCATAGATCGCCTCGCGCTTCTCGATCGGCAGGTTCTTGGAATCGTCGATTCCACGCGGGAACTTGTCGCGGTTGAGGATGCAGGCGGCGGCGACCACAGGCCCTGCAAGCGGCGCGCAGCCCGCCTCGTCGACGCCCGCGAGCGGTTGCGGATAATCGAGCTCGAGCTTGAAGGAACAGCGCCTTGGCATTGAGGCCCAAGCCTATGGAGCCGCCGAGTGAGTCGCCAGTGCCGGCCCAACCTTTTTGTGGATTACTCCGAGATTCGCCAGGGCGGGAAGCGGCGGGTTTCGCCCGCGTGATAGAAGAAGATGATGTTGCCGTCAGGGTCGCGAAGGCGGGCTTCGCGCCACATCCATGGCTGGTTGCGCGGACCATGCTCGAAGTTGACGCCGCTCCGCGCCAACTGCTCGACGCGGCGGTCGAGGTCGTCGCATTCGAAATAGATCGCGGTGGTGGCGATGATCTTCTCCTCGGGATCGATCTGGACCGAGAAGGTCACGCCTCCCGCCGCCTCGAAGCGGGCGTAGCCGGTCTCCGGGCTGTCGACGATCTGCTTGAGACCGAGGCGGCGGTAAAAATCGACCGAGCGCTTGTAGTCGGTCCCGGTGACGGTCACCTGGTTCAGCCGCGGTCCAGCGCCGACATCCAGCCTCACGCTCGCGTGGCCGAGCGGACCGGCTCCCTGCCCCAAGCCGGGCGCATCGTGGAGCGCGACGCGGACGAACTCGCGGGCCCGTCCGACGGCGTCGGCGAGGCTGGCGCCACTAGCAAGAAAATAGGCGATCGCGGTCGCAAGCGTGCAGCCGGTGCCGTGGGTGCTGGTCGTGTCGATCCTCTGGCCCTGCCAGCTCGTCATATTGTCTTCTTCGATGAGCGCATCGGCGAGCGCGTCGCCCTCGTCATGGCCGCCCTTGATCAACACCGCACAGCCATGAGCGCCGACCAGATGAAGGGCGGCCGCGACGGGGTCATCCTCCGAAGTCAGGCGATTGAGCTCGGGCAGGTTGGGCGTGGTGATGGTGGAAACGTCCATCAATCGGCCGAACGCGGCGATGGTCGCTTCATCCGCCAGGGCCGAGCCGCTGGTCGAGACCATGACGGGATCGAAGACGATCGGCAGGTCCGGCTGCAGCGATTTAAGTTCCTGGAGGCGAACTGCGACCTGCTTTGCGGCGAAAGCGCTTCCGATCATGCCGATCTTTACGGCGTCGACTCCGATGTCCGCGATAATTGCTTCGATTTGCGAGAGAATCATCTCGGCGGGAACGGGATGGACGCTGGTCACGCCAAGCGTGTTCTGGGCGGTTACGGCGGTCACCGCGGTCATCGCATGTCCGCCGAGCATCGTCACGGTCTTGATGTCGGCCTGAATCCCTGCGCCGCCGCCCGAATCCGAGCCGGCGATGATGAGGATCCGAGCCGTCGGCGTCACGCTACCCGCCTTCGACCCCTTCCGGGGGGCGAAGTTTTCCATGTGCACAGGGTTTTCGTTAGGCCGCGAAATACGAAGAAAAGGTTCACGCGGCGGCCTGTACCGCCTCGCAGATTTCGTCGACGAGCCGCTCGACCAGCGCCGGATCGTCGCCCTCGGCCATCACCCGGATCAGGGGCTCGGTACCCGATTTGCGGATGACGAGACGGCCCCGCCCTTCGAGCTCCGCCTCGGCGGCGGCAATGCGCTTCCGGACAGAATCGGCCTCGAGTGGCTCGGCCTTTCCGCTGAAACGCACGTTCTTGAGGAGCTGGGGAAGAGGTTCGAACTGGCTCAAGAGGTCGCTGGCCGGCGCTTTGGCCTCGACCAAGGCTGCGAGCACCTGGAGACCGGCGACCAGCCCGTCCCCGGTCGTAGCGTGGTCGGCGAGAATGATGTGTCCGGATTGCTCGCCGCCGACATTGCAGCCTGACTTGCGCATCTCCTCGAGGACGTAGCGGTCGCCGACCTTCGTGCGCACCAGCTTCAGCCCCGCTTCCCCAAGCTTCCGCTCGAGGCCCAGGTTCGACATCACCGTCGCAACAACCGCATCGCCCTTGAGCTCGCCGCGCGCCTGCAGCCCCAGCGCGATCAGCGCCATCAGCTGGTCGCCGTCGATGATCTGGCCCTTCTCGTCGACGACGATCAGCCGGTCGGCATCGCCGTCAAGGGCGATTCCGATGTCGGCTCCGCTCGCGACAACCGTTTCCTGAAGCAATTGCGGATGGGTCGAGCCGCATTCGTCATTGATATTCAGACCGTTAGGCGTGACTCCCAAGGTCACGACTTCGGCGCCGAGCTCCCAAAGGGCATCGGGCGCCACATGGTAGGCAGCCCCGTTCGCGCAGTCGACGACGACCTTCAGGCCATCGAGGCGCAAGTGTTCGGGGAAGGTGTCCTTCGCGAACTGCACATAGCGGCCGCGAGCATCGTCGATGCGCCGGGCACGGCCAATCAATTCCGACTTTGCGAGCCTCGGCTCCTTTTCAAGCCTTGTCTCGATCGCATGCTCATCGTCGTCGCTGAGTTTGTAGCCGTCGGGCCCGAACAGCTTGATACCGTTATCCGCGAATGGATTGTGCGAGGCGGAGATCATTACGCCGAGGTCCGCGCGCATCGACCGGGTAAGCATCGCCACGGCGGGCGTCGGCATCGGACCCAGCAGGACGACGTCCATGCCGACACTTGTGAAGCCGGCGACCATCGCCGATTCCATCATGTACCCGGAGAGCCGCGTGTCCTTGCCGATGACGACCCGGTGCCGGTGGTCGCCACGGAGGAAATGGGCGCCCGCGGCCTGGCCGACTCGAAGTGCGGTCTCGGCGGTCATGGGCTCGAGATTCGTGGTCCCGCGGATCCCGTCGGTCCCGAAGAATTTGCGTGTCATGGCCGCGCTTTAGCCCGGTTAGCCGATCCAGCGCCAGATTCCCGCTGGCATGTCCGCGATCGGGCCATGGAGCCAGGTCGCTAGCAGGAACAGCAAAGTGCCTCCGACGAAGGCGGCCGTGCCCGGGTATGCGAGCCCCCGGGTGAAGGGCACGAACGCCGTCTGGGCGGTCCAGTCGTGCCAATTCTCGCCGAACTGCCGCTCTTTCTTTCGATCCTGCGCTGCGGCGCCGCCGATGGCCAAGATGATGATCGCTCCGTCGAACACCGCCGACTTGGGCTGGCCAAGGATCATCAGGTGAACGGCGGCCCAGAGCGCGAAGCTCCACATCATCGGATGGCGCGTGATCAGGAATACGCCCTTGGGACCGCCAGTGGGGCCAGGCGAGCCCGGGAGCGCTGGATTCCCCATGAACGAACCGACGAACAGGATCGAGGCGAGCCACATCAGGATCGTGCCGGCAATCCACGCCGCTTCGCCGGAGTGCCAGAGCTGCGGCCCCTCGCGGCCGATGGCGCGATAGAAATAGATCATCAGGCCGAAAAGGATGAGCGCGACGACCGAATAAAGGCCCTGGAAGGCCTTCTCGCCCATGGCGCGGACAAGGGGACCTCTCAACGGATGCGACAACAGGAAATGTGTCGCGACGAACGCGATCGCAGAAAAGAACAGTCCCATTTGCGGCGTCATGGCCGGATCCCCCGAAGCTGACGCGCTCAACAGCCGCGCTTAATTTACGCCGTGCATGATCTTCCTCAGCCACGGCGAGATCGCAAGCAGGATGACGCCCGCGACCATCGTCATTTCTCCGCCGATCATGAACGTATGCGCATAGCTCTCCAACGCCATCTGCGGATTGGTGACCTGCCCGCCGACCGTCTGCACTGATGCCGCCTGGGCCGCCGCGCCGGCGAGATATTCGCCGATCGAAATCGACAGGAACCAGACGCCCATCATCATCCCGACGACGCGGGCGATCGACAGCTTGGTGATCATGCTGAGGCCGACCGGCGAAATGCACAGCTCTGCGATCGAATGGATGAAATAGGTCAGCACCAGCCACCACAGCGCAACCCGGAAATCGGCGTTGGCGGTCGACTTGCTCCACGCGAGGACGACGAAGCCGAGCCCGACGAGCAGAAGAGCGATCCCGAACTTCACCTGGATCGACGGCTCCCATCCGCGCTTCGCGAGCCACAGCCAGAACCAGCTCAGGATCGGTGCGAAGACGACGATGGTGATCGGGTTGAAATTCTGGGTCTGCGGCGCCGACACGAAGAAGCCGAACAATTCGAGCGTGGTGTTGCTGTCGGCGAACAGGGTCAGCGATGACGCCGCCTGCTCGAACAGGGTCCAGAAGGTCACGTTGAAGATGACCAGGATGATCGCCGCCAGCATCATCTGAGCTTCTGCCTTGGTTCCGACTTTCCACGACCAGATCGGGATGCCGATGACGGCGGCGAGGAAGGTCAGGAACAGCACCTTCCCGAGGAATGGCGTCGCGACGATGTAGCCCCACAGGCCGCTTCCCGCCGCCGCCTCCGGCGTGTTCATCACGTTGCGGAAGATCAGCCAGAACAAGGGCGCTGAAAGGATCGACAGGATGTAGATTAGGGGTGCGCGGTCGCGCCCGGTACGCTCAGGCGGCTCGCCGTAGCCCGCGAGGCGGCCACCATCGAACTGCATCATCGCGTAGCCGATCAGCATGCCGACGACGACGATCGCGAATCCGGCCCACCAGCCGAACCAATTGGCGAAGATCGGGCACAGGATCTGCGAGCCGATCGAGCCGATGTTGATACCCATGTAGAAGATCGTGAATCCGGCATCCCGGCGGCGGTCGCCCTGCTTGTAGAGGCTGCCGACGATGGTCGAGATATTGGGTTTGAAGAAGCCGTTGCCGATCACGATCAGGCTGAGCGCGAACAGCATCAAAGTCAGGAAGAAGGGCGACCGTTCCGCACCAGGCTTGAAGTCGTCCTTGGCGATCGTCGAGGTAACCTGCCCGCCTTGGGACAAAAGCTGGACCGACCCGTCCGGCATGCCGTGGATCTGCAGCTTCTGTCCGTTGGCCATCACCCACTGCTTCGATTCCTTGGAATCGAGCAGCGAGGCTCCGCGGTCGACCTGGACCTCGTAGCGCTGCCCGCCGATAACGGCATAAGGCTTCGCCTGGTCGCCGCCGAAGCATAGCAAGAGGTAGCCCGCGGCCATTACCAGCGCGCCCCATTTCACTGCGCGCTTCGAGCCCAGATAATAATCGGCGAGCCAGCCCCCGATCACCGGCGTCAAATAGACAAGGCTCAAATAGCCGCCGACGATACCACTCGCCTGATATTGTTCGAGCAGGAAATGCTTGACGAGGTAGAGGACGAGCAGCGCCCGCATTCCGTAGAAGCCGAACCGCTCCCACATCTCGACCGAGAACAGCCGCGCAAGCTGGCGCGGGTGGCCCATCCAGGTCCTCTCGGCTGAAGGATCGACGTGCGTGATGTCAGGCGAGGACGGCGCTTCCGCCCCGGGCGTATCGACCATATTTTCTCCCCTCGCGTGAGCCCTCACGCGGTCGAACCAGAGTCGTAACGAGCTAAATGGTCTTGTGAAGCAGATTGTTGCGACCGTTCCGCATGCCTAGAGGCCAGAGCCATGTTGAACGACCGCTCCTCAGCTCTCTCGCTCCTCGAAACGCGCCGCTCGGCGAAGCCGCGTGAGCTCGTCGGCCCGGCCCCAACTGCAGAAGAACTGGAGCGAATCCTCAGCATCGCCGTGCGTGTGCCTGATCACGGCAAGCTCACGCCATGGCGCCTCGTCACCGTGGCCGAGGACCAGCGCAATTCACTCGCTACTTTGCTCAAGCGAGCGCTCATGGAGGAGAATCCCGATGCCCGTGACGCTCATTTCGAAAAAGAGGACGAATTCGCGCATTATGCCGGTCAGCTCGTCGTGCTGATCTCCGCTCCCGTCCGCGATCATAAGATCCCGGTGTGGGAGCAGGAGCTGTCGTGCGGCAATGTCGGAATGAACCTGCTGCTCGCCGCTGACGCGCTCGGCTATGTCGCCGGATGGGTCACTGGCTGGCGCGCTTATTCGCCGGCCGTGAATGCCGCCTTCTGCTCGCCCGGCGAGCGGATCGCCGGGTTCATCTTCATCGGCCAATCCGGCCGCGAGCTGGAGGAGCGCGAGCGGCCGGCACTTTCGACCGTATGGAGGCAATGGCAGCCGCCTCAGCAGTAACTTACTCAGTATATTGAATGTTGGGCTATGTGCCCTTCCGACGGGTAGCGCGCGGCGTTCCCTCGCCTCATGTCAGGCGGTTTTGTGGCCCCTTATGCAATCCGACGAAGTTGGGAACCATCACGTTGTCCTCTCGGCGCAGCCCTTGGTACTCCACGCGGATCGTTATCTCCGTTTCGTACGGCTCGCCTTCGTGGCCGGGTTCCTCATATGTCATATGACAATAGAGCCACAGACACGAGCGGCGAGCAAACAGATCGTCGAAGGCCTGCGGTCCTTCGGTTCTGATGACGGTCGAGCGGGGAACGTTTGGGCCGAGCATCCCACCCTTGTCTTCAGTTGTGCCGGTAACCTCGAAAATGGGCCGTGGTGCATCAAATGTGGTGACCCGATGGTCAAAGAAAACAACCATGGAGATAGCTGGGGTTTTACCGCTGTTGACAAACTTCATTGCGAACCAGAGGCCGCGATCTACCGGTTTGCCGTCGATCTTGTCGCCTGGACGGAGATTCCCCATGTCGTGGTGAACGTACGTAATCCACGGTCGAAGATCGGATCGCGACCGCCTCTTCTCGTGCGTGAGAGTGTCGCGCGCCGCAGTTACAGCATCGCGAGCGAATTTAGCCGCGAAAAAAGCAGCGGCGGCGGTGACCAGCCCCACTCCAATTTCAAGAACGGCGGCATGGTTAAACCATTCCGCGGCATCCGCCTGACGGACGTTGGCAATCGCCGAAACGGTGTTGCAATCGTAGCGGGTTTGGTGGGTGCCGGGGCAACCATCGGTCTGCTCGCTGTGTTGAGCGCTTGGCTGTTGGACCGCATGCGCTGGCTTAGCAGAGGTCTGTGCCTCTTGCTGCTTGCCGCCGCCCTTGGCTTTTTGTGTTGGACTGCCCGACATGAAAGCGGCCCCTAACTCACCAAGCTATGGTATGGAGTCCATATGGCTTGCCACGAAGGGCTTCGATCGCCTTCTCAAGAGATGTCGCAGGGCGAGCCGCACAAGGCTAAGTGGCGTGCTAGTAGTGGTAACGGCACTGAGCGATCTCAAGCGCCTGAGCCTCGCCCGATCCCGAAACTCGATAAACAAGACGATCTTGCTCAGTGATTCGCCGAGACCACCAGCCCTTAAGATCGCCTTTTAGGGGTTCCGGCTTGCCGGTCCCGGCGAACGGGGCTCTTTGGCATTCTTTAATGAGGCCATTGAGCCTTGTGACGATTTTGGCGTCCGTGGTCTGCCAATGCAGGTAATCTTCCCAGGCGTTGTCAGCGAAGATGATCTTCACGCTTCAATCAGCGCTTCCTCGTCGGCAAGTTTGCGCTCGACACCCTTACCGGCATCCAACTGAGTAATGGACGCGTGAAGCCGCTCAGCATTCTTAGGAGACGAGAGCAGGTGCATGGTCTCCTCGATAGCGTTCCAATCTTCGAGAGAGAGCAAGACCACTGGCTCGGCCCGCTGCCGAGTAATGACGATTTGAGTCATGTCCTGTACGACGCGATCCATCAACTCCTTGAGCTTCGCTCGCGCGTCCGTGTAGCTAAAAACCTGCACCGTGGCCCTCCATGACCGACGCACTAATATGTACGATAATCTGTACAATGCAACCAGTGAACGAATGCTGAAGTTCCGGTAGGTGCGTGAAAGAATGCGTTCGCTGGTCAATCAGAGAGGTTGAATTCTCGTGCGAGCCGCTGTATTACTACAGCATGACGCTCGGCAGACAGCATGACAAACCCGTCTACGTCCGGCTTCGCGAGACCATCGCGGATGCGATCCTCGCGGGCAAATATGGCGACGGCGACCCCCTCCCCTCGGTCCGCGCCCTGGCCGCCGAGGAGCAGGCCAACCCCCTCACCGTCGCCAAGGCCTATCAGGGATTCCAGGACGAAGGGCTGATCGTGGTGAAGCGCGGCGTCGGCATGTTCGTCGCAGCAGGCGCACGAGCTCGCCTCAGCGAATCCGAGCGCAGCCGGTTCCTCAAGGAAGAGTGGCCGGAAATCCGCGCGCGGATGAAGAGACTCGGGATCGAGCCTGCGCAATTGCTGGAGCGCGAGACCGCTTAGTATTCCGGCGACACGCGAAATCCTTTAGCCGCGCTCGGATGGAGACGCGGGTCCTTCCCTTCACCGACGAGGCAATCGCCGAAGCCGCGCGGCTGATCCTCGCCGGCGAGCCGATCGCGATACCGACGGAGACTGTCTACGGGCTAGCGGCCGATGCGACCAATGCCGAAGCGGTCGCCAGAATCTACGAGGCCAAGGGAAGGCCGAGCTTCAACCCCTTGATCGTGCACGTGCCGGACCTAGCCGCGGCTGAACGGATCGGCGATTTCAACCACGAGGCGCGGGAACTGGCGAAGCAACGTTGGCCCGGCCCGCTGACGCTTGTCGTCCCGCT
>Ga0068856_100006667_pt1 | contig 11316 bp, 6 predicted proteins | sample KBSCornC62_FD_66595 | JGI IMG/M metagenome (GOLD analysis project Ga0068856, IMG submission 66595) | Corn rhizosphere microbial communities from Kellogg Biological Station, Michigan, USA - KBS Corn C6-2 | ecosystem: Host-associated > Plants > Roots > Rhizosphere > Soil ... | reverse complement strand
GGCGTGCGACACCGCTGACGGGTTTGTGATCAATGGCGTGAGGACCGTCACCTTCGGCGAGCTCGCCGAGGAAGCTTCGGACCGGAGCCCGCCAGGACGCGCACCTCTCCGAACGTCAACGAAGGGCCGCTCGATCGGCCAGCCGCTGCAAAGGCTCGACGGTCCAGCGAAATGCGACGGAAGCTGGCGCTTTGCCGCCGACGTTCGCCTGCCGGGAATGCTCTTCGCGTCCGCACGCATGGCACCGCCCGACGGCCGGCTGACGAGCTTCCCGCGAGAATCGGTCGAGCGAACGCCAGGCGTGCGCCACGTGGTCATTCGCGACAATTGGGTGGCCGTCATTGCCGACAACTGGTGGACGGCGGAACGCGTTCTTCAAAAGGCAAATCCGCTATTTTCGGCAGCGCGGACGCCGCAAAACGTAAGGGCCCTGTTCGAAAATGCTCTCGACGAGGGGCAGCCGCGCGTATTTCGGCGCGGCGATTACGAAGGCGTCGTCCGCGGGTCGCGGCCGCTCGCGGCGACCTATTTCGTCGCGCCGAGCCAGCATCTCGGGCTCGAGCCGCTGACCGCCACTGCTCGCTACGACGGCCACCATCTGGAGCTGTGGACGGCAACTCAATCGCCTGGGCTCGCTCGCGACGCTGCGGCGAAGGCAGGCGGGGTCAACAGCTCCAACGTCTTTCTCTACCCAATGCCCGTCGGCGAGCCCGCCGGGAGAGCCATGGAAGCCGATGCAGTTCCGATTGCCGTTGATCTGGCGCGCGAGCTTCATGCGCCGGTCCAGGTGACGCTTTCCCAGAGCGCCAGTCAGAACCACGATCTCGTCTCTTCGGGTGCGCTGGCGCGCATGGCCGCTCTCCCAGGCGAGGGCGGTATCACCGCCGCGTGGAACATGCAGGTCGCAACCGCCAACGGAATGGGTTCGGCGATCGCGCGAATGCTTGGAAGCGAGCACAAGAACCGCGCGATCCGCAATGCCGTGATCGGCATCCCTCCTTATGCAATTCCGAACGTCAGCATCGAAGCCGTGCGTCCGGATCTGCCGTTCCGCGTCGGCTACATGCGCGGCTCGCCGAATCGCGAATTCGCCTTCTTCACGGAGAGCTTCATCGACGAGCTCGCGCACGTGGCCGGAGTCGAGCCCCTCGCCTTCCGGATGTCGATACTGGGCAACAATGGCCGGCTTGCGCGCTGCCTCCAGGCCGCGGCACGGCTTGCTGACTGGGACGGTGGCGGCGCGGGCAGCACGATGGGACTTGCCGGAGCGTCCGCCTTCGGCTCGCACATTGGCCTTGTCGCCATGGCGAGCATCGGCGACGACCAACGGGTGAAGGTGCACCGGCTATTTGCGGCCGTTGATTGCGGCGAGGTGGTCAACAGCTCCGTCGCCGAGCAGCAGGTCGCGGGCGGCCTCATCTGGGCGCTCGGCCAGGCGACGGTGCAGACGCCGGAGTGGGTCGCGGGGATGCCGCGCGCACGCCCGTTTGGCAGCCTTGGCTTGCCCCGTCTCGTCGATACGCCCGACATCACCGTTTCGCTCATTCGAAGCAGCGATCCGGCCGGCGGACTGAGCGGGCTCGGCACGCTTCCGCTCGCACCGGCCGTGGCCAACGCCATCCATGCGGGCTCGGGCAAGCGATTGCGCTCGCTTCCGTTCGACGTGATGGCGGCATGAACGACCATCCTGATGTCCCCGAGCAGAAGGTCGGCGTTCTGCTCATCAATCTCGGCACGCCCGACGCGCCGGAAGCGCGCGCGGTCCGTCGCTACCTCGCGGAGTTCCTCAGCGACCCGCGCGTCATTGAAATTCACCCGATCGCGTGGAAGCCGATCCTCCACGGCATCATCCTTCGCACCCGACCCAGAAAATCCGCCGAGGCCTATAACCAGGTGTGGACCAACGAAGGTTCGCCGCTACGGGCGATCGCGCACCGGCAGGCCGACGCGCTTCGTCATCGCCTGCCAGACGTCAGCGTCCACTATGCTATGCGCTACGGCAATCCGGGGATCCGCGCCGCGCTCAACAATATGGTCGGCGAGGGCTGCACGCGGATCCTCGCCGCGCCGCTATACCCGCAATATTGCGCGGCGACGACGGCGACGGCGAACGACGCCGTGTTTGCCGCGCTTGCAAGGATGCGCTGGCAACCGGCGCTCAGGATCCTCCCGCCTTATTACGACGATCCGATCTACATCGATGCGGTGGCCAAGAATCTCTCGCGGCAGCTCTCGACGCTGAATGTCGAACCAGAACGGCTGCTGCTAAGCTTCCACGGAATGCCGGTAAGGACGCTGGAGCTCGGCGACCCCTATCATTGCCATTGCCGAAAGACGGCGCGCCTGCTCGGCGAGGCGCTCGGGCGGGACGTCGATGTCGCTTTCCAGTCGCGGTTCGGGCGTGCAAAGTGGCTCGAGCCTGCAACGGATGCGACTCTCGCGAAATATGCGAGAGAGGGCGTGAAGCGGGTCGCCGTGGCTGCTCCGGGCTTTTCTGCTGACTGCATCGAGACTCTTGAAGAGCTCGGAATCAGGGGACGCCGCACGTTCATGGATGGCGGCGGGCAGCATTTCGCCTTGCTCGATTGCCTTAACGATTCGCCGGAAGGCATGGACATGCTGACGCGATTGATCAGCCGTGAGCTTGCAGGCTGGCTGGAGCAGGCATAAGCGGCCCTCCGCAAACGGACAGGAGGGATGAATGGCTCGAGTGGCGATTGTCACCGGCGGCACGCGCGGAATCGGCGAAGCGATCAGCATGGCGCTAAGGGACATGGGCATGAAGGTCGCCGCAAATTACGCCGGCAATGAGGAACGCGCCCGCGAATTCTCCGACCGCACCGGAATCGCCGCCTACAAATGGGATGTCGCCGATTTCCAGGCATGCCAGGAGGGCGTCCGCAAGGTCGAAGCGGAGCTCGGGTCCGTCGACGTGCTGGTCAACAACGCCGGCATCACCCGCGACGCGACGATGAAAAGAATGGATCACGTGAAGTGGCAAGAGGTGATCGACGTCAATCTCGGCGGCTGCTTCAACATGGCGAAAGCGGTGTTCGAGGGCATGGCCGGCCGCGGTTACGGGCGCATCGTCAACATTGGGTCGATCAACGGCCAGGCTGGCCAGTACGGCCAGGTCAATTATGCGGCCGCCAAGTCCGGAATCCACGGCTTCACCAAGGCGCTGGCGCAGGAAGGCGCGCGCTCGGGCGTCACCGTCAACGCGATTGCTCCGGGATATATCGACACCGACATGGTCGCGGCGGTGCCCGAGGAGGTGCTCGGCAAGATTGTCGCTAGGATTCCCGTAGGCCGCCTCGGCAAGGCCGAGGAGATCGCTCGCGGAGTCGCCTTCCTCGTCGACGAAAACGCCGGCTTCATTACCGGCTCGACGATGTCGATCAACGGCGGCCAGCACATGTATTGATGAAGCCCGATTACGCTCCACCGAAGAAAAGGTCAGTCCTGATCGCCGGGCACGCGACGTCCATCAGCCTCGAGCCGATGTTCTGGGAAGCTCTGGAGACTGCGGCGCGCCAACGCGGCTGTGCGCTGAATTCCCTCGTCGCGGAAATCGACGCGGAGCGGCTGAGCGCTCGTCCGATGCCGAACCTGACGTCGGCGATCCGGCAATGGCTCTTCCTGAGACGCTAGCGGGCGAGCAGAATCCGCGCCTGTCCGGCGATCTGGGCGAGCATCGGCGCGCTTACGTGACCTTCGGTCCGCGCTCGAGCGATGAGCCCGCGGAATTGGTCGATCTGGCGCTGGTGCTCGACGATCCAATGTTCGACCCCGGCATCGACTGCGTCGCCGCGGCAACGACTGAGGAAATCGATACGAAGCTGCTCGAAATCGCGCGCGAGTCCTGCGGTCAGCAGCCGCTCCCACTGGTCCGCGGGAACGAACCGCGCGACTTGCTGCTGGGCCCAGTCTAACCCAAGGGCTTCGCCGAGGCGCGTATAGGCGCGCGTCGCCTCCAGCTCGTCGAGCTCCTTGTGTGCGGCGAGGGCCGCAACTCCAAAAACGCCGTCGAGTTCGTAAAGACGGACGAGCATCCGCACGATGTCGTCGCTTGCGCCGAGAGCGACGAGCCGATCCCTGCGCGCCACCGCCTCGTTGCGGACTTCGGCGCGGATGAGCTTCGTCGCGGCTGCGGAAATTCGCCGGACGCCCGGTTCCAGCAACGCACAGAGCTTTTCGACGCGCGTTTCGCCACCAGCGGCGCGAAGAACGTCGGAAATGTGCGAGCGGACACTTGCTGCTGCGATCGAGAACAGCTCGATACGGACCGTCTCGGGCAGATCGTCCTGCTCGATCTCCAGCCACAATTTGTCGAGGTCGAGCAGCCGTTCGGCGACAAGGAAGGCGGCGACCGATTGCTGGAGCGAGGCGCCTTCCTCCTCGGTGAGGTCGAACGCGACTCCCGGACCAAGGCGATTGACGAGGCGGTTCGCAACCTTCGTTGCGACGATCTCATTGCGCAGCCGATGAGCGCGGATCGCGTCGGCATGCGCCTTGCGCATCGGCCTGGGGAAAGCCTCGAACAGCTCCGGCCCGACCAGCGCGTCGTCGGCGAGGCGAAGATCCTCCGCCGCGTCTTGAAGGACCAGCTTGGAGATCGACAGCACGACCGCGAGCTCAGGGCGAGTGAGGCCCCGATTTTCCTGAAGACGGCGCAGGAGATCCTCGCTGGAAACGAGGCCTTCGACCTTTCGGTCGAGCCGCCCCGAGGCTTCGAGCAACTCGATCGTGCGCACGTGGGCTGGAAGGGTGGTCGCACCGCCCGCTTCGGCGATCGATAGCGCCAGCGTTTGCAGACGATTGTCCTCGAGGACGAGATCGGCGACCTCGTCCGTCATCCGCGCCAGCAGCGCATTGCGCTTCTCGAACGCGAGCCGCCCGTCGCGCATTTCGCGGTTGAGCGGGATCTTGATGTTCACCTCATTGTCCGAGCAATCGACGCCGGCGCTATTGTCGATGAAGTCGGTGTTGATGCGGCCGCCTTCTTCGGCGAACTCGATTCGCCCCGCCTGCGTGATCGCCAGGTTCGCGCCTTCGCCGATAACCTTTGCCCGCAACTCGGACGCGCTTGCGCGCAACGCGTCGTTCGAGGGGTCGCCCACATCCACCTGGCTCTGCGCCGAAGATTTTATGTAAGTGCCGATGCCGCCGAACCACAAAAGGTCGACGGGCGCCTTGAGAACGGCATTGATCAGGCTTGCGGGATCGAGCGCCTTCGCGTCGACGCCGAGCGCCTCGCGCGCTTCTGCGCTCAGCGGAATCGATTTTTCCGTGCGCGGAAAGACGCCGCCGCCCTTGGAGATCAATTCCTTGTTGTAATCGTCCCAGGACGATCGCGGCAGGTCGAACATGCGCTTGCGCTCGGCCCAGCTCTTCGCCGGATCGGGATTGGGGTCGATGAATATGTGGCGATGGTCGAAGGCGGCAATCAGCTTCAACGACTTGGACAGAAGCATGCCGTTGCCGAAGACATCCCCCGACATGTCGCCGCAACCGGCGACGCTGACGGGATCCGACTGGACGTCGACGCCCATCTCGAGGAAGTGTCTCTGAACCGAGATCCACGCGCCTCGGGCCGTGATTCCCATCGCCTTGTGATCATAGCCGTGGCTTCCGCCGCTGGCGAAGGCGTCCCCAAGCCAGAAATTGCGATCAAGCGCGATCTGGTTGGCGATATCGGAGAAGGTCGCGGTGCCTTTGTCGGCAGCAACGACGAAATAAGGATCGTCGCCGTCGTGAATGACGACGCCTTCGGGATGAACGACCTTGTCGTTCACCAGGTTGTCGGTGATCGACAGCAACGAGCGAATGAAAATCCGGTAGGATTCCGTCCCTTCCGCCAGCCAGGCGTCGCGGTCCGACATCGGCGGCAGCTGCTTGGGATAAAAGCCGCCCTTCGCGCCGGTCGGGACGATCACCGCATTCTTGACCACCTGCGCTTTCATCAGCCCGAGGATCTCGGTGCGGAAGTCGTCGCGCCGATCGGACCAGCGGATTCCGCCGCGAGCCACAGGGCCGCCGCGCAAATGGATGCCTTCGACGCGCGGCGAATAGATCCAGATTTCGCGCCACGGCACTGGCGCCGGGAGACCCGGCACCTTGCTGCTGTCGATCTTGAACGCGATCGCTTCATCGGCTGCCCGAGTGAAAGCGTTGGTGCGTAGGATCGCTTCGACCAGGGCGCGGAGCCTGCGCAGAATCCGATCATCGTCGATCGAGCGGATCTTCGTCAGCGAACGATCGAGCAGCTCGCGATTGTGAGCGATCAGCTGCTCACGATCCTTGACGCTTGGATCGTGGGCTGCCGTGAAAAGACCAATTAGCGCCGGTGTCGCACCCGGCGCGCGGCGCAGCGCGTCGACGATCGTCACCAGACCGAAGCTGCTTCCCGTCTGGCGCAGATAGCGGAACCACGCGCGCAGCCACACGACTGCCCGCGGATCGAGCGCCGCATAGATGACGAGCTGGTTGAATTCGTCATTCTCGGCGCTTCCGCAAAGGACGTTGGCGATTGAGCGCTCGATCTGGTCGATTCGGTCGAGAATGGCGTCGAGATCGGCGCCCTCGCCAACCTCGACCCGAAAGTCATGAATGTAGCCGTTGCCGCCGGCAAGCGCGCTCGGGAACTCCTCGAGGACCCGGAAACCGAAGTTCTCGAGCACCGGAACCACATCGGAAAGAGGAATGAGGCCGCCTTTGCGGTAGGTCTTGAGACGCAGTTGACGTGGAGCGTCATGCTCGTTCCGAGTGATGCGCACCGAGCGGTCGCTTTCGTCCGCCAGCTGGCACAGCCGAAGGATGTCCGCAGCGCCTTCCTCGGGTGCCGTGCGCGCCCGATAACCGTCAGGGAATGTGTTAATGTAAGTGAGCGCGAGGCGTGTTGCGCGCGGCGCTCCTGCCGCTGCGATCAGCTCCGACTCCACCGCAGGAGCCCAGCCCCGCACCATCTCGACGACCGCGGCGTCGAGCGCCTCGCAGTCCGGCCGGGGTGCCTCCTCGTCGATATATTGCGTGTACCGAATGAGGGCGAGGTCGGCATCGCCGAGCTCCACTGACCAGCTGGTGATCTCGCGTCCGATCTCGTTCTCGAGCAGCATGGCGATCGCCATCCGGCGGGCGGTGCTGAGCTCCTCGCGCGGCAGCCAGACGAAGGTGAACAGCTGACCCTTCAGGATGGACCGGACCTGAAGAAGCGCCGGACGCGGGCGATCGGCGAGCGACATCGCGATCATCACCAGCTCGCGCAGGGACTCGTAATCGATGGCGATGACGAGATCGCGCGGAAGCGAGGCGACAGCGTGCCGGAGCGCTTTGCCCGAATGGCCCTTCGGATCGAAACCGAAATCCTTGTCGAGCTGCTTCAGCCGCTGCCGGAGCACCGGCACGTTTTCCGGCGACACCCGAAGCGCCTCGCTAGTCCAGAGGCCCGCATGCACGCCGATCCCGATAATCTTGTCGGCTTCCTTGAGCGGCACGACGACCAGATCGAGCGGCACCCGGCGGTGCACGGTAGACTTGCGCTCGGCCTTGGCCATAAGCGGGACGTCGCCGCCGCGCTCGAAATAATGCATGGCCCCGAGACAGCCGCCTTCGTCGGTCGGAGCACCAGGGATGCTGAAGATTCCGAGAGCGTTCGTCGGCGCCTCGTAGGGCTTCTCGACGTGATAGCCGAGAAGGGTCATCGCGCCGTCGGCGAACCAGTTGAGCAAGGCCGCGCATTCCGGATCGGCAATTGCCGCGGCGTCTTCGCGCATCTGCCGCTGCAGCGATTCCCAGTCGCGCACCGCGAGCCGGACGTCGCCCAACACCCGGCGGAGATCGGCGGCAAGCTCCTGCCGGCCGCGGGCGTCGGCACGGTCGAGCTCGACGTACATCATCGATTCCCGGCGATGCTTGTCGCCGCAGAGCGGCTCTACCGCCTGGAGCTCGCCCTCGCGATCGCGTTCAACGCAGACGACCGGGTGGAGAAGACGATGGATCGTCAATTGCTTGGAAGCGATCGCATTGGCGACAGAATCGACGAGGAACGGCATGTCGTCGTTGACGATGCCGATGCGCATGCGGCGGTTACCCGCTTCGCCTCCAATCGATTCAATGGCGAGAGCAAGCTCGCCGCGGCGGCGCAACGCCGCCACCTGGCTCAGGAACTCAGAAGCCTCGCGCTCGGCTTCCCGGCTCAGTCCCTGGGTTTCCCCTGGCAGTGCATTTCCGGTCAGCGCCTTGCGGATAGACTCGACCAAAGGCGGGTCGAGGCGCGTATGGGCCGTCATGGAAAGTACTTGCTCCGAGGTACTGTGTAGGCGCGCGGCGCTATAGACCCGGCCTCGCGACACGGACAACCCCGCCAGCCGTGGATTGGGCGTCTCGGCTCAAACCGCTCGGCGGATGGCGCGCTCGACAAGCGCTTCGTCGTCCAGAATGGCGACTGGCTCATGGCGCCCATCGGCGCCGCGGCGCGTCACGACGACAGCGAACTCCTCTTCCGCCGGGACATCGTCCAGCGACAGGGGCGGAGCCGAGCGAAGGCGCGCACGGGCGACTTCGCCCTTTGTATCGGGCCGAGGCTCGGGACGGCGGGCCAGGCGCTCGGCGGCGACTAGGGCCTTGAGCCCGCCGGCCTGCTTTTCGATCAGGTTCTCGAACTCGCCGGCCGCGATGCCCTCCCGCCGGGCGTAGGACAGCGCCGCGGCGAACTCGGTCAGCCGCGACTTGTCATAGTCGATTCCGAACACGAGCTTCACGATCGGAGTCATCGGCGCGCGCGCCTGCGCCTTCATGCCCGATTCCTCGAGCAACTCGGAATATTCCTCCGGATTCTCCTCAGCCGCGACCGCGAAATCGTAAGCGAGCGAAAGCGCCTTGTAGAGCGCGGCGCGGGTGCGGCCCTCGCCGGCCTTGACCGATTCCGCGGTCTCGCGCGCGGCCCATAGCCGGTCAGCGAGACCGGCATTCTCGTCGAGCACGATCTCCGGGATCTCGATTGCCGTTTCGCTATGCTCGCCGTCGTGAAGCGGGCCGTCTTCCCATGAGAAATGGACGGGCGCCGGTTCCACCGCCTCAACGGCAGCTGCGCTATCGGCCACCTCGACTTCGGCGAGCGGTTGTTCGTCAGCGTAGGGGTCGGGCGCGAACATTTCGGTCAACTCGAGCGGCTCTTCGTTCTCCGGCTCTTCAACGTCTTCGTCAGTGAAGGCCTCCGCCTCGCTCCCCTCGACCATTTCAGGCTCGAATTCGACCGCGGCGAAATCGGCGGCTTCGGGCGCAGGAATCGGCTCGGCTTCGGCGGCAGCCTCGTCTTCGAACGCGGCTTCTGTATCGAGCTCCGCCTCGTGGACGAACTCGACCACGGGCATTTCAGCGGCCGGCTCCTCTTCGGCTTCCGCTTCGACGTGTTTCCAATTGATCACGCCATAGATGAAGTCGATCTGCTCGCCGTCGGACGAGAAAGGCATCAGGATGCCGCGGTAGCAGATCGTATCGCCGTGCATGTTCTCATATTCGGCTTCGAAGCCGATCGGCGAGCGGTTGGCGATGATCTGCAGATAATGGTCGGTGAGCCGCGACAGCAGCGACCGGCTGGGGACATCGGCGATCGTGCGCACATCGTCATCGAGCCCGCATTCGTCGCGGATCGCGGACCCGACATAGGGAATCGCCGGGTTGTCGCGGCCGCAGGTGAAGTCGAGCAAGACGCTGTGAGCGGAAAAATCCTCGACGTCGGTCGGCTCGAGCTCTTCGATCGAGGGAAAGTCGCGGCCGTCGAGCAGGGAGACCCAATAATTGTACGCGCGCACATGCATGCGCCGCTCGTCCGTGCCGATCGCAGCAGTCACGTCATTCGGAGCCGCGGCCTCGCCGGCCGGCGGATCGAAATCACTCGGATGCTCGTGATAGCTGTCCATGTTTACGCCGGGCCCCACCCCTCTTGTTCATCGGGAAAATGGCGGAGCGGCGTTACCAAAGCGTTAAGCATAAACGGTTAGCAACAAGAGCGACGCTTGCGGCTCGCGAAAGTCGCTGATAGGGCGCCCGCACTCCTGAAAAGGCCATGCCGCTTTAGCTCAGCTGGTAGAGCACATCATTCGTAATGATGGGGTCGCGTGTTCGAGTCACGCAAGCGGCACCACTACAAATTGTCTTTCTAAAACAGACACTTAATACTGTATAACATTGCCCGAATTGGGCCCACTATTCCGTGACGTGCGAGCAACCTCACCATCGGTGCTGTCGGCCAAGAGAGCATGCTGGCCGCAAGCTGTGGGCGGATCTTCGTCCCGATTCTCTGAGGGCCGAATTCGCAGCCACCAGTTGCAGTTGCAGCTTTTGGGCTGATGCACCCGATCGGAACCATTGATAGCACGAGGCAGCGATCCAGCATTCTATCTCTTCCTGCCGACAGTACCTAGTGTAGCGGGCCTTGAAATCTCCCTTCGGATGGAAGAGCGTGAAACGAAGAATTCTGCGCCCGATTGGCTAGGCCGATCGAGTTTACGAGGAGTGCTTATGACTGTTGAACGTGTCGTCACGGCCAAACTCCCAAGCGAGCTGATTTCCAAGTTGGACGACGTCGCCGCACGGATTGATAGAAGTAAGAGTTGGATTATCCGCCAAGCTCTTTCAGAATGGCTGGCCGACGAAGAGCGCCGTCACCAGCTAACGCTCGAGGCGCTGAAGGACGTCGACGAAGGCCGCACCCTGACTCAGGAAGAAATTGAGCAGCACTTTGCTACTCGAAAGAAGGATCGCGAGGCGACTGGAAACAATTAAGTCCGCCGCGTGCTGAATGCCCCGCAAACCAGCTTGCCCCTCTGCTTGCGTAATAATCGCTAAAGCACTTTGTTCGTCTTCGAGAAGAGAGCAATTTGGCACCAGTTGGTTGAATTAATGGCCACACGTCAGTGGCTTACAAAGATGATGTCATGAGTTCGCGTTTCATAGTGGGCACCACTCCTCTCCGACGGTCAACGACGCGCCCGGGGTCGAAAGCGCGAGAGCCTCGATTGTCGCGCCAGTTCCGCGGCTTGCGCTGAGCCCAGCATCATCTAGTCGTGCCAAGAGAGCACTCAGGCTGCATCAAACGGCTCGTACGTAAGCGGTTTTCTCTGGAGGCCCCATTCGCAGCCACCAGATGCAGATGGAGAATTGGTCTCAGAAGCCAAAGTAACGGCGCTGCTCGTTCCAAGAGAGAGGAACGTCTGCGGCTCTGAGGAGCCTCCGGCCGGTCAATGATGGAGGCTGCCGACCCTCGACGATTGCCGTGACGATGTCGGGCGCAAGCCAGTTCAGGCGAAGCAGCTG
>Ga0068856_100006662_pt1 | contig 11320 bp, 11 predicted proteins | sample KBSCornC62_FD_66595 | JGI IMG/M metagenome (GOLD analysis project Ga0068856, IMG submission 66595) | Corn rhizosphere microbial communities from Kellogg Biological Station, Michigan, USA - KBS Corn C6-2 | ecosystem: Host-associated > Plants > Roots > Rhizosphere > Soil ... | reverse complement strand
CTGCTGGCGTCGCTGGACGCCACCGAGTCCGGCGCGACGGCCGCGACGGCCGGCTGATCCGGCGAGCTGAGAGGAGACAACAACCATGCCTGGACTTCTTCGCGGAGTCGCCCGCACGGCTGTCGTCGCCGGTACGGCGACCGCCGTCTCCAACCGGGTCTCCCGCCGCCAGGCGGGCCGGTGGGCGGACAAGGAACAGCAGCAGTACGACGAGCAACAGCAACAGCAGCAGTACGCGGCGCCGCCGCCGCAGTACGCCGCGCCGCCGCCGCAGTACGCCGCCCCGCCGGCCGCCGACCCCATGCAGGACAAGCTGGATCAGCTCAAGCAGCTGGGTGCCCTCAAGGACCAGGGAGTGCTGAGCGATGCCGAGTTCCAGCAGCAGAAGGCGAAGATCCTCAACTCGTGAGGCCTGCGATGTGGACGCGTCCCGCCCGTGCGGCGTCGCCTGACATCGGGGTGAACGTGGGGCTGCTGGTCGCCTCGGCCACCGCCCCCGGCACGTTCGCCTCCTCCCTCGCGCCCCGCAGCGCCCTCGACCAGGGCCTCGTCACCGGCCTGTCCACCGGCCTGCACTACCTGCTCACGCTGGGCGCGCAGGACACCTTGCAGGCCCTCGCCGAACTGGCCACCGGCACGGCGGCGACGCCGGCCGAACAACTGGCCCGGCAGCGGACCCTGACGCTGCTGGCCGACCTGGCCGCCGTGCCACTCGGCCTCGGCCTGCGGCGGGCCGTGCCGAGCCGGCCGGGCGAGCCGGTCCTGCGTGGGCTGCTGCGTCAGACCGGCTGGCGGTACGCGGTGACTGGCCTCGGCGGCGCGCTGCTGTCCGGCGCCCGGGCCGGCGCTGCCGGCGCCGACGCCAGGCTCGGCGCGCGCGGCCGGATCGCCGGCTTCCCGCTGGCCGTGCCGGTCGGCCTCGCGCTGGCGTACGTGCTCGAGCGGCGCCGCGCCCTGGGCGCGGGCGAGCAGGACACGGAGGTCGACCCGGTCGCGTCCGCGTCCCCCCTCCGGTCGCTCGGGCTGGCGGCCGGGACGACCGGCGCCCTGGTCGGCGCGGCTTACGCGGAGCACGAGCTGGCGACCTGGCTCGGCCGCCGTCTCTCCGCGGTGCTTCCGGGTGGCCCGTTGCTGTGGCGGCTCGCCGGCCACGCCGCCTGCCTTGGCGGCTTGACGGTCGCCTCGTCCTCGGTCTGGGGACGGGCCATGCGGCGGATCGAGGCCGGCACCTCGCACGAGTCGCCGATCTTCGGGGCGAATGAGGACATGCACTTGGCCGGCAGCACGATGAGCGGCGGGAAGGACAGCCTCGTGCCCTGGTCGACGCTCGGCCGGGAGGGACGCCGGCACGTCCTCACCTACGTGCGTCCGAAGCCGGTCCGCGACCGGCCACCCGGAGTGCCGGACCTGTCCATCGAGACCGTCATGGGCGAGCCGGCGAAGGCGCCCCCGATCCAGGTCTACGTCGGGCTGGACAGCGCCGCGGGCCCGCGCGAACGGGTGGACCTGGCGCTGGCCGAGCTGGACCGGACCGGCGCGTTCGACCGGTCGGTGCTGATGCTGGTCTCCCCGACCGGCACCGGGTACGTGAACTACGTCGCCGTCGCCGCGGCCGAGTACCTCTCCCGCGGCGACATCGCGACGGTGACGCTGCAGTACTCGAAGCGGCCCTCGCCGCTGTCGCTTGGCATGGTCGCCGGCGCGCGGGAGCAGAACCGGCTGCTGTGGCTGCGGATCCTGGACCGGTTGCACGAGTCCAGTGGGCCGCGGCCGCGGGTGGTGCTGTTCGGCGAGAGCCTCGGCGCGCACACGAGCCAGGACGTGTTCCTGCACTGGGGCACGCTCGGCCTGCGCACGCTCGGCATCGACCGGGCACTGTGGATCGGCACCCCGTACGCCAGCGGCTGGATGCACGAGCTCGGCGACCACGCCCGCCTCGACGTCGAGAGCGACCTGGTCGCCGTGGTCAACGACTTCGGCCAGTTCGAGGACGTGGTCAGCAGGCGCGGGTCGCGACCGCGGTACGTCCTGGTCAGCCACGACAACGACGGCGTGACGAAGTTCGGGCTCGACCTGCTCGCCACCGCGCCGTCGTGGCTGGGCAAGGACCGCCCCCGGGTCGAACAGGTCGACGGCGCCAGCCCGCGCGGGATCCCGCCCGGCATGCGCTGGCGGCCGATCACCACGTTCTTCCAGTCCCTTGTGGACATGAAGAACGCGCAGGCGCCAGGGCCCTTCCGGGCCTGGGCGCACGACTACCGCGCCGACCTCCCCCGGTTCATCAGCGAGGTGTTCGACCTGCCGGCGAGCCCGGAGCAGATGGCGGCGGTGGAGGCGGCGTTGCGCCGCCGCGAGTCGACCCGGGAGGAGCTGCTCAGCCGGCCGGCCGCGACCGGCGACTGATCGACCAGACCAGCGCGGAGCCGAGCACGCCGGCGGCGTTGGTCGCCCAGTGCAGCAGCATCGGGGCCAGCAGGCTGCCGCTCAGCCGGCGCAGCTCGGCGAACAGGACGCCGGCCGCGGCCGTGAACAGGACGGTCCCGGCGACGGCGCCGGCGAGCCTGGCCCGGCGCCCGGATCCGGCCACCGCGGAGTTGGTCCGGGCCAGGTCGAGCGCCGGCAGCACGTGCCACAGCCCGAACAGCACCGCGGTCACGGCGGTCGCCCAGGCAGCGCCGGCCTCGTCCTCGACCAGCGCCCAGAGCACCCCGCGGAAGGCCACCTCCTCGAACACCACCGTCCCGAGCGGGACGGACAGGAACGCCGCGGCGAACGCGGGCCGGAGTCCCAGCCGGTAGCGGGTGTCGAGGAAGAACCGGTGCAGCGCCGGGACCGCGAGCGCCACCGCGTACCCGACGACCACGATCGCGGCACACGCTCCGCCCCACCGCAGCCCCCGCAGCAGCGACCCGGCACCGAGGCCGAGCTGCGTCCAGGACAGGCCGGCGGCCCGGCCGACGCCGACCAGCACGGCGGCCGCGAGCGGGCCGGTGAGCAAGTGTGCCCGGCGCGGACCCACGTGCACCCAGATGTTGACGGCGACGAGGACGACCAGGACGGCGGCGAAGGCCACGGGTCACCGCACGGCGCGGATGCCGAGGAAAGGCCCGAGCGGACCGGGGTCCCTGGCGATGACCGCCCCGAGCGCGGTGCTGCCGACGAGCGCGATCATGATCACGAACAACCAGGTGACGTACGTGAACGACACCCCGAGTGCCCCGAACTGGCGGGTCGCCGACGACAGTGCTCTCGGCAGGTAGATCCCGCCGGCGACGCTCAGCACGATCATGCACACCGCCATCAGCACGCCGCCCGGGATGAGCATCCGCAGCGGGACCTGGCGAGCCAACAGGACCCAGGGCGTCCAGGTCCACACTAGACAGCCGAGCGCGAACGAGACGATCGCGTCGAGCAGGCTGGAAAGTGGCACACCGGACAGCACCCGCCGGACGGTCGTGAGCAGGACGAGCAGGAGGACGACCCCGATCAGGACGGCGAGCAGCCGCCAGAACCCGCGCACCGCCGGCGGCCTCGGCGCGTCCCAGATCCGCACGTAGATGCGCACCAGCGCGCGGGAGAAGCTGGTCGCCGAGATCAGCACGACGAGGGCGCCGATGACCCCGAACGTGCTGGCGGCGGTGCCGCCGGACGGCAGCGCCGCCTCCAGCGAGGTCCGGGCCTGCTCGTTGAGTCCGAGGCTGTCGGCCAGCGCGGTGCCGACCTGGCTGTGGTTCTGCCGGGGACGCAGCGTCGCGACGAGGATGAGCAGCGGGAACACCGACGTGAACGCCTGCGCCGCCAGCGTCATGGAACGGTCCATGAACTCGATCTCGATGAGGCCGCGGGCGCCCTGCTCGACGACCCGGCCGGGCCAGGTGTCGAGGACTTTGGCGACCAGGTTCCGCGCCGGCGCCGGCAGCCGCGACAGCAGGTCGCCGGTCACCAGCCCATGAGGCGGCCCCATCTCCGCCCGAGGTGCCAGCCCGAGGCGAAGGCGCCGGTCACCAGGACCAGCACGACGACCCCGATGCCGGCCCACGGCACGTCGGAGTCGTCGTTCCGGTCCGTACGGTCGCGGTCGGTCTTGACGCCGTCGCCGCCGTCCGGGACGAGGTCGCCGCCGCCGGCCGGGGCTGGATCGGCGTCGCCGGCCGAGTGCGGGCCGAGGGTGTCCATGTCTCAGGCCCGGTCGACGTAGAAGCGGGTGCCCGCGCGACCGCCGTGCACCGTGATCCCGTAGATGACGAGCACGTTGAGGAGGATCACGGCGGCGGACGTGAACGGCCGCACGGGCAGGAAGCCGATGTTGCCCACGGCGCTGACCACCGCGAGCACGACGCCGGCGAGCCGGGCCCACGGCCGACGCTGCTGCAGGCCGGCCGCCGCGGCGAAGGCGAGCACGCCGAGCACGATGTAGAACCAGCCCCAGGTCGGGTAGCCGACGTCCAGGATCAGCCGGCTCGTGGGGACGAGGAAGGTCTTCTTGCGCACCAGCGCGCTCAGGCCGGTGACGATCTGGAAGACGCCGATCGTCACCAGCATCGCGGTCGCGAAGTGGATCCAGCCGGCGTCGCGCTCCCGCGCCCGCTCCCGGGCGAGCGCGTCCGAGCGGGTCTCCTCGTCCCGGGTGTCGGCCGAGGTGCGCCAGGCGTTCCGGTTTCCGGGCGATATGTCGGTCATGGCCTGCCTCCTGCCGAACAGGGACGACCCCGGCGCGGGCCGGGCCGGCCTACCGACGGTACGGCGGAGCCGGGCCGGCCAGGATCATCCGCAGTGCATGAGCGGGATCGGGACCCAGCCGCCGTCATCAGGCGGTGCGCCGACCCGGGCACAGTCGGAGCTACGCCGCGCACCGTCCACTCAGGACTTGCCCGGTCCGGACACTCGGGGGTCCGGAACGGGCGGCTAACGCGCCTTCGCGTAGCCCTGCAGGAACAGCGCTTCGGCCAGGGCCAGGTTCGCGATCTCGTTCGGGTCGACGCTCTCGTTGGGGGCGTGGATGAACGCCTGCGGCTCCTCCACCCCCATCAGGATGATCTCCGCGTCGGGATAGGTATCGGCGAAGACGCTGCACAGCGGGACCGAGCCGCCCTGGCCGAGCGTGGTCATCGGCTGGCCGTACGCCTCCGCCAGTGCGGCGGCCATCGCCGCGTGCGCCGGGCCGCCCTGCTCGGCGAGGAACCCCACACCGGTCCCGTCCGGGTCGACCGTGACCCGCGCGCCCCACGGCGCGGCCGCGCGCAGGTGCGCGGACAGGGCCTCCTGGGCGGCATCCGGATCGATGCCGGGCGGAATGCGCAGGTTCAGCCGGGCCGCCGCCCGTGGCTGGATCGCTGCCGCCGACCCGACTACCGGCGGGCAGTCGATGCCGAGGACGGTGACCGCCGGCCGCGCCCACACCATGTCCGCCACCGAGCCGTCACCGAGCAGAGACACCCCGTCGAGCATGGTCGCGTCGGCGCGGAAGGCGTCCTCCGGGTAGTCAACGCCGGTCCAGGTTCCGGTGTTGTCGAGACCGGTCACCGTGGTGTTGCCGGCCGCGTCGCGCAGCGTGGCGAGCATGGCGATCAGTGCGGCCAGCGCGTCCGGGACCGGACCGCCGTACATCCCGGAGTGCACCTCTGACGCAAGCGTCTCGACGGTGACGACGACGTTCGCCAGTCCGCGCAGGCTGACCGTGAGCGCCGGCACCCCGACAGCAGCGTTGCCGGTGTCGCAGACCAGGATCGCGTCGGCCCGCAACTGGTCGGCGTGCCGGGGCACGTAGTCCTCGAGGCCACCGCTGCCCTGCTCCTCCGATCCCTCGACGACCAGCTTGAGGTTGACCGGGATGTCGTCGCCGAGCGCCCGCAGGGCGGTCAGGTGCATGACGATGTTGCCCTTGCAGTCGGCGGCGCCCCGTCCGTACCAACGGCCGTCCCGCTGGGTCAGCGCGAACGGCGGGGTGCGCCAAGCCCGCTCGTCCAGCGGTGGCTGGACGTCGTAGTGGGCGTAGAGCAGTACGGTCGGCGCGCCGGCGTCGGCCGCGGGCCGGGAGCCGACCACCGCAGGGCTCCCGTCGGCGGTCTCGGCCAGCTCGAGGTCGGCGAACCCGAGCTCGGCGAAGCTGTCCCGCACCCACCCCGCCGCCCGGGCGCACTCCTCCGGCGGGAACTGCCTTGGGTCGGCGACCGACCTGATCGCCACCAGCTCGGCCAGGTCGGAGTGCGCTCGTCCCATGAGGCCGGCGACCCGCCCGCGCAGCTCCACTCCGATCACCCGCCGCCCCGACCTACTTCGCGTGGTATTGCTACGTCGTCCAGCCGCAGCGTGATCGCTGGAGATGTCGCGGTCCTCATCCGTGGTGAGTGATCGACGGCCGACGGATCAGGACGGCGGGTCGGGGCGGCCGGCGTCCTGCCGGCCGGGCCGGGTCAGCACCGGGCGCTCGCGGCCGAACATCGCCACCAGCCTGGAGACCAGCGTCACGAGGAAGATCTGGCCGAGCAGCGCCTCGAGCACGGCCAGCGACCGGCCCGCCGTGGTCGCAGCGGTGAAATCTCCGTAACCGGTGGTGGTCATCGTGACGAAGCTGAAGTACTGCAGCGTCGACGAGGTCGCCGGCTGCCCGCCGGCGAAGAAGGCATCCCGGTCGAGGTGGGCGACGGCGCTGAAGAGCGCCATGAACAGGAACCCGATCAGCAGGTACGCGGAGAGGCTGCCGAGCAGCGTCTGCAGGGTGACCGTCGGGTGCAGCAGCACCCGCCGGACGATGGCCGCGATCGTGACCATCAGAATGACGGCGAGCCACAACGCCACGGCCGCCGACGTCCCGCGACCGGGCGCCAAGACGGCAACGGCCACGACCGTCACCGACACCACGGTGAACGCGGCCCGCAGCACCGGCCACGCGCCGCGGTTCGGGCTGGTCCTCCGCAGCACCAGCAGCAACGCGGCCAGGTAGACCAGCAGGATCGTGGACTGCGCCCGCGCGCTGGTGAGAACAGCGTCGAGCACGAAGCTCGAGATCAGCAGCAGGAAGACAAGCTCGAACCGGTCCTGGGTTTCGCGGGTCGCGCCCGCACCCGTCACCCCGAGGCCACCGGGACCTCCGCGGCCGGTACCGCCGTCCCCGCGGCGCGCCGCGGCGGCTCGGGCGCTCCGAGCACGGCGATCAAGAACAGGACGACGAGCAGCCCGACCACGACCCAGGCGACGAACGACGGGGTCAGGTAGGCGGGGGCGATGAGCACGACCACGCCGACGGCCACCGCCACCGCCCGGATGACGCTGGCCCGCAGGGCCACCCAGTCGCTGACGGCCGGCATGTGCAGCCCGAGCCGGCTCAGCCCGGTCCGGGTCCCCACGGCCGCCCAGGTCGAGGCACGCCGGACCGCCGTCGCGGTGACCGACGGCCCGGTGAGGAACGCTCCCGCGGCAAGGGCGACGCCGATCAGCGCGACCGCCCGCAAGGTCTCCCGCAGGAAGCGCACGATGGTGTCGAACAGCACCGCGGCGGCGTCCGGCGGCAGCTGCGCGGCCGGAACGGCGTTGAGGTAGCGATGTCGGACCAGCGCCAGCAGGATCGCGACGAGCAACATCCCGCCGGCCAGGGCGAGACCGGCCACGATGGCCGCCCGCCGGTGGTGCGGGACGAGGTAGATCCCGATCACGCCGAGCCCGAGCACGATGAACGGCAGCCAGTAGCCGAGGGTGTTGAGCAACTTGTAGCCGCGCTGGATCTTCGGGATGTCGGACGATTGGAGAATGGTGAACTGGGCGTTGACCGCCGGGATCCGATCCGCCAGCGAGAATCCCCGGCTCACCAGCTGCTGCTTGACCGTGGTGATCAGGGTGGCGAGCTGAACCGAGACGGTGTCGCCCTGCACGGTCACGGGTCCGCTGTTGTCACCGGTGAGCGCGTTGACGAGCGAGGTGTGCGCCGTACGGTTCGCGGTGGCCCAGGCGTCGGCGAACGCCTGGCTCCGCACGACGTTGGAGACCTGGCTCTGGGTGAAGTTGCGGACCCCGTCGGTGATAGGGCCGACGAGCCCGTCGAGCCGGCTCGCGGCGGCGGGAGGCAGCCGACCGGACGACTTGATGGCGTCCACCGCCTGCTGGGTCAGCCCCTGCACGTCGAGGTACTGGAAGACGACGTTGGTGATGTTGGTCGTGACCGCCGCCTGTACCGCGGGATCGGACGCCAGCGGCGCGACGGTCTGCACGTAACGCTCGGTGTCGCTGACCTGGCTGCGGGCCCAGACGGCCACCACGCTCAGCGGCGCGAGCAGCGCGGCGAGGGCGATGAGGACGTAGCCGACCGTGGTCCGGGGCCAGGTCCGGGGGCGCGCCGGCTTCGCCGGTCCCGGCGGGGCCGCGTCACCGTCCACACGCGACGTCTGCTCGCGGAGCTCCGCCACCTGGGCGCGCAGACGCTCCAGCTCGGCGCGCTCGTCCTCGGTGGGTACTCGCTGCGAGTTCTGCTCCGTCATGACTATCCCTCCCGGACCGCGGGTACCCGGACCCCGCGCCGGCCTCATCAGACCGGCGGGAACCCCCACCAGCGACGGTCCGCCCGCGGCGCGGGCGCCGCCGCCGGCTTGCCCGAGGTCGGCTTCAGCTTCCAGCACCACCACGCGTACGACACGCCGGCGAGCACCACGCCCTGCAGGGCCACGCCGGTTGCCGAGAGCATCAGGCCACCGAGGAACAGGACGAGGCCGAGCGCGATCGCGATCCGGACCACCCGGGGGCGCCGGTGTAGCGCAGGTCGCCTGCCCGGGAAGGCGGCCGCGAAGCGACTGCCGTCCCGGAGGCCCTGCTCGATCAGCTCGAGCTCCCGCTCTTCCCGCTCGCTCAACATCCGCCGGTCCTTCCCCGGTGCACCCGTCCGGCAAGACAACCGGGCCGAGGTGTCGCGCACCTCATCCCGACCGGGTGAACCAGCCCGAATTCCCGGGCCCGGCCTATGCGCGGCGGCGGTCATCCCACCCGCGGTCTCGGGGGCGACCAGGTCCGGGCAGGAACCCGGATATCAGACGGCCTGCCACATCGCCGGCTCCGACGGCGGCTGCCGGGTCAGCTGAGCCCGGCGGCGCGGTCCCGCAGCGGCAGAAGGAACCAGAACGCGACGAACACGCCGGCCAGCACGGCGGCGAGCAGCGAGGCCCACGGTCCGATGAGGGTGCTGGCCGCCAGGTCGACGCCGCCGACGAGCGAGAGCAGCAGCAGGACGAGCCCGGCGACGGCGAACCGGTGCCCGGTCTCGACCAGCCGGTACTTCAGCCTCCGCCGGAAGACCATCCGGTGGTAGCCGACCGGCGCGATGAGCAGCGCCGCCGCCAGCACCGAGCAGACCAGGGTGCCGAGGTAGACCCCGTGCTGCCAGGCAGCCAGGGCGGCGAACCGGGGGGTGAACGCCAGCCCGAGCAGGAACGCGAACAGGATCTGCACGCCCGTCTGCGCGACCCGCAACTCCTGGAGGAGCTCCACGAAGTTGCGGTCGACGCTCTGCAACTCGTTTTCCCCCCGTAGCTCGAGGTTCCACGATGCGTTGTCGGGACGGGGAGATCGTGCCGTATCCATACCCTCTTGCATTCCCGCAAGAGGCGCGTCACACGCCTCCGGCCAGGCGTCTGCGGGCCACGAACTTGCCGAGTTCCCAGAGGACCAGCAGGACGAGCGCCGGCAGCAGGGCCCAGCCGAACTGCCCCAGGGTGATCGCGGTGGTGTCGAGCAGCCGGTTGAGGACGTCCATCTGGGTGACCAGGACGGCGAGGACGAATTCCCCCGCCACCGCCCAGTTCATCTGCTTGCTGTTGAAGGTGTCCGTCGTCAGCACCGTTCCGGTCTCGCTGCGGCACTCCAGCGCCGCCACGATCAGGCAGAGCGCGAAGGACGTGAACGCGACCGAGCGGGCGACCTCGAGGCCGCCGAACCGGGACGTCCCCAGGCCGATGAGCAGCAGCAGCGCGACGGTGATCGCCAGCCCGGCCAGGCCGACCGTGACGATCAGCCTCCTGGTCAGCACCGACTCCCCCCGCGGCCGCGGCCGCAGCGCCATGAGTCCCGGGGTCTCCCGGTCGAAGCCGAGCGCGAACCCGAACGCGGCGTTGACGAAGAAGTGGATCCACAGCACCTGGGCCGGCGTGAACGGCTCACCCGCGGCGATGTTGAACACGCTGGCGCCGAGGAACGTCAGCACGAAGACGACCAGGAGGATCAGGACGAACCTGATGTACTTGGTCAGGTTGTCGTAGATCTTCCGGCCCTGCTCAACCGCGAAGACGATGGTGGCGAAGTTGTCGTCGGACAGCACCATTCGGCCCGCGTTCTTCGCGACGTCGGTGCCCGATCCCATCGCGATGCCGATGTCGGCGGCCTTGATGGCCGGGGCGTCGTTGACGCCGTCTCCCGTCATCGCGACGACGTCGCCCTTCTTCTTCAGCGTGTCGGCGAGCAGCACCTTGTGCTCGGGCGCGACCCGCCCCACGACTCCGATCCGGTCGATCACCGCCAGCCGCTCGGACTCCGGCAGGGCGGCGAAGTCCGCCCCCAGGATCGCCTCGCCCGGGATGCCGACCTGCTCGGCGATGGCCGCGCCGGTGCCCACGTCGTCGCCGGTGACCATGCGGACGCGGATGTGCGCCGCCTGGGCGCTCGCCACGGCCGCCTTCGACTCGTCCCGCGGCGGGTCGACCATCCCGACCAGACTGGTCATCTGCAGGTCGACGACGTGGGCGAGCAGGTCGCCTTGCGGGTCGAAGCCGTCCGGGTCGATGTCGCGCACCGCGGCGGCCATCACCCGCTGGCCCTTGCCGCTGAGCTGCTCGATCCCCACCTGCGCACGCCCGCTCAGCTCGGCGTCCCACGGGACGCTTCGGTCGACCGCCAGCGCCGTCGTCGCCCGGGAGATGACCGCCGGCGCCGCGCCCTTGACGAAGCACCGCACCACCGGCCGCCCCGCACTGTCCACTGTGGAGTTGAACGTCGCCATCAGCTTGTACGTCGGGTCGAACGGCAGGGTGGCCAGGCGAGGCAGCCGGTCCCGGGTGGCGTCGATGTCCAGCCCGGCCTTGTACCCGAGCACGAGCAGCGCGCCCTCAGTCGGGTCGCCCACCACGTGGCCATCGACCAGCTCGGCGTCGCTGGCCACCACGAACGGCAGGATCGCGTCCTCGATGGAGGGAGAGCTGCCGGCGGCGTGGTGGACCTTGCCCTCGAGCCCGTAGCCCATGCCGGAGATCGTGTAGCGATCGGTCGGGGTGGCCACCTCGACTGCGGTCATCTGGTTCAGCGTCAGCGTCCCGGTCTTGTCCGAGTTGATCGCCGAGGTGAAGCC
>Ga0068856_100006658_pt1 | contig 11322 bp, 9 predicted proteins | sample KBSCornC62_FD_66595 | JGI IMG/M metagenome (GOLD analysis project Ga0068856, IMG submission 66595) | Corn rhizosphere microbial communities from Kellogg Biological Station, Michigan, USA - KBS Corn C6-2 | ecosystem: Host-associated > Plants > Roots > Rhizosphere > Soil ... | reverse complement strand
CGACGGTGACGTCGAGGTCGGCGGCCTTGGCGACCACGCCGCCGAACAGGCGGCCATGCTGGACCTCGACGATATTGCCGCCGGCCTTGCCGATGATCGTCGCGACCTTGGCGAGCTGGCCCGGCTGGTCGGTGATGCGCAGCCGCAGCCGCACGATCCGGCCATCGCGGACCAGGCCGCGCATCAGCACCGACGCGAGCAGGCGGGTGTCGATGTTGCCGCCGCTCAGCACCAGCCCGACCTTGCGGCCGGCGAACAGGGCGGGCTGGGCCAGCAGCGCCGCCAGGCTCGCGGCACCTGCGCCCTCGGCGACCGTCTTCTCGACCTCGAGCAGCAGGGCGATGGCATGTTCGATCTCGACCTCGTCGACCGACACCACTTTCTCGAGCAGCTTCTGGCAGATGCCGAGCGGAAGCTTGCCGATGTCGCGCACCGCGATGCCCTCGGCGATGGTGTCGCCGCCCGCCTGCACCGGTTCGTGCGCCAAGAGCTGGCGCATCGCCGAATAGCCCAGCGTCTCGACGCCGATCACCTTTATCTCGGGCTTGAGCCCGCGCGCGGCGACCGCGCAGCCGGCGATCATGCCGCCGCCGCCAACCGGCGCCACGATCGTGTCGAGTTCGGGCGCGTCCTGCAGCATCTCGAGCGCGATCGTGCCCTGGCCGGCGATGATGCGCGGATCGTCGTAGGGATGGACGAACACCAGCTTCTGCTCGGCCGCGAGGCGATGCGCCTCCGCCCCGGCCTCGGCCAGCGTGTCCCCGTGCAGCACCACGTGGGCGCCGTGCCCGCGCGTGTGCGTGACCTTGGTGTTGGGCGTGAAGGACGGCATGACGATGGTCGCCGGGATGCCGAGTCGGCCGGCGTGATAGGCGACGCCCTGCGCATGGTTGCCGGCCGACATGGCGATCACGCCGCGCTTGCGCTCCTCCGCGTCGAGCTGCAGCAGCGTGTTCAGCGCGCCGCGTTCCTTGAACGACGCGGTGAACTGCAGGTTCTCGAACTTGATCCAGACGTCGGCCTTGGCGATGCGCGACAGGGTCTCGCTGCGCAGGCAGGGCGTTCGCACGACTTCACCGGCAATGCGGCCGGCGGCAGCGCGAACGTCGTCGAGGGTGACGGGGAGATGGGTGGTCATCGCGACGCCCCACTACAGCATTCGGCCGCTCTCGTCATTGACAGCGCGAGAACGCTGCGATACCAGCACGCCCCATGCGTCCCACCTCGGGCCTTCCGATGAACTACAAGACCGTCGCCTTCGGCGTGCGGGTGGGTCGCTGTATGCGCTGAGCAAGCTGCAAGCGTTATGCGACCGAGCCCCGCGGAGACCCGACGGGGCTTTTTTAATGGCCCCCGGTCTCCAGGACCTCGAGCGTTCGAGACACCAGGATCAAGACCATGGCCGCGATCACCGTCAGCAACCTCACCAAGTCTTTCCCCGCCGCCGAGCGCAGGGCCGGTGGCTTTTTCGCGCGACTGTTGCCGGCGCGCCACACTCATGAAGTGATGGTGGTGCGCGACCTCAGCTTCTCGATTGCCGCGGGCGAGCGCGTCGCCTTCATCGGTCCCAACGGCGCCGGCAAATCGACCACGCTCAAGATGCTGACCGGCATCCTGGAGCCGACCTCGGGGATCGCCGAGGTTGCGGGCTTCGTGCCGTGGCGCCAGCGCCGCCAGCTCGCCTACGCGATCGGCATCGTTTTCGGCCAGCGCTCGCAGCTCTGGCACCAGCTGCGCGTGCGCCAGAGCTTCGATCTGCTGGGCAAGCTCTACGGCGTCGAGGCCACGACCTACGCGTTGCGCCTGCAGCGCCTGGTCGAGCGGTTCGACATCGGCGGGCTTCTGGAACGGCGGGCGGCGGAGCTGTCGCTCGGCCAGCGGCTGCGCTGCGAGATCGCCGCCGCGCTGCTGCACGGGCCCTCGCTGCTGCTGCTCGACGAGCCGACCATCGGCCTCGACGTCACCGCCAAGGCGGCGCTGCGCGACCATCTCAACGCGCTGTCTCGGGAGGACGGTACGACCGTGCTGCTGACCAGCCACGACACCGGCGACATCGAGCGCATCTGCGAGCGCGCGATTGTCATCGACCGCGGCGCGCTGCTGCTCGACCTGCCGCTCGAGGAGCTGCGCCAGCGCTATCTCGGGCCGCGCGCGATCGTGCTGGAGACACACGAGCCGCAGCCGGCCTTCGCCTATCCCGGCGTGACGATCCTCGCGGCCGAGCCCTACCGGATCACGCTGTCCGTCGATACCAAGACGGCGCCGATCGAGCAGGTGATCGCGGCGGCGTTGCAGCGCCTGCCCGTGCGCGACCTGATCGTCGAGGACACGCCTTTCGAGGAGGTCATCAAGACGATCTATCGCGGCGAGGCGCACAGGAGGGCCCATGTGGCGGCGTGAGCTGCAGGCGCTCTTCGCCTGTTGGCGCCTGGGCTGGGACCAGGCGCGCGAGCAGCGCATGGCCGTGCTCGGCCAATCGGTGCTCTACGGAGTCGTGCTGGCGATCTTCTGGGCGCTGTGGACCGCTACGCCGATCCACGAGCTGCAAGGCTGGACGCCGACGCGTGAGGAGCTGCTGTGGTACCTCGCGATCACCGAGTGGATCGTCTTCGTCGCCGGCGCGCGCTATCGCCAGGTCGAAGCCGAGATCACCTCGGGCGCGATCGAGAGCGCGCTGCTGCGCCCGCTGCCGCACGGCCTCGCCACGCTGGCGCGCTGGTCCGGCAACACCGCCTGGTACATGGCGGTGATGGCTGTCGTCGGCATGGCCGCGGCCTGGCTATTGACCGGTCACGCGCCGCCGCACCCGCTGCGGGCGCCGCTGGTCGTGCTGTCGGCCGCGCTGGCCCTGCTGCTGATCCTGATGTGTCAGCTCCAGCTCGGCTACGTCGCGGTGTGGTTCGGCGTGTCCGGCCCGGTCTTCTGGATCTGGCAGAAGCTCCTGTTCGTGTTCGGCGGGCTTCAGTTCCCGCTGCTGCTCTATCCCGATCTGCTGCGCCGCGTCGCCGAAAACAGCCCGTTCGCCGCCATGCTGTTCGCGCCGGGCTCGCTCGTGCTCGACAGCGGCGCCGGCATCGTTGGCCTGTTCGCGGGCCAGCTGCTGTGGCTCGCGATCCTGGGCGCGATGACGCTCGCGGTCAGCCGCGCGGTCACGGCCCGGCTGGTGCGGACCGGCGGCTAGGAGGAAGCCATGAACACGCTTCGCTACGTGATCGAGCTGCTGCGGCTCAATGTCGACGCGCTGCGCGTGCGGCCGCTGCGCGCCCTCGGCGCAGTCGTCATGATGTTCGGCAACAACCTCGTCTTCTTCCTGATCTGGGTGATCTTCTTCGGTCGCTTCTCGACGCTCGGCGGCTGGGGCGAACAGGATATCGCGCTGATGTTCGGCATCGTCGCCTGGTCGTTCGGCCTCGCGGTCTTCCTGGCCGGCGGCATGCGCTACATCGCCCAGACCATCGTCGACGGCGGACTCGACCTGCATCTCGGCCGGCCGTGCCATCCGCTGCCGACGCTGCTGCTGGCCCGCTCCGAGGCGTCGGGCCTGGGCGACCTCGCCAGCGCCCTGGTGTTCTGGCTGTGGTTGGGCGGCCGCTCGCCGGCCGAGTTGCCGCTGATCGTGCTGATGGCGAGCGCGGCGGCCGTGGTGATCTGCGCCACTGTGATTGCGATCCAGTGCCTGGTGTTCTGGGTGCCGACGGCGCTCGCGCTGTGCGAGGAGCTGTTCAACACCCTGATGCTGGTGACCTGCTACCCGCAGCATCCGTTCGCGCTGCCGGTGCGCATCGTGCTGTTCACGGTCTTCCCGGCCGCCTTCGCCGCCTTCGTGCCGGCCGAGGTCGTGCGCCATCCCTCCGGGGGCGGAGTCCTGCTCATGCTCGCCGCCGCGCTGATCTATTCGGCGCTCGCCGTCGCCATCTTCGACCGCGGCCTGCGGCGCTACCGTTCCGGCAATCGTTGGCTGGAGTTGCGCTAGCGCCCCATCTTCCGGTGCGGGGTCGGGCCATTCGAGGCAGGGTCGTCGGGAGGCACGAGTGAACGACAGCTTTCACAAAGGCCCCCTGCTGCCCGCGACTGTTCCCACGCTCGCGCCGCATCGACCGTCTCCTCGAAAGCCGCGCCGTAGTCCAGCAGCGCCGCCCGCGTATCGGCATCGACCTCTGTGGCGACCAGTGAGTCGTCGAGCGGCATGTCATTGTCACGGACCACCCTCATCAGCCGCTTGATCTCCGATGCGGCGTGGGCCGGCGTTTGCAGCAGGACGAGCCGCTTTGTGTGGCTTGGATTGTCCGGCGCATGGCAGCCGTTGCAGTGGCCCTTGCGCAGGGCATCGGCGAAGTCGCGATAGCGCGCTTCGAGTTCCCTGAGATAAGGGTTGTCCTCGGCGAACAGGCCGTGAAACAGAGCTGGCGCCGGCTGGGTTTCGCCCTTGGCGTCGGTCCACATCCAGTGGCCGTCGAACGGCGGTCGCGTCACCGCCCTGCTGGTCAGCCGTATGTGCTCTTCCCCATCGTTGGTGAACTGCGCTGCCACGATGGTGCCGGACGGCGCGATCCATAGCACGAAGGTGTTGGCCTTCTGGTAGTCGTTCCATTTCTTCGCGTTGTGCCAGAAGGGATAGGGGTATTGGCCCGGATCGAGGGCGTTGCGAAACAGCGCGCCGAGGGTTGCCCGGTAAACTCGTTCACCCTCGTCGTAAGCGAGGCGCGAGGTGCCGTCGAACATGAACAGCGGCGCGTAAAGTCCGGTCCAGACCTCAGGACCGAACTGGGTCAGGCTTGTTTCCTTGAGGCTGGTACCGGGCTGGGAATGCGGGCGGCCCCACAGCAGGATGGCGCCAAGGCGCTGCCGCAGCAGCGAACTGCGGAACAACGCCTGGCGGCAGGCGTCGAGCGCTGTCTGGTCGCCTGGATCGGCCAAGGGGCAGACCGTCGACAGGTCTGTCGCGAGTTGCCGGACAGTCGTTTCGAGGTTGGACGCCTCGAGGATGGGGCGGGCATCTTCGGGACCCTGCGCGCTCGCTCCGATGGCGAGCGCGACGCCCAGCGCGGCGATGCCGGCGATACCGGCACGCATGACCTAGCCCGTCGGCTTGAGCGAGGTGTCGACCAGGAAGTCCGCGATCTTCCGCCCCATCTTGTAGCCGACTTCCAGCGAGGTTCGGAAATGGATGCCGCCCCATACGCGCACGTTCTGGACCTCGTCAGACACCAGCCTCACGTTGGCGAAGCTGCGTTGCAGCTTGGGATCCACCACGTCGGTTGCCACGATCGGCGTCGCCGGATTGGGGCCGAACACCGCTTCGTAAACCCCCATGCATACGCCGGCGATGATGGCCGCTTGCGACGGATATTCGGGATGCATGGGGTTGGAGTTGAGCGGGGCCCAGCCGGCGTCGCGCTCGGTGGCGTCGTTGCCGTCCTGGTCACCGTTGCGGATCGCCGTCATCGGCCGCCAGCGGTTGTAGGTGAACTTGGCGTCCCAGTCGGCGATGAAGGTGTTGGCTATGCCCATGTTGAGCAGGGCGAACAGCCTCGCATTCTCGGCGAGCGACAGCTTCTTGGCGTCCGACAACTGACGCGCGGCGTCCTGCCAGATCGCCCCGAGATTATCCTGGCTCCAGAACTTGACCGCCGCGGTCTGCTCGGCCGTGCGCTTGGTGCTCTTGGCCGCGCCCAGGTCCTTTGTCTCGTTATAGTCGTGCGCATAGGCCTCACTCTTGAGGTCGGGCGCTGGCGGCGGGCGCACCTGATCGGCGCTCTTCATTGCCCAGGGCTTGGCCTGTGCATACTGGGCGAACAACGGGGCGGTGGTCGGTATCCAGGCGCCGGGAGAGGTGATGGGCCGATAGGTGTCCGGCGCGCTCGTTCCGTCCGAGGCGCGGTCGGCAATGATGGCGGCGGCACATCGCTCGCCGAGAGCGATGCCTTCCTTCTTCGGCGCGCCGTCGGGAATGTCCTTGGTCGAGGCTTCGAATGCCCGCTCGATCTGTGCTTTCTGGCCGGGAACCTGCTGCAGCAGAACGCTGCGCGCGGCCGCAGCCGCCGCCACCTCGGCGGAAGCGCCCGGCGCGGGCGCGCCGACCGGCTCGTAGAGCGCATACTTGTTCTGGACTGAATTCACCGCGTCCGACATCGCGACATGCATCATCGCCATGTTGCGCGACCAGGGATTGCCGCCGATGTTGGCCGCCTTCATGACGGCCATCGCCGTCTGGTTCCAGTCCGTGATCACGTCGGCACGGGCGGCTGGTGCCATGGCAACCGTGAGGCAGACGGTCACTGCCGAGATACCTCGCGCAATCGCAAGCGACATCGTCATGAGTACCTCCTTGCTTGTGCTGGTGGCCGCATGCGTCTCTTCGAGTGGGTACCGCACGCGGACGCCCTGTCGACATCGACGAAATCTCGCGGCATTCACATCGCCGCGCTGACGGGAGACCGGAAGGCGTGCCAGCAACCGCGGCATGGCCGCCGTCTCGGAGGAACTGCACAGAAGAAGCTGCGGCAAACTCTAAGCGCTGCAGAAGCGCCGTCTGTGCTGATTGCCACGCAGGTAGGAGGAGCCGGCCCAACCGTAGCATTGGCAATTGAGCAACTGCAGCTTGATCACAGAATGGCCACAGACGGTCCGGAACCTCCCGAGCGTCACACTTTCGACAACGGATGCCGTGGCCCGAAATCACGTCGCTTTTGCCGGACACGAATACCCGGGACTTTCGCTATTGGCGCTTGCCGAATCGCTTGGCTGCCGAGCGATGTCCGCTTGTCGATTGCCTCACGTTGTGTGACCTCCTTCTCGTTGTTCCAGCACCCGAGCCCCGCAACTATCGGCGGCACAGCTGAACCGGCGGAAAGGCAGGTCGCGACATGTCTAGCGCCCCTTCACCCGAAGCAATCCGTCTGGTCGAGAGCGCTACCGAACTTGCTCCAATCGTCAGTAGGCTACGGGACGAAATCGAACGCGAGCGCCGGCTGCCGACCGGGCTTGTCGAGACGTTGCGCAAACTCGGTTTCTTCTCTCTTTGGCTCGCACGGGATTTCGGTGGTCCTGAGCTGAGCTTGACGGATTTCGTGCGGGTTATCGAAGCTCTGGCACGACACGATGGCTCGGTGGGCTGGTGCACCATGATCGCCGCGGTCTACAGCTACTTTTCCGGCTTTCTGCCTGAACCTGTCGCGCGTCGCATCTTTGTGAACGACAAGGCGGCGGTCGCGGGAAGTTTCGTGCCAATAGGAAAAGCCGAGGTCGTGGACGGTGGTTACCGCGTGACCGGCCGCTGGCCTTACGGCAGCGGCATCAACCATAGCGAATGGATACTGGGTGGTTGCGTTGTGCACGATGCAGATGGGCCTCGCCTCCAACGAGACGGCATGCCTGACGAGAGGATCATCGCTTTCTTTCCCGCCAGCGAAGTGGAGGTCATCGACACCTGGAATGTTGGCGGGCTGCGCGGCACGGGCAGTCACGACTACAAGGTCGCCGACCTCTTCGTGCCCGAAACGCATGCTGTTGCCGGTGCCGGGCCCAAACCATCGTGCCGCGGCGCACTATTTGCTGTGCCGCTTCAAACGATCGCCCCCGTGTCCATCGCCTCGGTTCCGCTCGGAATTGCGCGCGCCGCTCTCGACGCAGCGCTCGCGCTGAGCAGCTCGAAAACGCCACGGCTGGGGCCGGTACTTTTGCGTGAGAAGCCCGCGGTACAGGGTGCTATCGGACGGGCCGAAGGAATGCTGCGATCCGCCCGGGCCTTTCTGTTCGAGGCCTGCGATGACGTGTGGAGAACTGTTCAGGCCGGCGACGCGCTCAGCCTGGAGCAGCGGGTAGCGGTGCGGTTGTCATGTGCGCAGGTTGCCGAGGCCGCCAAGGCGGCGGTGCAGATAGCCTATGAGATCGGTGGCGGAACGTCGGTCTACGAAAGCTGCCCGTTGCAGCGCTGCTTTCGCGACATGTATGCGGCTGTGCAGCACGTCCAGGCCCAGAGCGGTAACTTCGAGACCTGCGGTCGGGTCATCCTGGGCATGGAGCCCGGCACGCCACTCCTGTGATCGCTCGCGAATGGTCTGCTTCGGTAGGGGCCGCTTACGGGCGCGCACGCTCGCCCGCCATCCGGCATGTACCGCGAGATGGGTATGGCTTTCTATTCGGCGCAGGCAGAGGCCCAGGCGCGGCCGAGAGCACGACTGTCGCCGGCGTCAGGTCCTTTGCTACGCTCGGGACGACGAGGTCAGAAGTCCGTCACCTTGCCGTTGAACTGCCAGTCGCCATAGCGGGTCGGCTCGGGGCCGGGCGGGCCGCCGATCTCCTCGACCTTCTTGGGCTTCTCCGGCGGGGCGGGCTTGGGGTCGGCCGCCGGCTTTTCGGCCTCGGCCGCGGGTTTTTTGTCGTCGGTCATGGTCCTTATGATGGGGCCGGACGCCTTGATTCGCCACAGTCGGGGACCATGTTTCCGCGCATGAACACCATGAAAACCGCCCTGCTTCTGGCGGCTCTCACTGGCTTCTTCCTGGTCGTCGGCTACCTGCTGGGCGGCCAAGCCGGCCTGATGATCGCGTTCGTGGTGGCGCTTGGCACGAATGCCTTCGCCTACTGGAACAGCGACCGCATGGTGCTGCGCATGAGCGGCGCGCACGAGGTCGGGCCCGACGAGGCGCCCGAGCTCTACGGCATCATCCAGCAACTGACCCAGCGCGCCGGCCTGCCGATGCCGCGCGTCTACATCATCGACGAGGACCAGCCCAACGCCTTCGCCACCGGCCGCAGCCCCGAGCATGCCGCGGTCGCGGTCAACACCGGCCTGCTGACGCATCTCACGCGCGAGCAGATCGCCGGCGTGCTGGCGCATGAGCTGGGCCATGTCCGCAACCGCGACACGCTCACCATGACCGTGGCCGCGACACTGTCGGGCGCGATCGGCATGCTGGCGACGTTCGGCGGCCTGATGGGCGGCGGCCGCGACGAGAACGGCCGGCCCTTGATGAATCCCATCGTTGCCATCGCGGCGATGATCCTGGCGCCGCTTGCCGCCTCGCTGGTGCAGATGGCGATCAGCCGCTCCCGCGAGTATGAGGCCGACCGCGCCGGCGCGGAGATTTCCGGCAACCCGCTGTGGCTCGCCTCGGCGCTGCAGCGCCTGCACGAGGGCACGCAGACCATTCCCAACGCGACCGCGCAGGCCAATCCGGCGACCGCGCATCTCTACATCGACAACCCGCTGTCGGCCGGCGGCCTGTCGGGCCTGTTCTCGACCCATCCGCCGATGGAGGAGCGGATCGCCCGCCTGCAGGCGATGGCGCGCGACGGCAGTGCTTCGCCGCCGCCGTCGTCGCCGCGCGCGACGTCGATGCGCCACAGTGGCTCGGTGCCGCAAACCGGCCGCGGACCCTGGGGATAACTGCCTTTTCGCTTTGCCCTCTTGGGCATTGGCCCCCGTTGCGCCCCTCGTTTTGCGCGTGTTTTACCGAAGCCATTGCCCTTATTAGGTGTGGCACTGAGGGCGCGCGTATGCTGCCGCTCATGCAGACGTGTCTTCTTCCAGAACTTCCAGAACGCCGCCGTTTACGACCGTTTTCACCGTTTTTGCGCCAGCACCGTTTATCGCCGGGGCAGCGCCTCCGGCTGCTCTCCGAGGTCGGTGTCGAGGATGCGCTCGCCGCGCTTGGTGATGCGGTCGGTCGAGATGTCGATTTCGCGCAGGTCCTTCTCGGTCTGCGCGAAGTGCTTCTTGAGGTTGTCGACGCGCTCGTCGAGCCGCCGCACGTCGTCGAGCATCAGGCCGACCGACTTCTGGATCTCGCCCGCCTGCTCGCGCATCTGCACGTCCTTCAGGACGGCGCGCACGGTGTTGAGCGTCGCCATCATGGTGGTCGGCGACACGATCCAGACGCGGGCGCGGTAGGACTCGTCGACGACCCCGCCAAAGTTGGCGTGCAGCTCGGCGTAGATCGCCTCGGACGGCAGGAACAGCAGCGCCGATTCGGCGGTCTCGCCGGCGACGATGTACTTGTCGCGGATGTCGATGATGTGCTTGCGCATCGCCGCCTGGAAGGCGCGCTGCGCCACAGTCAGCGCCTGGGTGTCGCCCGGTACCACCGCGCGCAGGGCGTGATAGCTCTCGAGCGGGAACTTGGCGTCGATCGCGATCGAGCCCGGCGGGTTGGGCAGCTTCAGGAGGCAATCGACCCGCGAGCCGTTGGTCAGGGTCGACTGCAGGGCGTAGGCCGACGGCGGCAGCGCGCTCGACACCAGGTCGTTCAGCTGCACCTCGCCGAACGCGCCGCGCGCCTGCTTGTTGGTCAGGATCTGCTGCAGGCTCACGACCTGCGTCGAGAGATCGCCGATCTTCTTCTGCGCCTCGTCGATGCGCGCCAGCCGCTCGCGGAGGTCGGTGACGACCTGGCTGGTCGCCTTCTCGCTGCGCTCCAGCCGCTCGTTGACCAGCCCGGCCAGCGTGCGCTCCTGGTCGCGCAGCGATTGTTCGACCCGCTGCACCGTGTCGGCCAGCGCCGTTTGCGCGGCCGACTGCGCCTGCGTGTTGCTGCGGCGCGTCAGGACGATGGCCAGCGCCGCACCCAGCGCCAGCACCACGGCCAGCAGAACGTACACCAGGATATCCATTGCCAGCCTTTATAGGCGGGACTAAGCCAAACACCCAACCATGCCTATCCCCAAGCACGATCCCCCCAAGCACGATCCGGACGTCTGGTTGTTCGACCTGGACAACACGCTCTATCCCGCGAAGTGCAACCTCTTCGCGCAGATCGACGTGCGTATCGGCCGCTACATTGCCGACTGGCTCAAGGTCGACGTCGACGAGGCGCGCCGGGTGCAGAAGCAGTACTGGCGCGACCACGGCACCTCGATGCGCGGCATGATGAGCCTGCACGGCGTCGATCCGGTCCACTACCTGAACTATGTGCACGACATCGACTATTCGCCGGTCGAGGCCAACCCGGCGCTCGAGCGCTCGCTGGCGGCGCTGCCGGGCCGCAAGATCATCTTCACCGCCGGCGACGTGCCGCACGCCGAGAAGGTGATGGAGCGGCTGGGCGTGTCGCACCATTTCGAGGCGATCTTCGACATCGTCGCGGGCGACTACTGGCCCAAGCCGCACCAGGCGATCTACGACAAGCTGGTGGTGAAGCATGGCGTCGATCCGGCGCGCGCGGCGTTCGCCGACGACATCGTGGTGAATTTGAAGCCCGCGCACGACATGGGCATGCGCACGGTGTGGATCCGCACCGAGGAGAGCGTGAAGCGCGCCGAGGGCTTGAACCTCGACCACATCCATCACCAGACCGACGATCTCGCGAGCTGGCTCGCCGA
>Ga0068856_100006657_pt1 | contig 11324 bp, 14 predicted proteins | sample KBSCornC62_FD_66595 | JGI IMG/M metagenome (GOLD analysis project Ga0068856, IMG submission 66595) | Corn rhizosphere microbial communities from Kellogg Biological Station, Michigan, USA - KBS Corn C6-2 | ecosystem: Host-associated > Plants > Roots > Rhizosphere > Soil ... | reverse complement strand
CCGACGGCGTAGAGGCCGGGCAGGGAGGAGCGGCCGTCGATGTCGACCGCGATCCCGCCCATCGTGTAGTGGGCGGCGGGCGCGACCGGGACCGGCTTTTTCTGCGGGTCGAGCCCGGCTTTAGCGAGTGAGGCGAAGACGTTGGGGAAGCGGGCCGGGTCGATCTCGCGCAGGTCGAGGTCGACCGAGGACGTGCCATCGACCCGCATCTGCTCGAGGATCGCCGCCGTCACCGCATCGCGCGGAGCAAGCTCGTCGGTGAAGCGCTCGCCGTCGGCGCCGAGCAGCTTCGCGCCCTCGCCGCGGATCGCCTCGGTGATCAGGACGCCATCGTGGGGGGTGTCGGGGATCGCCAGCGCGGTCGGGTGGAACTGGCAGAACTCGAGGTCAGCCAGATCGGCTCCGGCGAGCGAAGCGAGGACCGGACCTGCCCCGATCGCCCCGCGGGGATTGGTCGTCCGCCGCCACAGGGCCGCCGCGCCGCCGGTGGCGAGGATCGTCGCCGCCGCGCCGACCAGCCCGGCGCTCGAGACGACGCCGTGGCAACGCTCGCCGTCGCTCCAGAGGGCCAGGGCCGAAGTCCGCTCCATCACCTCGATGCGCTTCTGCGCCGCCACCATCGCCGCCAGCTTTGAGGTGATCTCGTAGCCGGTCTGGCTGCCGCCGGCGTGGACGATGCGGCGGTGGGTGTGGCCGCCCTCGAGGCCGAGCGCCAGCCGCCCCTCGTGGTCGACGTCGAAGACGACGCCGCGGGCAAGCAGGTCGCGGACCACGGCGGGCGCCTCCTCGACCAGTGCCCGCACCGCGGCGGTGCGGCAGAGGCCACGCCCGGCGGCGATCGTGTCGGCGGCGTGGAGGTCGGGGGAGTCGTCGGGTTCGAGCGCCGCCGCCAGGCCGCCCTGGGCCCAGAAGCTGGCGCTCTCGCTCAGCGGGGTGCGGGAGATGAGGCAGACCCGGGCGCCGAGCTCGGCCGCCCGCAGCGCGCTCCAGAGACCGGCGGCGCCGCCGCCGACCACGGCGACGTCGAACTCGGCCGATGGCCCTTCCGATGCCGTTATCGGCCCTCGGCCTCTCGTCTCAGCGCGTCGAGCTGCTCCTGCAGCCACTGCGCGGCGCTCTCCCGCGCTCGCGCCAGCTCGTCGGCGACCGTGGCCTCGACCGTGGCGGCGCGGCTCTCGGCCGCCTCGACCCGTTTCTCCGCCGCCTCGACCTGGGCCTCGATCTCGCCCAGCCGCTCCTCGGCGGTCGCTAGCGCCTGCTCCTTCTCGCCGCGCTCGCGCTCGAGGTCGGCTTCCAGCGCCTTGATCTCTTCTTCGGCCCGGCGCTCCGCCTCGGCAGCCAGGCTCGCCGCCTCCTCCAGTCGCCGCTCCGCCTCGCGGATCCGGCTCTCGAGGTTGTCGTCAGCGTGACTGGTTTCAGCGTTCATCCGCACTCAATCTATTACTGCTTGAGGCCGCGCGTGGCACTGCGCATCTCTGCGTCCTCAGTCGGCCATGCGCAGAGCACACTCCCTCTTTGCGTCCTTGACCTCCTTGGCCACGCACGCCCTCAGTTGTCCAAGACTGCCCGGTAAGCCTCGATCACCCGCTCGGCCATGGCTCCGGCGGAGAGGGTCGCGGCGCGGGCGGCGCCGCGGACGCGGGGACCGGGGGCTTCGAGGTGCCGCTTTGCGACGGGGCTCCATATAGAGAGGTCAAACGGGGAGCAGAGGCAGCCGTCGATTCCGCCGAGCGCGTAGGGGGCGATCCCGACCGGGGTCGAGAGGACGGGGACGTCGCAGGCGAGCGCCTCGATCGCCGCCATCCCGAAGCCCTCGTAGTCGGAGGTGACGAGGACGGCATCGGCGGCGTTCATCCACAGCGGCATCCGCTCGGGCTCGATCGCGCCGCCGCTGAGCAGGTCGGCCTCGCAGGCGGCGGCGAGCTCGGCGGCACGGTCGTGGCGCTTCTCCGGCCGAGCCGGGTTGGCGGGGAAGAAGAGGTAGCGCCCCTCCGGGTCGAGCCCGAGCGCCCGCCGCGCCTCCGCCCGCGGCTGCGGCCCGAACCGCCGCAGGTCCGGCCCGCAGGGCAGCACGGCCGAGCCGGGGACGGGGGGGAGGCCCGGCCGCCCGTCCTCCTCCTCAAACAGCGCCCGCGAGACCCCGGCGACGAGGTCCGCGCGCCAGGCGAGCCGGCGCGAGAGGTGCCCGACGAGGTGATGGCGGACGTCGGTGCCGTGGAAGGTGACGACCAGCGGTCGCGCCCCGGCCAGCCGCGCCACCCAGCCCGCCAGCCCGTAGTGGGCGTGGACGAGGTCGAAACGCTCGCGTCGCAGCAGCGCCCGCAGCCGCCGCGCCGCCGGCAGGTACTCGCCGCGCCCCCGCGGAAAGACGAAGAGGTCGGCGTCGACGCCGCGCTGCCGCACCTCGTCGACCTGGTCGCGGACCCAGCGCCCGCGCTGCGGCGCCGCGGCGTCGGGCATGAAGTTGGTGACGACGAGGATCCGCACCGAAGGCAGGCTATCCCGGCGCCCTACGAACCAGGCGCGGCGGTGGTAGGCGGTAGCTCGCCGGCGTCTTCGAGAGCTTGATCGGGTTGCGGGGGAGGCGGACCGGCTTCCCGTTCTCGCGAGGGACCTCGGCGATCGGGTCGAGGCCGAGGCGCTCAGCGAACTCGAAGGCGGCAGCGATGTCGTTGACGACGCCGGCCGGCACGCGGCGTGCGCTCAGCAGTTCCACCCACTCGGCGGCGGGACGAGCGGCAAGCGCCTGCTCCAGCAGCGGCTTCAGCTCGTCGCGGTTCTCGACCCGAGCCGGGTTGGTGGCGAAGCGAACGTCATCGGCGAGCCCCATCGCTCCAACCGCCTCGCAGAGCGCACGGAACTGGCGGTCGTTGCCGACCGCGAGGACCAGCTCGCCCTCGCCGCAGCGCAGCAGTTCGTAGGGGGCGATGCTGGGATGGCGGTTCCCCATCCGCCCGGGGACGACGCCGGCGACGGTGTAGGCGGAGGACTGGTTGACGAGGGCGGCGAGCAAGGCGGAGAGGAGGTCGACCTCGACCAGCTGCCCCTCGCCACTGGCGCGGCGGTGCTCGAGCGCGGCGAGGATGCCAACGGCGGCGTAGAGGCCGGCGATCACGTCGACCAGCGCCACCCCGACCTTCAGCGGCTCCCCGTCCGGCTCGCCGGTAACGCTCATCAGGCCGCCGAGCGCCTGGACCAGGAGGTCGTACCCCGGCAGCTCGCCGCCGGCGCCCGACCCGCCGAAGCCGGTGATCGAGCAGTAGACGAGGCGGGGGTTATCCGCCGCGAGGCTCTCGTAGTCGAGCCCGAGCTTCGCCATCACTCCGGGCCGGAAGTTCTCGACGACGACGTCGCTCTCGAGCGCCAGCCGCCGTGCCTCCGCCAGGTCGTCCGCCTCACCGAGGTCGAGGGCGAGGCTGCGCTTGTTGCGGTTGACCGCCTGGAAATAGGTCGCCTCGCCGGCCTCGTCGTGGGGCGGTCCCCAGGAGCGGGTGTCGTCGCCGGTTCCCGGCCGCTCGACCTTGGTCACCTCGGCGCCGAGGTCGGCCAGGGTCATCGTTGCCAGCGGCCCGGCGAGGATGCGCGAGAAGTCGAGGATGCGCAGTCGTCCTAGCGCCGAGTCCGCCATTAGTTCACGATCCTAGGACCCCGCAACCCCGCATCAAGCCGCCACCCGAGAACAGAAGGACGCCCACATGTCATCCACCGCCGCCGCGCCCCCGATCAAGCCCGCCGACTACCTCGCCCTCGACTCGCTGCTCTCCGACGAGGAGCGCGACATCCGCGACACCGTCCGCGCCTGGGTGCGCGACAAGGTGGTGCCGAACGTGGGGGAGTGGTTCGAGGAGGCAACGGTGCCGGTGGGCGAGCTGGCGCCGGAACTGGGCAAGCTCGGCGTCCTGGGGATGCACCTGCAGGGATATGGGTGCGCGGGCGCCAGCGGCACCGCCTACGGCCTCGCCTGCATGGAGCTGGAGGCGGGGGACAGCGGCATCCGCAGTCTCGTCTCGGTCCAGGGGTCGCTGGCGATGTACGCGATCTGGCGCTGGGGCTCCGAGGAGCAGAAACAGGAGTGGTTGCCGCGGATGGCCGCGGGCGAGGCGATCGGCTGCTTCGGCCTCACCGAGCCCGACGCCGGCTCCGACCCCGGCTCGATGCGGACGCGGGCGTGGCGCGACGGCTCCGACTGGATCCTGCACGGGCAGAAGATGTGGATCACCAACGGCTCAGCCTCCGAGATCGCGGTGGTCTGGGCGCAGACCGACGAGGGCGTGCGCGGCTTCCTCGTCCCCAAAGGGACCAAGGGCTTCACCACCCAGGACATCCACCGCAAGCTCTCGCTGCGCGCCTCGATCACCTCTGAGCTGCTGCTCGACGACGTGCGGCTGCCGGCCGACGCGGTCCTCCCAGAGGTGAGCTCGCTGAAGGGCCCGCTCTCCTGCCTCAACGAGGCCCGCTACGGGATCGTCTGGGGCGCCGCCGGGGCGGGGCGCGCTTGCTACGAAGCGGCGCTCGAGTACGCGCTCGAGCGGACCCAGTTCGACCGCCCGATCGCCTCCTTCCAGATCCAGCAACAGAAACTGGCGCAGATGGTCCTGGAGGTGAGCCGCGCGACGCTGGTGGCGATCCACCTGGGGCGGATGAAGGACGCCGGGACCCTGCGGCCCGAGCACGTCAGCCTCGGCAAGCTTGGCAACGTCAACGGCGCCCTGGAGATCGCCCGCACCGCCCGCCAGGTCCTCGGCGCCAACGGCGTCACCCTCGAGTATCCGGTGATCCGGCACATGAACAACCTCGAGTCGGTGGTCACTTACGAGGGCACCGCCGACGTCCACGCGCTGGTGATCGGCGGCGCCGTCACCGGGATCCAGGCCTTCCGTTAGACGTTAGCGTTTGCTTTGTCCAGTCGTGGGTATCTGACCGTTCGCTGTCAGGCCGCGGCAAAGGAGGGAGCAGATGGAGGAGGCGAGCGGGAGTCCGTCTCTGGTCTTGGTCGAGCAACACGAGGCATTGCGGGACGGGCTCGCCGTGCTTCTCGAACGCCGTGGTTTCGAGGTTCTCGGCTGCGCGACGACGGCGGCGCGCGGCGAGGAGGTGATCCGCGAGCACCAGCCCGACCTCGCCGTGGTGGGGGTGGACCTGCCGGACGAGCGCGGGACCGAGCTGGTGCGGCGGATCAGCGGCAACGGCGTCGGCTCCAAGTGCGTCATCTACACCGGCCTCAGCGACCCCGACCTGCTCGAGGCCGCCTACCGCGCCGGCGCCCGGGGCCTGGTCGCCAAGCCGGCCGGCCTCTCGGTCCTGGTCGACGCCCTGCGCGAGGTCTGGCGCGGCGGCCGCTACTTCGATCCGAGCTTCCGCAGGGGCGACGGCAACGGGGCGGAAGCCACGAAAGCGCTGAGCAGCCGCGAGTCGGAGATCCTCGGCCTGCTCGCTGACGGGCTGACGGGGGAGCAGATCGCCAAACGCCTTGTGCTCTCGCCGGAGACCGTCCGCACCCATATCCGCAACGCGATGGAGAAGCTCGACGCCCCGACCCGCACCTCCGCCGTGGTCAAAGCGCTCGAGATGGGCGAAGTGCAGCGAGGCTGAGGAAGAGACCGCGGCCTGGTCCTACCGCGCAACCCGGACCGCCGCCTCCAGCCAGACCCCGAAGTTGGCCAGCAGAATCGCCACCTTCAGCCAACTGACGGGGACCGTTCCGTGCTCGTCCACGCCCGCTGGATCGTCAGCGCTTGTTGATTACCGCATCCCCGGTTTGAAGTAACGACAGGTATTTAAAGATCACACTTCCTTTTCAAACTGGCGCGCGAATTGGCACTTTCGCGTCTTGTTCCGTGCGCCCGCGCCGCCGAGCATCCCCGCCTCATTCCACTTCGAGAAGGAGGCATCGATGCTCTACAAGGTGTTCGGCTACCTGCACGCGCAGGCGACCTGGCGGGTCCACGAGATCCGCCGGCTGGCAGGAGAGAGAGGTCAGGGGACGGTCGAGTACGTCGGCCTGATCCTGCTCGTCTCGCTACTGATGGTCGGCATGGTCGCGGCGATGAAGGGCTTCAATAGTAACTTGAGTAAGGGGGGATACTAGCTCTGTCGGTCGGACGGTGCCTGGGCAGCCTTTTTTGGGCGGCCTGTCCGAACTGCCTATTCGCCCACGCTCATGTCGTGGTGATCCGATCCGTGTGGCGGCGAACCGCTCGTAGGCTCAGACGCGCTCGTGCCTCAGCTGATATGGCCGTCCGTTTGTCAAGTCCCCAACCACCAAAGGCCCGCGCAAGCGGGCCTTTCTCTTGGTCCAGAAGGCGGCGGTCGACCTGGTGCGCGACGTGCGGTCAGGCTGATATGCGCGGGTTGGCTACCGCAGGACCGGGTTTCGTCTCAGCGCCCGCTGTCTAGGATCGAGCGTGACCGCCAAAGGCGGCTGCTCATAGCTGAATCGCGGATGCGCTGGCGCGAAGGGGCGAGCCCGCCGCCTTCTGGACCAAGCGATGCTCGGTGGCCTCAGTCGGCTGTCGCTACCGCCCAGCAGAAGCCGCCCAGTTCACGGGCCACGGCGACCGCGCAGAGGGTGCGGCGTGAACATCCAGACCCACCCACGGCCTAACCTGCGCCATGTCGGCACCCCCATGATTGCGGTCCTCGCCGAGGCCGTTCCTCGGCGACAAACCCGCGCATCTCATGCGCGGGTGCCGACCTTTACGACGGGTCCGGATCGAGCCGGCGCTCAGGTGGGCCGGCCATAGGGTCTAGGACAGCTTCCTAGCTAGGGTTGACTGACCCGCGCCCTACTCGGCCCCGCCGCTTACACCAAGCGTTCCAGGACCTCTCGGTCTTCCTCAAGGCGTTTGCGCAGCCGTTCTTTGAAGTGTGGGTTGCCGCGCTGGGCAGCGACGTAGTCCTCGACGGCCAGGCGGATGGCCCTTGATTTCGATACCCCGTTGGCCCTGGCCACGGCGGTTATGTCGAGAGCCAACTCCTTCGGAAGACGCACGCTCATGACTTCGGTTCGGCCGATCAGGAAACCCCCCGCTCAGCTTCAGATTCCAGACGTCGTGTCGAGTTGATCCCGCTCGATGGGAGCAAATGGCCCATCGTCCGTGCGCTCGTCCTCCAACACGGAGACCCCTCCACCTCCGTCACCTAAGCCTCAGCAAAGTTGCCCTTACTCCTTGCAGCAGATAAACATCAACGACCGCGCCACGCGGCCGGGGGTCGCCCGCCCTTGCATTCGGATGAACCGGGCGGCCCCCAATCTTCATCGTCGGCCTGCGCTGCGTTTTGCGATCACCGCGTTGACGTCAACGTCCTCGGCTTTTTCTTCCTGCGTCCGAAGCATGTCGCCGGGCACCCCGGGCGCCGCGTCGATAGCTAGTTCGTGCAGCCGTCTCATGCTGAGACCGAGGGCTTTCGCTACCTGGCTGAGGGTTCCCCATTTCGGTTCCCATTCACAATGTTCAATGCTGGAGATCGTTTTCGGCGTCAGATTCGCCTCTTTCGCGAGTCGTTCTCTTGTCCAGCCTTTCCTACGCCGTAGCCGTTCCACAGCTAGGGCAAGGCCCCTTTGGGCGGCAGCGTTCAGTTCCTCCTTGGATCGTCTCCTGCCAGCCATCAGCGCCCTACCTCCCTGCAGGAGGGCTCCCGGATCTCATAGGTGCCAGGTCGGGAGGTGGCGGGGGTCCACTTCGGAAGACCCTTGACCAAATCCTCAACTGCGACCCCGGTAACGCCGGCGATTTTTACGATCGTCTTCAACGACGGTAGCTTGCGACCGCCCTCGATCCCGCTGATGAAGGTCGCATCGACTTCGCAGCCGCGGGCGACTTTCTTCAGCGTCAGCCCAGCCTGTGTGCGGGCTTCGCGGACGTTGTCCCCGAGCTTCCGGGCGAGGGGCTGGAGCTCAGGTTCCATCCTTCTCCAGCTCCTGCTCTCGAAGACGATCGCCAGCCGGCCCCGGTGCCATTTGGACCGAGAGCCGGATGAGGTAGCCCAAACCAACCTCAAGCCCGTCAGCAACCCGCCTCAAGTCGCCCCAACGAGGTTCCCGATCGACCTCCGCCGCTTCGATTTCTCCCACGGTTGCCGCTGGTAGATCCCCACGCTCAGCCACCTGCTCGCGCGAAAGTCCCTGTTCGCGCCGCAAGCGTTCGACCGCCAGGCCCAAGCCGCGGATGCTGGCGGTGTCCAGGTCGGTTGGAGCCTGCAAAGGCGCCATTCAGGGCCTCCCGAGGAATTGGTCGACGAGATGGAAGACCTCCCCGAAGCGAACCCCCAACCCTTTGACCGCCACATCGACAACCGTGCCGAGGTCGAGGGCTTCTTCCCCAGTCTCGATCCGGGCGACGGTCTCCTCGTCCCGGTCGGTCCGCGCGGCCAACTCCGCCTGGGTCATGCCTTTGGTCTCGCGAGTGAGCCGGATTGCGCGCCCGAATGCTGCTTCGAAGTCGCCGGGGCTCACCAGTTCGCTCAACGGCACGGCGTGACCTCCCCGGCGATCTGCTCGATTACGGCCGTACAGGCGTCCCGCGCTTCGCCGGCCTGCCGCCATTCCGACTCAGCGTGCTCGCGGTCGGAACGGTTGGCCTCCTGTTGGACGACGAACAAGCGCCGCTGGGATTCCATGATCCGGAGCAGCTCGTCCGGCGGCAGCGTCAGCTCCGCCGCGTCGTCTATTTCGGGAAAGCCCCAACCCAGGCCTCCGTCCTGGATGAGCCGAAGGGCGTCCGTAAGTCGTCTGCCTATGTCCTCGCACCGCTGAATGTCCTCCTTGGTGGAACTGTGGCTGAGATAGTTGAGATCGCGGGCCTCGGCGACGACGTTCAAGAGTTCGCTGTACAGCGCGTCCCGGTGGGCGCGGGAGAGGATCGTACGAGCGCTCATGCAGTGACAGCGGGGGGCGACGACGAGACCGCTTGGGATGGCTTCGGGAAGAAGTAAGAGGGTTCGTCGCTGCCCCCGTGGGGCCGGGGGGTGCGATTGATGACCTCGAGGACGCCGCGGCTCTCCATCGACTTACAGTGGTAGCGCGCCTGTTCTACCGACAGTTCGATTAGACCGGCGAACTCGGTCGGGGAGAGCGGCCGGTCCTCACGGAGCAGAGTCTCGATGATCGCGAGGGCGCCGGGGTTAAGGAGGCGAGGAACGAGCTTCATCCATACGTACTCCGCTTCCTCCGATGAAGCTGGCGGACCGTCTGGCGTGCTCTTGGGCGTCTTCGAGATATCCATGTGAAAATCTCGACCGACAACACGCCGGGAAGAAACCGCTGTCCTTCCCGGCGCTCGGCCCAAACCGTGTCTCGGGATGGTTTGTGTCGGTCGATTGGTGGAAGCATGACCAGCGATTTAGAATCTTCAAACGCATTTAGTTCGTAAAGTCGAAGACGGGTGAAGCACAGCGCTTCGGACCTGCCGGCAGCGGGGTATCACCCGGCCAACGGACTCTCAAACCCAGCGACAAAAAACGTTGCCAGAAATCCATCTTCCCCTGAATCCGCAAGACGGCCCTTGGCGGCCTCCTGGGCGGGGAACAGGCTCCTGAAAAAAACTTCTAGTAAGGAAATCACCTGGCGCCATCCGATCTCATCCACAAGGAGGGGCATCCAGGTTAGGTGACGATCAGGGCGACGGTCGAACGTCTCCGCTTGGATCGCCTCATCGACTTTATCCCTGAATTGTTTGAGAGTCGTCCCGCTAGCACCCTTCTTGGTGTCCTCGTCGATATCGCTCCACATCTCGGTATCGAGATACACGGGGCCTATCGCCCGGTAGAAAATCTCCCTTGCGCCTCGCCGCGAGCCGCCCGTCTTCGTCTCAACTTTCACGATCCAACCCATTTCGACGAGCATTCTGCATCGGCGGTCGAAGGAGTAGACCGAAGCGCCTCCAATCTTTGTTTGGAGCTGCGTCGCGCTCATGGTGGCGAGGTTCAACTCAGTAATGATCCTGAGATTCAGCGGGTCAGAAAACACCTTTGCGATCCGGGTGGATTCGGGGACGGTCGGATCAAGCCCCTGCGGCGGCTCAGCCAGTGGTGGCAAACCGACCAATCCAGACTCCTCGCCGGGAGTAGCGTCCGACACGCCAGGCGATTCAAAGGCGGAAAGAGCCACGCTCATCAAGATTGGCTGCTCGCCCGTAACCTGTAGCCGGGCTTTCGCATCATCCTGCTCGTGCTGCAATGAGTGGAAGCAGTCGGCAAGGGCCCGACCTCGCTCCTTCCACCCTTGTTCGTCGAGGACGATGGGAACCCAGGTCAGATGGCGATCCTCTCTTGAGTCGAACGTGTCCGCCTTCAAGGCCGCGCCGATCTGATCCCAGAGTTGATCGAGCGTTCTGGCGGAGAAGACGCTGCGGATGGAGAGCGGAAGTTCGACCCAAGTTTCGGTGTCGATCAACGCAATCTCGGTAGCGCGATAGAAGTGCTGCGGTCGGCCACGTCCTCCTGGGGGTTTCGCGGTTTTCACTTTCCGCAGCCAGCAGTATTCGGCGAGCTTCTTGAAGTGCCAGCGAACCACGTCGACCGATCCGCCTCCAAACTCCGCAAAGAACTGCGGCGCGCTCATTTCGCGCATGTACAGCTCCCGGTTGATGACCAGGCGTATCGGATCGGCGAAGACGATTCCTAGACGGGCCAGATAGGACGCCTCCGTTCCCACGTGGACTCGCTGGCGTCTCTTGAGAGGCGCCTTGTGACCTGAGCGCTGCGAATCGCCTGAGTACACAACTTGGTTGTTATCAGACCTTCTCGCCGTCGTGGGCGCTGTTACGTTCGCTTCGTTGCGGTTAAGCAATTAAAAGGAGGTGATTGGATGAACCTGGCACCGGCAGCCAAAAGCGCCCCTCTGGTCCAGATGACGAAGTCCGGCTGATTGCAAAGCCCGCTCCCGCCCTGGCCTCGGTCGGGGCGGGAGGATTTGGGCGAACGCAAGCTTTGCTCCCTCGGTCACTTTCTGGGGCTAAGAGCAGCAAAAGTCCGCAGGGACAAAATGGAGGCAACGACAGATGAAGATCGCCAACGCGGCGCGGGTGTTCTCTTCCGTGCATTTCGTCAAGCAGGCGTAGACACACGGCTGAGGGTTGGTCGGCGTTGGCCGCCCTCAGCCCTCAGCAAAGGGGTGGGGGCGCTGGCGGCCGTCGGTTGATGTACCCAGGCGGAATGCAAGACACACGATCGCCTGCGCGTCTCCTCGCCAAGAAAAGTCTGCCCACTTTCGCCGCTCGGCCCCCCGTTGTGGCGATGGCCTACGACATCCATCGAGAAGAGGGGGGCCACTTTCGGGGCTCGCGCCCCTGTTGTTGTATGGACCTCCTCGAAGAAGCCCCCTC
>Ga0068856_100006656_pt1 | contig 11324 bp, 10 predicted proteins | sample KBSCornC62_FD_66595 | JGI IMG/M metagenome (GOLD analysis project Ga0068856, IMG submission 66595) | Corn rhizosphere microbial communities from Kellogg Biological Station, Michigan, USA - KBS Corn C6-2 | ecosystem: Host-associated > Plants > Roots > Rhizosphere > Soil ... | reverse complement strand
GCGACCGCGCTGATGAAGGCCATCCGGGATCTGCAGCTGCGCGAAGCCGGAATCCATCTGACATCGGCGCAGGATCTGCTGCCGGATGAGCAATTACCGGCAATCGGCGATATCGCGCTCGGCCTGATTACCGCCGGCATGTATTCCACCGCTGCGGAGCGCCCGGCCAACACGGCCTTTCTCACCGCGTGGCAGCGCGCCTACGGAGACGCGGTCATCCCGGATTTCCTGTCCGTCAATGCCTGGGACGGGATGGCGGCGATCTACGACCTCGTCAAGACGACAAAGGGCAAATTCACCGCCGATGAGGCGATGACGTTCCTGAAGGGCTGGAAAAACCCGGACAGCCCGCGCGGCCCGATCATGATCGACCCGGACACGCGCGATATCGTCCAGAACGTCTATATCCGCCGTCTCGACAAGGTCGAGGGCAAGCTCGCCAATATCGAGATCGCGACAATCCCGGCGGTCAAGGACCCCTGGAAAGAGCTGAACCCGGCAAAATGACCGGCGTGCCTTTTTGCCGATGAGCGACACCTTCGCCGCTTTTATCAGCATCGGGTTTCACGGCCTCGCCTTTGCGATGGTGCTGTACCTGATCTCGGTGGGCCTGTCGGTCACGATGGGTATGATGGGTTTTGTCAACCTGGCGCATGGCGTCTTTGCAATGCTCGGCGGTTATGTGCTGACGAGCCTCATGAGCCGCATGGGCGTGCCGTTCTGGCTGGCGCTGATCGCCGCGTTTGTCGCCACCGCGCTCGGCAGCCTGATCCTCGAGCGGCTGCTGTATCGTCGGCTCTATGGCCGGGACGAGCTCGACCAGGTGCTGCTGACGATGGGGCTCATCTTTATGTCGGTCGCCGCGGCGACCTATGTCTGGGGCCCGCTGCAGCAGCCGATGCATCCGCCGCGCTGGCTGAGCGGCCAGGTCGATTTCGGCTTCCGCAGCTTTCCCGGTTACCGCAGCTTTCTGATCCTCTGCGGCGCGGGCCTGGTCATCGGCCTCTGGCTCGGGCTCGAGCGCACCCGCTTCGGCATGAAGGTGCGCGCCGCGGTCGACAATCTGCGCATGGCGCAATCCGTCGGCATCAACACGTCGCGCCTCTTCGCGCTGACATTCGCTTTGGGCAGCGGGCTCGCGGGACTGGGCGGCGCGCTCGGCGCCGATCTCCTGGCCATCAACCCGAGCTACGCGCTCGACAATCTCGTCTATTTCCTGATTGTCGTCGCGGTCGGCGGGCTCGGCAGCATCCGCGGCCCGTTTATCGCGGCCTTGCTGATCGGCATCGCCGATACCGGCTTCAAATATCTGCTGCCCGAATTGGGCGCTTTCTTTATCTACGCTCTGACAATGGCAATCCTGTTATGGCGACCGAGGGGCTTGTTCGGCCGCGCTTGAAACCCGCGCCGCGAGCGCCGCTCGCGCCGCAACAGGCGATCGATGCCTTCGCGCGGCGCCACCGCTATCGCTGGTGGGAGGCGCTGCCGTGGCTGGCGGCGCTCGCCGCCTATGTCTTATTTCCGAGCTATATCCCACTCGGCGCCCAGATCCTCGCGACGATCCTCTTTGCGCTGTCGGCCGACCTGGTGCTGGGTTATGCCGGCATCGTGACCTTGGGTCACGCCGCGTTCTTCGGCACCGGCGCCTACACCGCCGGTATCCTCGCCGCGCACGGTTGGGGCGAACCGATCAGCGGCCTCCTCGCCGGGACGGCTGCGGCGGCGCTGATCGGCTTCGTGTCGGGCTGCATCGTCTTGCGCACGACCGGCCTGACCCTCTTGATGCAGACGCTTGTCGTCGCGACGCTACTCTATGAGGCAGCAAACAAAGCTTCCTGGCTGACCGGCGGCGATGACGGCCTGCAAGGCATGGAGGTGTGGCCGATCTTCGGGCAATTCCGCTTCGATATGTTCGGCCGTACCGGCTACCTCTACTGCCTCGCCGTGCTGTTTCTGTGCTGGTTGGTCGCGCGCCACATCGTGCATTCGCCGTTCGGCCGCTCGCTGACCGGTATCCGCGAGAATGTCCGCCGCATGCATGCGATCGGCGCGCCGGTCCGCAGCCGCCGCCTGATCATCTATACGATCGCCGCGGCCCTCGCCGGCACAGCAGGCGCGCTGATCGCGCAGACCACCGGCTTTGTCGGCCTCACCTTCCTGAACCTCGACCGCTCGGGCACCGTGCTGATCATGCTGATTATCGGCGGCGTCGGGCGGCTCTACGGCGCGTTTATCGGTGTGCCGCTCTACATGATCGCGCAAAACCGCTTCTCCGAGATCGAGCCCGTTTATTGGTATTTCTGGCTCGGCTTGATGATGATTATCGTCGTCGTGTTCGCGCGCGGGGGCATTCTCGGCCTTGCTGAGCGGCTGCGCCGATGAGCATCGAAACGCTGCCGGCGGGCAATGCACTGGCGCTCGAATCACGCGGTCTGTGCAAGAGCTTTGGCGCGCTGACCGTCGCCGACAACATCGATTTCCGTCTTGAACGCGGCGCGCGGCAGGCGCTGATCGGCCCGAACGGCGCCGGCAAAACCACCTTTGTCGAGCTGGTGACCGGCGGCCTCTCGCCGAGCACCGGTCAGATCGTCATCGACGGCGCCGATGTCACCGACTTGCCGCAGGCGGCGCGCGTCAAGCGCGGGCTCGCCCGCACCTTCCAGATCACGGCGCTGTTCCGCCGCCTGACAACACTCGAAAACGTGACCCTTGCGATCGCCGAGCGCGACGGCGTCGCCGGCGGTCTGATCCGCCCGGCCGGCCGTCATAACCGCGTCATCGAGGAAGCCTTCGCGTTGCTCGAGACCCTCGGTCTCGCAGAGGATGCGCTGCGCCCGGTCAGCGCGCTCGCCTATGGCCGTCAGCGGCTCGTCGAGATCGCCGTCGCGCTCGGCCTCTCGCCAAAAGTGCTGCTCCTCGACGAGCCGGCGGCCGGTGTGCCCTCTGGCGAAAGCGGGCTGATCATCGAGGTCATTGAGCGGCTGCCGCCGGATATCGCCGTCTTGATCATCGAGCACGACATGGATCTCGTGTTCCGCCTGGCGCGTCGCATCACGGTCCTGGTGCAGGGCCGCATCCTCGTCGAGGGACCGCCCGATGCGATCGCCGCCGATCCGCAAGTGCGGCAGGTTTATCTCGGCGAGCGTGAGCACGGGCGAGGCGGGCGATGAGCGACGGGCTCGTGCTCGACGGGGTCGAGGCCGGCTATGGCGAGACGGTGGTGCTCGAAGACATCTCGCTCGATCTTCCGGCCGGCGGATCGCTCGCGATATTGGGCCGCAATGGCGTCGGCAAGACGACATTGCTCGCGACGGTCATGGGGCATTGCTTGCTGCGCGCCGGCGAGATCCGTTTCGCCGGCCAGCGCGTTTCAGGCACGCCGCCGCATCGCCGGGTCAGTCTCGGCATTGCGCTCGTGCCGCAGGAGCGCGAGATCTTTCCGTCGCTGACCGTCGAGGAGAACCTGCTGGTGGCCGCGCGCCCTGGCGAATGGACGGCGGAGCGCGTCTACGATCTCTTTCCCTCGCTTGCGGCGCGGCGCAAGAACCGCGGCAATCATCTTTCAGGCGGCGAGCAGCAGATGCTGGCGATCGGCCGCGCGCTGATGAGCAACCCGTCGCTATTATTGATGGACGAGCCGCTCGAAGGCTTGGCGCCGGTCATCGTCGACATGCTGCTCGCGGCGTTCGGCCGGCTCAAAAGCGAAGACAATCTGACCTTAGTGCTCGTCGAGCAGCACGCGCGCCTCGCGCTCGACTTCGCCGAGAACGCAATCGTGCTCGACCGCGGCGCAATTGTCTTTTCCGGTATGAGCCGGGACTTGCTCGACGCGCCGCAGCGTCTCGACGCGCTGATGGGGGTCGCCGGCCGCACGCCGCGTTGAGGAGAAGGAAACATGGGCGAAGCAAAGAGACGGAACAAGTTAGGGGCGGGCGAGCGCAGCGGACCGGTGTTGCACGCTGAAAATCCGCCGCCCGGGACGCTCAAGATCGCGAACCCGCTCCTCATCATGTTTGGCGACGAGCGGGGCGAGGTGGTCTGCCATATCCATCCCTCGGAGCATTGCCCGACACACGAGACCTACGGCCTGCTGATTGCCGATCTGGTGCGGCACGTCGCCCGCGCCTTCAAGGTCGGCGAAGAAGCCGTTTGGGAATGGGTCGACAAGGAACGCGGCCATCCCACAACCCCGATCACCAACCCATCTTAGGGTGATGGACGAGAAACCACCCTATAACGGTCTGATCGAAGTCCTGCGGGCGCGGCTCGGACCGCATGGCGTGCTGACCGACCCGGCCGATACCGCGCCCTATTGCGAGGATTGGCGCCGCCTCTATCGCGGCCGCACCCCCGCGGTGTTGCGGCCTGCAACGACGGCGGAGGTTGCCGATGCGGTGCGGCTCTGCGTCCAGCGCGGCGTGCCGATCGTGCCGCAAGGCGGCAATACGAGCATGGTCGGCGGCGCCGCGGTCAGCGAGGACGGCTCGCAGATAATCCTCAGCCTGTCGCGCATGAACAAGGTGCGCGCCATCGATCCGCTCGACATGACGATGGAGATCGAGGCCGGTGTCACGTTGAAGGCGGCGCAGGAGGCCGCGGCCGACGCCGATTGCCTGTTGCCGCTGTCGATCAGTTCGGAGGGCTCGGCGCAGATCGGCGGTGTGCTCGCGACAAATGCCGGCGGCAACAACACGGTGCGCTACGGTAACGCGCGCGACCTCGTGCTCGGTCTCGAAGTTGTCTTGCCGGACGGGCAGGTGTGGAACGGGCTGCGCCGCCTGCACAAGGACAACACCGGCTATTGCCTGCGCCAGCTCTTCGTCGGCAGCGAAGGCACGCTCGGCATCATCACGGCCGCCGTACTGAAGCTCTTTCCACGGCCGCGCGAGGTCGCCGTCGCGCTCTGCGCCGTCGCCTCGCCCGACGCGGCGCTCGATCTGTTCAACCGATTGCAGCAGCACGACGCCGCAGCCATCCAGGCCTATGAATACATGTCGCGCGCCGGGATCGATCTCGTGCTGCGCTACATCCCGGGCGCGACATTGCCGATCGTGACGCCGGCCGAGCATTACGCCCTGGTCGAGCTGGCGACACCGCGCGAGGGCGCCGGTCTGCGCACCTCTCTCGAACAGGTGCTCGCCGCGGCGATGGAGATGGGCATCATGCTCGACGCGGTCATCGCCGAGAGCGGCATGCAACGTGCCGCCCTGTGGAAACTGCGCGAGGAGCATTCCGAAGCGCAGAAGCTGGCCGGCGCCTCGGTGAAGAATGATGTGTCGGTGCCGGTGTCGAAAGTGCCGGAGCTGATCCGCCGCGCCACCGAAATATGCGAGCGCCTCGTGCCGGGCATCCGCTGCGTCCCGTTCGGTCATCTCGGCGACGGCAATATCCATGTCAATCTGGTGCAGCCCGAGGGCGGCGATCCCGCCGCGTTTCTCGCGTGCGATCACGAATTGATGGACGCGGTGAACGACATCGTGCGCGCTCTCGACGGCAGCTTCTCGGCCGAGCACGGTATCGGCAAATTGAAGCCGTACATGATGCCGGAATGGCGCGGCGGCCCCGAGCTTGAGCTGATGCGCCGCATCAAAGCCGCGCTCGACCCCAAAGGCCTCCTCAACCCCGGCAAGCTGCTCCCGTAGCTAGAGTGGCAGGCTGCCGCCGGGGAAGGGGATGATCGGCACCTCACTGCCGGCCGGCAATGCGGGTGCGTGCGGCGGCCGCATGACGAGACAATCCGACGCCGCCAAAGGCCGCATCATCGAGCTGTCCTGCACCTCGAACGGCACAACTTCGAGCGCGCCGTCCGGAGCGCGCTGTAAGCGCGCGCGCAAATAATCTTGTCTGCGGTCGTTCTGCTTCAGCGCGACGCCGAGCCGCGCGGTCACCGGCGGCTCGCCATTATCGGGCAGGCCGCTGAGCCGCTCCAACGCCGGCTTCAAAAACAGCAGCGAGCACACCAATGTCGATACCGGGTTGCCCGGCAGGCCGACCATCGGCACGCCGCGGTAGCGCCCGACCATCAGCGGCTTGCCCGGGCGCATCGCGATCTGCCAGAAATCGATCGCGAGCCCTTCTTCCGAGAGCACATCGCGTACGAGGTCGTGCTCTCCGACCGAGACGCCCCCGGTCGTCACAAACAGATCGGTTCCCTGCGCCGCCATAGCGATATGGCGCAGCGCATCGGGATCGTCCGGCGCGTTGCCGACCAATACCGGCACGCCGCCGCACGCCGTCGTAAATGCCGCGAGCGCCAGCGCGTTCGAGCTGACAATCTGGTGCGGCCCAATCGGATCGCCGGGCATGACGATTTCATCGCCCGTCGACAAAATACCGACGCGCGGCCGGCGATGCACAAACAGCCACGGCCTATTCATCGCCGCGGCGAGCCCGATGTCGCGCGGCGTCAGCCGCTTTCCGGCTTTGAGCAATATATCGCCGTCGGCGAAATCGAGCCCGGCCCGCCGCACATAACGGCCCTTTGGCGCGCGTTCCTTGACCGTGACCCGCTCGCCGTCCCGTTCGGTGTCCTCCTGGATGACGATCGCGTCCGCGCCTGCCGGCAATGGCGCGCCCGTAAAGATGCGCGCCGCTTCGCCCGCGCCGATCGTCCCGCCATAGCCGGCGCCGGCCGGGATCTCGGCGACGATGTTCAACATGGCGGGGACGTTCGCGACATCCTCGGCGCGGACCGCGTAGCCATCCATCGCCGACACCGCGAACGGCGGTTGCGTGCGCCGCGCTCCGACATCCTCGGCCAGGACGCGTCCGACCGCATCGGCGACCGACACCTGTTCCGGCGGCAATGCCGCGAGCGGCGCGAGCAATCGCGCCAAGGCCTCTTCAACAGAAATCATGAAACCGCTTCCCTAGGGGCCTCGTACTTTCCCGACTTGCCGCCGGATTTTTTCAACAGGCGCAGATCGGTCACGATCATGCCGCGATCGATCGCCTTGCACATGTCATATATGGTCAGCGCCGCGACGCTCGCCGCGGTCAGCGCTTCCATCTCGACCCCGGTTCGGCCTTTGACGCGGCAGGTCGCGGTGATCTCGACCGCTGAGCGATCGGGTAGGCATGCGAGCTCGACCGCGACCGAGGTCAATGCCAGCGGATGACACAGCGGGATCAGCTCGGCGGTGCGCTTCGCCGCCATGATGCCGGCGAGCCGCGCCGTCGCGAGCACATCGCCCTTCCCGATCTCGCCGGCCTGAATGCGCGCCAGCGTCTCCGGTCGCATCTGCACGCATGCGCCGGCCGCCGCGACCCGATCGGTCTCGTCCTTGTCCGACACATCGACCATGCGGGCGCGGCCCTCGCTGTCGACATGGCTGAGATCGGGGAGGCGCAGCAATCGGCGAGTAGCCGCCGCGACATCGCCGGCTCGCATCAACGACTCGCCGACCAGGAAACAGCGCGCGCCGACCGCGGCGAGCCGGTCGAGATCGGCGGGCTCGTTGAGGCCGCTCTCGCCGACGATGATGCGCCCGGGCGGCACCAGCGGCGCGAGGCTTTCGGCGGTATGCAGATCGACCTTTAGCGTCTTCAAATTGCGGTTGTTGATGCCGATGAGCCGCGCGTCAAGCCGGAGCGCGCGGTCGAGTTCGGCGCGGTCATGCACCTCGACCAGCACATCGAGCCCGAGTTCGGCCGCCGTCGCGGCCAATTCGCGCGCCTCGCCATCCTCCAGCGCCGCCATGATCAACAGAATGCAATCGGCGCCGAGCGCGCGGCTTTCGACGACCTGGTACGGGTCGAGGATGAAATCCTTGCGCAATACCGGCAGGTGGCACGCGGCGCGCGCGGCGCGCAGATCATCGTCGCTGCCCTGAAAATAGGGCGTGTCGGTCAGCACCGACAGGCAGGTCGCGCCCCCGGCCTCATAGGCTTTTGCGAGGCTCGGCGGGTTGAAATCGGCTCGGATCAGCCCTTTGCTCGGCGAGGCTTTCTTGATCTCGGCAATGAGCCCGTAACCCCCAGCTGTCACCCGCGCTTCGAGCGCCGCCGCAAACGGGCGAAGAACCGGCGCTGCATCGATCTCGGCGCGCAATACGGCTTCCGGCCGCACGGCCTTCTGTCGTGCGACATGCGCGCGCTTCTCGGCGCAGATCTCGGCGAGGACGTCGCTCATCCGGCCCTGCCGTTGGTCATCGCGACGAGCTTCTCCAACACCTCGCCCGCGGCGCCGCTATCGATCGATTGCGCGGCCAATTCGGCCCCTTCCCGCAGCGAGCCGGCGCGGCCGGCGACGATCAGCGAGGCGGCGCTGTTGAGCAGCACGACATCGCGCAGCGGCCCCTGCGCGCCCCCCAATAGATCGCGCATCAATGCCGCGTTGTGGGCCGGCTCGCCGCCCTTCAGCTGTTCAACCGTGGCGGGTTTTACGCCAGCTTCCTCTGGCTCGACGTCGAATTCGACGACGCGCCCGTCCTTGTACTCGGCGACTGTTGTCTTGCCCGCGATCGTCAGCTCATCGATGCCGGAGCCGTGCACGACCCAGACATGCTCGGCGCCGAGCCGCCCCAGCACCTCGGCGATTGGCCGCACCCATTCCGCCGCGAAGACGCCGACGAGCTGCCGCCGCGTCCCGGCCGGATTCGACAGCGGGCCCAGCAGATTGAAGATCGTGCGAACGCCGAGCTCTACGCGGGTCGGCGCGACATGCCGGGTCGCGCTGTGATGGCGCGGTGCCATCAGAAAGCAGATGCCGACCTCCCACAAGCAGCGCCGCACGACCTCCATGTCGCAATCGATATTGACGCCGAGCACCGCCAACACGTCCGCCGCGCCCGATTTCGACGAGAAGGCGCGGTTGCCGTGCTTGGCGACCGGCACGCCACATCCGGCGACGACGAGCGCGCTGGCCGTCGAGATGTTGAACGTGCCAGAGCCGTCGCCGCCGGTGCCGACTGTGTCGATCGTCCCGGGCGGAGCCTCGATCGCCAGCGCCTTGGCCCGCATGATGCGGGCAGCGCCGGTGATCTCGTCGACGCTCTCGCCGCGCACCCGGAGCGCCATCAGAAAGGCGCCGATCTGCGACGGCGTCGCATTGCCGCTCATGATGATCTCGAAGGCCGCCTCGGCCTCGCTTTCGCTCAAACGCCGGCCCGCCGCGACCGCGGCAAGCAGCGGTTTGAGGTCATTGATCGGCACGCTCATTGGCTCCTGCTCTGGCACAAGGTGCTTGGCGGCGCTCACAAAATCGGCCTTGATAGGGCTCAGCAGCGTCGCGCGGCGTCCGCCTGAAACTGGGCGCCGGTTATATCAGCCCGGCAATCGGAGGGAAATCGAGGCCGGCGGTGTTGCCCTTTCGTCTGCCGGAACGTCCCCCAACCGGCGCAAAGGAGGTTCGATGTCGGCCTATCCCACATGGGCGCTGATCTGCGCGATCCTAGGTTGCATCGGCGCCGTGGCCCTCTTGGCCTGGAATACCGCCCAGGAGCAACGGGCCGGCCGCTTCGACAGCCTCATCGCCCGGGTGACCCGTGCCCAGAGCCTCGCCTTGTTCCGTGCCGTCGCGATCGCCCGCTGGGCCTGCATTGGGGTCCTCGCGATTGCCGTGGTCGGGCTGATCCGGCTCGTCGCCCTCGGCGAAATCTGACCGGCCGGTTGCCGCAGCGACGCCCGGCTGCTACATTAGCCCCATGAATGCGTTTTCGCGCACAACCGGTTGGTGGTGGCCCGTGTAACCCGGGCGGCCACCCCTATTGCTTTTCCACAAGGCCGCCTCGGAATACCGGGCGGCCTTTGCCATTTCTGGCCGAGGCGGGTCCCCTCCGAGGCGGCGCTCAGAGAGAGGATCCGATGCAGGGCACCAGCTATACGACCCGCGGCGGCATTCGCATCCAGCGCGAGACCTGGATCGGCCCCTATGAGCGCGAGCACGACACGCTGGCGCATACCCTCGACGATCGGCGCGGCGTCCTCCTCTCGTCGAGCTTTGAGTTTCCCGGCCGCTATACGCGGCTCGACATGGGCTTTGTCGATCCGCCGCTGGTATTCACCGCGCGCGATCGCCGCTTCACGGTCGAGGCGCTCAATGCTCGCGGCCGGGTCCTGATCCCCGACATCGCCGAGGCATTGGGCGGTCTCTCGACCGCAGAGCTCAGCGATATTGGCGAGGACCATATTGCGGGCGAGGTACGCCAGAGCGACACGCGCTTTCCGGAGGAGCAGCGCAGCCGTCAGCCGAGCATCTTCTCGGTGCTGCGCGCGCTCAACGACCTGTTCGGCAGTCCCGAAGACGAGCATTTGGGCTTCTACGGTGCGTTCGGCTACGACCTCGTCTTCCAGTTCGAGCCGATGCGGCTCCGCCTGCCGCGCCCCGAGGATCAGCGCGATCTCGTCCTCTATTTGCCGGACGAGATTCTGATCGTCGACCATATGCGGCAGCATTCGGCTGTGCATCGCTATGAATTCGAGGTGGCGGGCCATTCGACGCGTGGCCTGCCGCGCGCCACTCCGCCCGCTCCCTATCGCGCCGACGCCTCCGAGCCGCTGCCGCCCGACAGCGACCACGGCCCGGGCGAATATGCCGGCCTCGTCAGAAAGGCCAAGGAAGCCTTTGTTCGCGGCGATCTGTTCGAGGTGGTCTGTGGCCAGCTGTTCTCGACGCCTTGCCCCGATGCACCCAGCACGGTGTTCAATCGGCTGCGCCAGGCCAACCCGGCGCCCTATGGCGCGCTGATCAACCTCGGCGACGGCGAGTTCCTCGTTTCCGCCTCACCCGAAATGTATGTCCGCGTCGAGGGCCGCCGCATCGAGACCTGTCCGATCAGCGGCACGATCGCGCGCGGCCGCGACCCGCTCGAAGATGCCGAGCGCATCCGGGAACTGCTCAACTCTAAAAAAGACGAGAGCGAGTTGACGATGTGCACCGACGTCGATCGCAACGACAAGTCGCGCGTGTGCGTGCCGGGCAGCGTGCGCGTCATCGGCCGCCGTCAGATCGAGATGTATTCGCGCCTCATTCACACAGTCGATCATGTCGAGGGCGAACTCGCCCCCGAATTCGACGCGCTCGACGGCTTTCTGTCGCATGCCTGGGCCGTCACAGTGACCGGCGCGCCGAAATTGTGGGCGATCCGCTTTATCGAAGAGCAGGAGCGCTCGTCGCGCCGCTGGTATGGCGGCGCCATCGGCCGCGTCACCTTTGACGGCAACATGAACACGGGGCTGACCTTGCGCACGATGCGGATGAAGGACGGCGTCGCCGAGATCCGCGCTGGCGCGACTTTGCTCTACGACAGCGATCCCGATGCCGAAGAGGCCGAGACGCGCCTCAAGGCGGCGGCGCTGGTCGCGGCGATCCGCGGCACCAGCCG
>Ga0068856_100006651_pt1 | contig 11329 bp, 6 predicted proteins | sample KBSCornC62_FD_66595 | JGI IMG/M metagenome (GOLD analysis project Ga0068856, IMG submission 66595) | Corn rhizosphere microbial communities from Kellogg Biological Station, Michigan, USA - KBS Corn C6-2 | ecosystem: Host-associated > Plants > Roots > Rhizosphere > Soil ... | reverse complement strand
GTCAGAGCTCGACCACGTCACCGTACGGCCCGTAAGCGGATTTCCGGCGGCGTCAGTTGCGAGAGCCTTGGCCGTCGTCGTGTCGCCGGCCGCCATCATGCTCTTACCGAGCACCACACTCAAATTCGCGATCGCCGGGGCGCCGACGCTTTCATTGGCCGTGCCGGCCACTCCATCGACCGTCGCGGTGATCTTCGCTGTGCCATTCGATACTCCGGTAACCGCGCCAGAGGATGACACAGTCGCGATGGATGGGTTCGCGCTGGACCAGGTGACTGCCCGATCGGTAATCTGATTCCCGCTCGAGTCATACGCTGTCGCCGCGGCTTGCGTCGTCTGCCCGACTTGAATGTTCGACGAATTCACCGCGATGGCCACGCTAAGTACTACCGCGGGATTCGCTAGCACGGTTGTCTGCGCATTCTTACCGCCTGCCGTTGCCGTGATGGTCGCCGATCCGACTTTGCGCGCCGAAAGGACGCCCGACGATGACACAATGGCGACTGAGCTGTCTGAGCTCCCCCAAACGACAATCCAATCATTGATCGGTTTGCCGGTCGAATCCTCCGCCGCCGCCTTCAACTGTATTGTACTCCCGACGTTCACCTTTGCCGAGGGAGCCGGGCTCACAACGACGCTTGCCACAGGGAGTGGACTCACCCGAAGGAACGCAGTGGCCAGCTTACCGTTGACGGTCAACGTGACACTGGTGGTTCCACGACCGACCGCAGTAACTCTGCCACCATCAGACACCGTAGCGACCGACGGATCGGTCGTCTGCCATTTTCCCGAGTTGTTATTGATGCCGCTCATCGGCTTGCCCGACTTGTCATACGCGAGAATCGACAGCTGAAGCGAATTCCCGCTCATGATAGTTGCTGAGTCGGGACCGATGGCGATTCGTCCGATCGGAGCGTGCACTAACACCGTAGCCGTGTCGGTGGAGCGCTTTGACGCTGCCACGACCGTCGTCGTTCCAATCGAGCGGCCTGAAACGAGTCCGCTGCTCGAGACGGTAGCGATGCTCGGGTTCGTGCTTTGCCAGGTGACGCTGCCCCCGTCGGGTGACGAGGCGATCGTGAGTTGTTGCGACTCATTGACGCCGACGTCTATCGCCTTCTGCGCCAAGGTCAGGCGGCTGAATTGCAATTTCGGATCAGCTGGGCCGTTCGCTTCACAGGCGACCATGGTCGCCGCGAGGACAAAAATTTTTACGGGCCAGGACGATAGACGCATTGCGAATTCCCTCCAGCGGGCGTTCGTTCGGCGGCTCGGCTGGCCTGGCGCGAATTGCGCGCTGTAGCCCCGCAGCTTTGCGTCGCCGGGTTTCCCCGGGTTTGCCTTTGTCGCGACCCCCACACGGGGTGCGATGCTATCAGTCAATTTTTTTTCTTGCGCCGCCCCTTGCCGGCGCGCTTGCTTAGGCGTGGAGCCCGACGATCGAAGCGTTGCTTCCGAAACGTCACCGTGCAGCGTCTGCGGCCGTGAAGCCGCAGGGCTCTCCACCAGAGGAGACGAGTGGGTCAATTGTCGGTTACGAGTTGCGGTCCCGGTTTTTTCTGCCGGTGACGAAGGTGGGCGATCGCTGTGAAAAGTCGGAGCGACGTGTAAAGGGAGGTGGCACTTCAGCGAGCCGAGTCGTCTTCAGACGAGTCGTTCCGACGGCGTGCGAAATAGCTTGACTGGATCAACGATGCAGCGCCTCGAGTCACAACCGTAGCGTGTTTCCTGTCACGAAGGCAATACGTGTCGAAATTTTTTGCGAATTTGATCTTTTTTTGATTTACCGAGCGCGTACGCTGATGCCGTTTTGAGATCGCTTCAGCTCGGTCGGCTCCATCGCGCGTGAATAGCTATCACCGCGATCTTGGTCGAACGCATCGCCTGTCATGAAGTGGATGGCGTCGCATCACGGTGTTGCGGCTGGCCGGCTGGCCCTCTCGATGATCGACGGAATGAAAACGCTAATAGTCGACACCGCAGCGACAGAAAGATTCGTAGTGTTCCAACCTCTTTGAGCAGCAACTTCTAGCCGAGCCACGCCGATCTGCGAGACATATGGCGGGAACGTCACCTGAGAACCATCACGGCCCGCCGACCGAGATGGTACCCATGAGGACGCCGGACCGTGGAGCGTTACGGGATATGAGGTAACTCTGGCGCGGCAACGCTTGGTGCGGTCGTATGACGGTATGCTCGGAACTGCTCGACAACCTGTCCCTTGACCGATTCTACGATCCACGCCGCCAGGATGGCAAAGACGACTGCCCAAAGCAGATGGACCAAACCACGGCGCACCCACGACTCGCGACCCGCGTTGATAACCTGGGTTTCGATCGGCGTGTGCCGAAGCGAAAATCGGCGTTTCGACGATCGGTACTTAAACGAAAATCCAGCCTTCATGACCACAACCCTCCGAATGGATTCGTTCGGCGGCCCGACTAGCGTAGCGCACTAGCAGCGCGCTGTAGCCTCGTAGCTTTGCGTCCCCGGCTTTCGCCGAGTTTGCCTTTGTCGCGATCCCCGGGGGGGGGGCGATTCTGCTAATCAAGTTTCGTCCTTCACTCCACAACGAGCTGTTGCCCCTGCGTCGATCATAACGTCAACAAAATTTGCGTTGTCGCTGGTTTCGACGAGCGATTTTCGGGTGCGTAACTACCGTTAAAAGCCGACTCGGGACCGAATCAAGGCAATCCCTTCCGCGCCTTGATCGAACGCCGCTCGGCGAACCAGAGTCATCCATTCGGTGCACCGCTTAAGCTTCCGATAGTTCTTTCGCACTTCGCTCATCCCGACGTGACCGACCAACTATCTCAACGCCTGCTGCTCATCACCTACGCCTACCCACCAGATCTCGAGGTGGGGGCGCTGCGCTGGCAGAAGTTCACGCGATACGGTTTCGAGATGGGTTGGGGAATGGATGTCGTGACACGCGACGCCCGCGAGCACGCGCGCACAGACGACGCGGGGCTTCGCGATCTGCCGCCTGGCACACGCATCATCGGCGTCTCGCATCAACCTCGTGGTCTGTTGAAGGCGCACCGGGGCGCGCTCGCGCTGAGAGACCGGCTGCGACGGACCGCTGGCGTGCACAACAGTTCTGAGTCCGGCGAGCAACGAGCCATCGTTTCGCCGCCCACGCGCTCCGAGCAAAGCACGCTGCGAGAATTGAAGGCCAACTACATGGCGCTCGTCGACCTCGATCATTACCGCCGCTGGTCGCACGCAGCATTTCGTGCGGCCCTTCGAGTGTTCGATCCGCGGGTCCACAGAGCTGTCGTCACATCCGGACCGCCGCACATGGCTCACGAGGCGGGTCGGCTGCTGTCGCGAACTTCCGGTTTGCCGTTGGTCGCGGACTTCCGCGACTTATGGAGCGGCGTCGAGCGTCTCGACTTAGTCGGCGCTCTGTGGCACCGGTTTGCCGAATACTATGAGCGGCGCGTGATCGACCAGGCGCGACTCGTCGTTACGACCACAGAACCTGCCGCGGACTGGCTCCGCGACGCTTACCCAGCCCACGCGCAGCGTGTCATCACCGTCATGAACGGATGCGATGACGAACCGGAGTTGCCGAGTCCCACGGCAACGAACCGTTTCGTCATTGCGTTCAGTGGCAGCATCTATCTTGATCGATCACCAGTTGAACTGTTTCGCGCGGCGGCCGACGTCGTTCGCAGTCTGCGGCTGGAGCCGAGCGACTTTGGCATTGAGCTGATCGGAGATGTTTCGCACTTCAATGGCAATCGCGTGATTGACATCGCGGACGAGGCAGGGATCAAGGATTTCGTCCAGCTTCATTCCAAGCGGCCGCGAAATCAGCTCTACGAGCTCCTCGCGACAGCGGCGATGCTGGTGAATCTTCCGCAGGACAGTCACCGCGCGATTCCGGCGAAGGTCTTCGAATACATGCGATTTCCGGCGTGGCTGCTCGTCCTCGCCGAGCCGGAGAGCGCAACGGCCAGACTTTTTGTCGGCACGAAGGCGGACGTGGTGTCGCCGCTCGACGTGAGCAGAATCGCCGCCGTAATCCGGGAACGCTATCTCGCGTTTCGTTCCGGAGTGCGACCAGCGCCAGTGTGCGATCAGGGCCCGTTCAGCCGGCGGATGCAGGCCCGCCGGTTGTTCTCGGCGATCGAAAACATCGTCAACACCGGCCCGGGTGACTCGTCCGATTCCAAGGAATCGTCCGTTCGTTCTGGCGCGCTGTCGCCGGCCAGCGCTTCATCCCAAGTACCGTAGCAGAGCACATGCGTCGCCTCGCGAAGTCGCTCGTGTTTCACTCGAGCCGCGTCACCGGAATCGAGCGCGCCGTCTCGGCGAGCAACTGGCGCCGACAGCGCGTCCTCATTCTCGGTTATCACGGCGTTTCGCTCGACGACGAGCACGTGTGGGACCCGGCGTTGTTCATGAATCCGCGGACGCTCCGCCGACGCTTCGAGATCTTGAGAGAAACGCAATGCACCGTGCTTTCCCTTTCCGAGGCGTTGACGCGGTTGCGAGACGGGACGCTTCCCGAGCGGGCGGTCGTGCTGACATTCGACGACGGATTGTTTGATTTCCGCGTGCACGTCGCGCCCATGGCCGCAGAGTTCGGATATCCAGTCACCGTCTATCTCAGCACGTATTACAGCGTATATCAGTCGCCGGTGTTTCCGGTGATGCTGTCTTATTTGTTGTGGAAAGCACGCGGTCGGCGTTTGAGCATGGGAACGGTCGGAGTACCGGATGTGGAGGTCACGGCTGAGAACCATGCGTCGATGCTGGCGGCGTTTGGCCGGCACGTCGCGCAAGCGCGTCTGCACGCAACGGACAAGGCCAAACTTCTCGAAGAAGTGGCCGCCGCGCTTTCTATCGACTATGCGGAGATCCTTCGCAAGCGGATTCTCCAGCTGATGACCCCAGAAGAGGTGGCGTCGCTCGATCAGCGGTGGGTATCTGTGGAGCTACATACCCACCGGCATCGAACGCCCACCGATCGACCGTCGTTCGAAGACGAGATCGTGCGAAACCGGGAGATCATTACGGCGGCAACCGGTCGGAATCCGACTCACTTGTGCTACCCGAGTGGCCGCTTTGAAACGCGTGGATTCGAGTGGTTGCGGGCACTCGGCGTCGAGTCGGCGGTGACCTGTCAGCCGGGACTCGCCGCCAAAAGCGACGAGATGTTCGCGTTACCGCGCTTCATCGACACCGAACCTACCTCTCAAAGCGCCTTCCGCGCCTGGGTCTCGGGAGTCGCTCAGCTTCTGCCTCGTCGCAAAGTGGACCATACTCCCGAAGATTCAAATCACGGCTGATCGAGCGTCAAAACCACTTCGACAGGCGCCGCTTCGCGTCCACAACTGTGAGACCGGCCTCAGCGTTCACCGTGTGGACACCGACGAGACCGGGCATCCATTCTGGTGAAACGTGACCGACCTCCCGCTCGCGGTATTCGTCGGGGGTCAGAGTCTCGATTCGGTTGATGCTGATCGATGATCCGTAGCCGCGAGAGCAATTCTGTGCCGGCCGGAAGTAGTGTCCTTGCCACTCGAAGAGCCGGCCGGCCGGTCGCGCGCTCGCCACATCCGATTTGACCGGATTGCCGCGGTGCGGCGTCCACGGACCGAGCGGCGAGGCGGCGTAATACAAATGCAGGTTCTCCCAGGATTCGAGGCCATCGGGCTCCGACGGCCCTTGCACGTTGGCGAACATCCACCAGAGCTCACCGATCTGCGCTAGGGTCGCGTCGACAGCGCGCACGTCCGTGAGAAGATTTCGCTCGAATTGCCAGTCGAAAGGGAATCGCGTTGCCTTATACAGCTCTACAGTGCGGTTTGCCCGCGATTCCGGGATCATGTAGTACTCTGAATTCCACGCAAATACGAAGGGGTATGAGAGGTGGTACGGCCGCTCGAGTACCGGAGTTGGGCCCTTCACCGTGCCGTTCGCCGCGAGCTCAATGACGACGATCCGACCCTTCGACTCACGACGTACGACTTCCTCCGCGAAAACGTAGAACCGACCGTCGTGTTGGATCGGAAATGGGTCAGCCCAGTAGCGATCGGATGGCGGGAACAGCGGCCGAAAGTTGTAGAGGGCTCGCTGCGGAATCGCGCCAGAGTTGGACGATTGCGCGTCGAACCGAAAGCATAAAAACCATTGTTCGACTGTGGTGAGACTCCGCCATTTGGCCGCGGCATAGCGAGCGACCAACCTTCCTGCCATGCGCGCCATCGGCGAATTATTTGGTGCCGTGTACAGCGGGCGACTATACGCCATCCAGGCCGAGTCGGACGCGGTAACGCTCGCGACGATCGCCGGAAGATCGACGACTTGGAGTCGCTGCAACGTCCTCGGCAAGAGCGACGCCGCCTTCCAATACAGCTTCGCGCGATTCTTCGTGACGGAAAGCTTTTCAGTCGCGACGAGCGTACGATCCAACACGACGCCGTCGTCCAAACGCTCGGTCAGAACCTGGAGAATGGCACCCGTCGCATCGGCACCGTCCATGACTTCCCAAAACGCCGGCGGCCCGCCGCGATAAACCCGGTTGTCGCCGTGATGGTACGACCAAACGCCGAAGCGTGGAACGGTCAGCACATCTCCCTTGAGGATGCGAAATCCAAGTCGGACGGCGACGTCGAGATCGAACCCACGAAGTGCTTCGATCGCATCATCGGGGAAATAGTCACAGTGCCGGGTTTGACGCGGTTGTACGACCAGGCGAGGCACCGCCGTCAACCGTGGCTCGACGTCCACGAGCGTCAGTGGATCGTCGCTCGCCCCAAAACGGGCCCTGTCGATTCGTTCGTAAAGTGAAAAGAGCAGATGCCGCCGGTTCCGGTACCACCCGGCGATTCGAGTGGCCAGCGTCCTTCTTGCGGCCGGTGGTTTCCCCGAAGTCCCGGCTGATCCGTCATTGACGACGACGAGGTTGATCTCGATGCCCGGCAACTGTTGCAGTTGCACGAGGACGGAATCGACCCATCGCGGCTGCGCGAACGAATCAATGAGCAAGGCGAGTCGGAGCGGACGACGCGCTGCCGAACGGTCGCGCGAGACGAGATCGGGCGCGCTCGCATCGGCACGGTGGGCGTTTTCCAACGCTGACCCCTCCGGCACTTCGACTTATCCGGCGCTCGTCACGACGGGCTCGGCCGAGAGTTGCATCTCGGTCGACTGAGCGAGGTCGCCGCGGCGCATCGCCCCGAGCCAGAGATCGGCGACCAGCAGTCGCCAGAGGAAGTAGCCGTGATCTCTTCGTCGCGAGCGATGCTCGCGTACCAGTCGCGCAATGCTGTCACGATCGGCGTACGCCAAGATCTCGGCGTCTGGTCGCAGCAGTTGATCCAACCGATATCCTAGCTCTTGGCGGAACCATGCGTCGAGGGGGACGCCGAAGCCGCGCTTCGGATATTGCATGACGGCCGGGGGCAGAATCGACGCGACGGCCTCTCGAAGCAACCATTTGCCTGTTCCGTTTCTCCGCTTCATCGACGCGGGAAGGGCGACGGCGAACTCGACGAGTGGGTGATCGAGCAGCGGGACGCGCGCCTCGAGCGAAACGCTCATGCTTGCTCGATCGACCTTCGTCAGGATGTCGCCGGGCAAGTAGCTCGCGATATCGACCAGTGTCATCTGCGTCAAGAAATCGCGACCGTTGGCGTCGTCGAACCACTGTTCGAGGAGCGTCTCGACAGATCCAACCGTCTCCGCATCGGCATCGCGGACCACGCCACCTTCCACCTCGGAAATCGGATACGCGACGGTAGCGCCGTAACGAAGCCTGCGAGTCCGCGCGAGATCCAGCAGTCGGTTGCGGCCGGGGAGACCATGCGGCGATCGGCGAACAACGGCTCGCAGTCCAGATCGAAGCCACGCGGGCCGCAGCTCGCGCCGTCCGAGCAGCTCGCCATACCGGGAGTAGCCGCCAAACAGCTCGTCGCCCCCGTCGCCCGACAGCGCGACCGTGACGTGCTGACGCGCCAACCGACTCACCATCATCGTCGGAAGCGCCGACGGGTCGCCGAATGGCTCGTCGTAGATCTGCGCGACGGTTTCGACGAGGGCATCCGCGTCTGGTCGAACGATCAGCTCTGTGTGCAGCGTACCGAGCGCCTCCGCGACTCGAGCGGCGTGCGGCGCTTCGTTGTACGCCTCATCGCTGAAGCCGATCGAAAATGTGCGAACCGGTCCGCCTGCCTGACGGACCATGTGGGCCACGACCGTCGAGGAGTCAATGCCGCCAGAGAGGAACGCACCGAGCGGTACATCAGACTCGAGGTGGCTCGAGACTGCATCGTCAAGGAGGCGCTTGAGCTCTTCCGTGGCCGCTCGGGGATCGGAGATAGGTGCTTCAGCCCCGTACGCAGTCCAATAGGGCTCGACGCGTAAGCCGTCCGTTCGGCTCCAGGTGAAGAAATGACCCGGCGGGAGTTTATGGACGCCTTCGAAGATCGAGTGCGGATCCGGCACGTACCCGAGCCCAAGGTACTGCGTCATCGACGTCCGACTGACGCGCCGTGGAAACTGCGGAAGGCAGAGGAACGACCGTAGCTCTGACCCAAACACCACTCCGCCGTCCGTCGGCCAGTAGTAAAGCGGCTTGATGCCCAGCCGGTCCCGCGCCACGAGGAGCCGTGCTCGGCGCGAGTCCCAGAGCGCGAACGCGAACATTCCGCGCAGTCGCCGCAGCATGTCGACGCCGTGCTCCTCATAGAGGTGCACCAGCACTTCCGTATCCGAGCGCGAGCGCAGAGCGTGCCGATGCTCCAGCTCCGCCCGCAACACGCGGTGATTGTAGATCTCGCCGTTGAAGACCACCTGAAGCGATGCGTCTTCATTCGCGATCGGTTGCGCGCCGCCACTGACGTCGATGATGCTCAGCCGTCGCATGCCGATCGCGACGTCGTCCTCGACGAAATAGCCGCTATCGTCGGGCCCGCGATGGCGAATGGCGCCGCACATCGCGATCAACGAGCTCCTGGACGGCGTGGCACTCCGCCAGCCGGCAAACCCCGCGATTCCACACATGCGCTAGGACGCGAAACGCCGACGATAGGGACCGTCAGCCGGTCGGGATCGTCCTGGCAACATTCGCCCGCGCGGCGTGGGCGCCTGCTGCTTGGAGGCTCCTGCGAGAAGTTGCGTGCCCACGTGAATGAGGGAGAGGTGCAGGTACAAGAAAACCAGGTTTCCGTACGATCCCCAAATGCCGGCAATCAGGAACGCGACCAGCCCCAGCTCGAGGTATCCGAGTTGTATCGCAAGCTCCGGATGCGTCGCCCGCGAGCGACGGCGCTGACGCTCGGCCCGGACCAACGTCGCGACGATCAGTCCCGCAAAGCAGGCAAAGCCGACAATCCCCGTCTCCGCCATTACTCGCAGGTACGTGCTGTGCGCGTCGCGCCGTCCGAATGCCAACGGTCCGAAACCGTTCCCAAGCGCCATCCTGTAATGCGCTTCCTGGTAAGCTCCCCAACCGACGCCCGTGATCGGATTATCCTGAATCACGGCAACCGCGACTTTCCAGATCTGCATACGGGCTTCCGCCGAGCCTGCGTCGACGTTGGAGATGGCCGCTCCGTCCGCGGCGTTTCCGATCGTCCCGAATCGCTTCCAGGCACTGTCGGGGACGAACATGAGAATGATCATTCCCGCGATGGCTGGCATGATGAGACGCTTGAACTTCTTCATTCGCTCGCGGAATGCGATCAAGCCAAACAGCGCCGCCCCGACGAATGCGCCGCGCGATTGGGTGAGCAGGATGATCAGTGCGAGAATACCTTCGCCCAGTCCGGCGCACACACGAATCCATCGCGTGCGCTCGTTGGCGAGCAGCGCGAACGTCAGCGAGATCGAAAGAAGACAATACGCGGCGAGGTCGTTCGGGTTGCTGTAGATGTGATTCCAAATCGCGCGTCCGACCAACGTCTCGCCGACCAGGAAATAGTTGATGAGCGTACCGCGCACTGGATAGGCCGCGCAGATCCCGAGCATGAACACGAGGAAGAACCGAAACCGCGCGCGAGTCGTGATGACGTTTGTCGCCACGAACATGACGGCCGCGATCTTCGCCAGCTCGATCACCTCGTTCCACACGAGCTCCGGATAGTCCGTCATCGTCACGCCGAGCGCCGACCACGCCACGAACGCGATCATCCAGGCCATCGGTTGCGCGAACCGAAGGCCGGTGCGCTCCATCGGCAACGTCAACAGCGCCACCACCATCGCCTCGGTCCCGATGGCGACCTTGTACGATGTGATCGAATAGACGTACGCTGCGAACGCGATGAACGCCAAACTCCAGTGAACCCCGGCGAACAGCGATTGAACCCGCTGCACGGGCGCAGCAAGTCGACCACCCATTCCTCGGGGCGCAGTGGGTGCCCGGGGTCCGGCGAGCGGTATTGCTCCACGACGCATCCTTGGCGCCGTCATGCCGCGCTTCGTCCGGCTGCTTGCGTGTACAACGATTCAATCGCCGGGACCACCAGCCCCGCGCTGAAGTCGCGCCGCGCTACCTCGCGCCCGGCTGCTCCCATGCGGCGGCGAAGTTCCGGGTCTGCGATGAGACGCGCGATCGCCTCTGCGAGCGCGTCCGGCGCCTCGGAAGGCACCAGCGTTCCGGTTACGCCGTCGGTAACCGCATCGACGCTGCCGCCCACGCGCGTCGCAACAGTGACGCGGGCAGCCGCCATCGCCTCGACCAGCGTGTTGGGGAACCCCTCGCTGAGCGAGCACAACACGGAGATGTCGAAGAGTTGATGAAGATTGAAAGCTTCGACCCGCTCCCCCGCGAATACCACGACGTCTTCAATCCGCAGTTCGGCAGCCAAATGCCGCAGCGCATCTCCGCTTGGGCCGTCGCCAATCACGAGCAGGCGCGCCGTCGGAAACTTCGAGCGAAGGCGCGCAAAGGCAGCCAACAGGGTCTTGTGATCCTTCACCGGTGCCAAGCGAGCCACGCACCCGACGACGATCGAGCCGTGTGGAATGCCGAGTTCCTCGTGTAGCCGCCCGCGGTGCATCGGATCGAGATCGACGAACGCATCCTCGTCCACAAAGTTTGGAATGACGCGGATCCGCCCGGGGCGAATCTTGTCCGCGACGCGAATCGACTCCGCCACCGCCGGGCTGTTCGCCAGGACCAAATGCGCGAACCGGAAGGCGATCGCATTGCCGAGCCGGAGCTGTCGATTGGGCAGGGAATGCCACCATCGGCGGCTCGCAATAAAGGCCGGCACAGACGCGAGTCGCGCCCATGGCGCCGCAAAGATGTTGCTGTACATGTCGTGCGCGTGCACCACGTCGACGCGTTCCTCACGCAAGAAACGACTCAGGC
>Ga0068856_100006650_pt1 | contig 11329 bp, 10 predicted proteins | sample KBSCornC62_FD_66595 | JGI IMG/M metagenome (GOLD analysis project Ga0068856, IMG submission 66595) | Corn rhizosphere microbial communities from Kellogg Biological Station, Michigan, USA - KBS Corn C6-2 | ecosystem: Host-associated > Plants > Roots > Rhizosphere > Soil ... | reverse complement strand
TAGTGACAGTGATGTTGACGTACAACTGATTGCGTTTTGCGACCTCCCGCAGCAGATCTATGTCTCGCTCCACCATCGCCGATTTCGTTACGATTCCAATCTCTAGGCCAGAGTGGCGGGCGAACTCTTGTAGGATTGATCGTGTAATCTCCAGCTTCTTTTCGATTGGCTGGTAAGGATCGGTCGCCGTCCCGAGAGCGATATCTTCCCCTGGCCTTACTTTTCGCAATTCCTGACGAAGCAGATCCGCGGCATGTTGTTTGGCGTAGATCTTCTGCTCGAACTCTATGCCATCACGCATCTCCATGAATTCGTGCGTGTAGCGCGCATAGCAGTACTTGCAAGCGAACTCGCAGCCACGGTAAGGGTTGATGGTCCAGGTAAACGGCACGCGCTCGCTAGAGCAGCGATTGAGAAGAGATTTCACGGGAAGGGTGAAGTACTCGACTTCGTGTCCCTGCCGGACGCTTTCCCCGTGCGAGGCGAGCCGTGCAATGCCGACAAGGCGGGTGCCGGAATCAGGGAGTAAGGGAAGGGAAGACATAACCATATTCGCCTTTTCTTCGCCTATAATAGCATGACCAAAGGGGGGCGGCGAGCCGCCGATTGCGCAAAAGACTCTCAAGAAACCCCACTCCGCCTGGTCCGGCACGAAATCGGAGGTTTCATATCACTTACGAAACTCGCTGAAGACGAAATCGTGGTCTCTGCGATTAGCATGGCATTTAGAACAGACTGCTTGTCGGTCCGCCGCTAATGTCCCATCTGTTTGCTTGCCGCCGGGGAAACTCATGAATTGCCAGCCTCCGGTTGTGCGATAACGCTCGGTGTCCTTCACCATTACATCAACACGACGTGTAGCCCCTTCCACGGTGTTGCCGGCGATCTCTTTAGTCTCGAGCAAGTCGTAAACAATGACGGAACCGTCGGGGAACCTGCCAGTTTCATAACCCTCAAGGGCTTTCTCGTTCGCATAAATATGGTGAATTCCCCCTTCCGTGACAAATGCAATGCTTTGCGACCCCACCAGTACACTCTTGACGTGGGCCCACTTACGGAACTCTTTAGGAAACTGATTTGGATCGTCGAGCTGAGCCCACAAAGAGAAACATCCAATGACAACTAAGATCGCAAGCAGCATCAGCGTAGTTTTTTTCACACTCTCACCTCTATAAGAAGTCTGAGAGAGTTGCGATCGGGGTGAGAAGTAGATCTTGACCAGCTGGCAAAATTCTGTGACGAACAGGTTCAGAGAACGATTCGAACGCCTTTCGTAGGCGCTCGGCCGATCCGCTCAGCCTAGGTGCCCTTTCGACCCGAGCTCGATCCCCAAACGCTGGTCCGGCACCGCTGCACGTGCCACGATTTCCTGGACATTCACGATGTGCGAACCGATGGATGGCGAAGCCAGAATGCCACGATCAGCAGGATCTGATGACCCACGGAGGCGACATCAGCGCTTCATTCAGCCAGGGGTTTGCCAGCCGAGCCAGCTCTTGACAACGCGGCCATCGCGATGACCCATCGCGCTCACCGAGTCCTCAGTCCAGTTCAACGTGCCGGCGTGACGGTTCGTCAAAAACACCTGTAGATCCCCTCCACTGCCGCGCTAGCATTTGCCCCGTAGACGAAGACAGGCGCTGATTTCGAAAGGATTACGATGATGACTCGGTTGAATGGGTGGCTGGTTGGAATATTGGTGGCAATAGCTGCGCTCATGTGCACAGTCGTTGCGCAAACCCGCGGCACGGACATGAGCCAAGTGCCGGGCATCCTTCCCAGTGGACTTAGCGAGGCAGTCGATCGCGACGTTGCGAAAGTTCGTGCCGCGACAGCCAAGTTCAAGACGACCGAGGCTGCCGAAGCGGCCGGCTACAAGCGCGTCACCGACTGTGTCGAGTATCAACCAGCGGGCGCGATGGGCTACCACTTTCAGAACAATGCGCTACTCGACACGACGCTCGATCTTGATCATCCGGAAGTGCTGGTCTACGAAAAAAAACCGGACGGCTCGTTCCAACTGAATGGCGTCGAGTTCTTGGTACCCACGTCCGCTTGGAAAGACGCCGAACCGCCGCGCATCATGGGACAAGCCCTCAAGAAGGCAGATCGCTTGGGCATCTGGTACCTGCACGTCTGGACGTGGAAGTCGAGTCCGACGGGGCTTTTTTCCGACTGGAACCCTACCGTGAAGTGTTTGGAGAGTTCATCGATGCACCATTAGCGATTACGTGAAACAGCCGAATCAGACGCAACACGCGATTTCATCGAGCAGTTGGCGCTTTCTCTCTGGCTTTACGAGGACTTGGTTAGCAGGCGAGCCTCGCCCAAGTCAATCTCGCGCTCGATTTCCCTGAGCAGCTCGTCACTGATGCGACGTTGATTGCGCAACTGGACCGCAGTTTGTCGCTCCACGCGCAGTAGCTCACGAGACAGATCATTGAAACGCTTGTAAAAGGTCGGATTGATCCCGTCTTCCGCACCTTCCCCTTCTTCGGCCAGAGTTGCTAGACGATGGCGGTAGTGTTTCGCTAGATCCTCGCAGACCTCCGCGGTCTCCGAGTCCGATTTGCCTCGCAATTTTTCCAAGTAGCTCAGGGCCGTATCCAAAATCGTCCGCCTCGCTTCGGTTTCTTCGCGATGTGATCCCGAACCGCCCGCCACTCCGAGAGCCCGAATCAACGGTGGCAGGGTGAGCCCCTGCAGCACAAGCGTCACCAGAATCACGCTAAATGCCAGAAATATGATCAGATTGCGTTGGGCGAAAACAGTCCCGTTTTCAAGCGCCCGAGGCAGAGCGATTGCTGCAGCCAGTGAAACGACGCCCCGCATTCCTGTCCAACCAACAATGAAGATGTGCCGAGCTGGCGGCAGCGTTTCTCTTTGGTGAAGCATGCGTCTTCTTATGACGTTGGCCAAATAGGCCCCAGGAAACATCCATATCAGACGTAAGAGTATGAGAAGGCCGCTGAACGCTACGCCATACAAAATAAGGGTGACTAAATTGTGATCGCGGATTGCTCCCATGACATAGGGAAGTTGCAATCCAATCAGCACGAAGGCCAAGCCATTGAGTACGAACGTCAGAGATTCCCAGACTGCCCACGCCTGCAGCCGAACCGTGGGTGAGAAGAAATGAGAGCTCTTGCGGCTGAGGTAAAGGCCGCATGCAACCACCGCGAGGACTCCCGAGGCTCGTACAAAATCGGCCACTAGGTAAGCCACATACGGGGTGAGAATGCTCAAAGCGATCTCGATGGGGCCATCGTCAATCCGGTGCTCAACCCAATGGACTATCTCGCCCACGGCGAGACCAATTGCAAGGCCGGCGGCCGTCAAATAGCAGAGCCGCAGTGCCCCCTCCCGGAAGGTAGGTACATGCCCAGCCACCAGCAGGCCAATGCCAAACTCGAGCGCCAGGAGAGCGGTGGCGTCGTTCAGGAGGCTCTCGCCTTCTAGAATGTCCACCATCCGGCGCGGCAAGCCCACGCGTCTGGCAATTGATGTGGCGGCGATGGCATCGGTAGGAGCGACGATTGCGCCAAGAACTAATCCCACCCGCCAATCGAAGCCAGGGAGAAGCCAATTCCCCGCCTCCGTGACGCCAACGATGGTGAAGGTCACCAGCCCGAATGCCAAAAGAAAGATGCTGACGAGGTTGTAGGAAAATTCGCGCCAGGAGGTGAGCCAAGCGGCGCTGTAAAGGAGGGGCGGCAAGATAACAAAGAACACCAAATCCGGATTTAGCGTCATCCTCGGAATTCGGGGAACAAAGCTGAGCAGCAACCCGCCAATCACCAGCACAATCGGGTAAGGAACCGCCAATTTCCGCGCCAACGCCCCGAAAACCACTACGAAGAGAAGTAGCAGCAGAAACACGATCTCGATTCCCTGGATGTTGTGTACCTGCATGAAAACTCCCCCGTGTGGTTCAAAAATATCGCAACCGGAGCTCGTTGTCTGGGGTGAGATCCGGTCTCGGTTGACCTGAGCTGCTAGGAGGACTTGATTTCTGTCCAAATGCGGTCACGTAACCGCTGTGCTTCAGGTGTCAAAGCTTGCGGCCATTCTCCTCGTTCGAAGACGCTCGGGGGCGGATAGAGGGTTGGACTCTCGCGGGTGGAGTTTGGCAGTAGGGCCTTGGCGACCCCATTTGCAGTGGCCACCCTGGTATAGGTCGCGGACGCTGCAGCGACCTCGGGGCGCAACAAATAGTTAAGAAACTGATGGGCCAGCTGGGTACGTTCACTTTCTCGCAGGATCACGGCGCAGTCGCAGTAAAAAGGAAATCCCTCTTCAGGGTAGGCGAAGGCAAGATTGTCTGTGGCGTCGATCGCCTGCTGTGCGGTCGTGGCCCACAGCTGGGCGGCCAAAACATCACCCGAGACGAGCAGGTCTCGGACTTCTGCATTCAAGTACGCCTGCACCAGCTTTTTCTGCGCGAGCGCTTCCTGTTTAGCGCGTCGCAGCTCCCCCGGATCGGTGGCGTTGAAGGAAAGTCCAAGTTTCTTCAAACACGCGCCGAGCATATCCTCTGGATCGTCCAACATGGTCAATCGTCCTTTGAGGCGCGGGTCCCACAAATCCGCCCAGCGGGTGGGTGAGGGTTGCAGGCTTCGGTTGTAGGCGATGCCTGTCCCAAACCACATGTATGGGACATTCCACTTGAGGTCGCGATCCCAGATGGGCGCTCGGAATCGGGGATCAAGGTTCGGAAGATTGGTCAACCACTCGTGGCGAAGCGGTTGCAGCAGTCCGTAGTCAAGCATTGGTTTCAACCGGGTGTAGGTCGGAAAGACTATGTCCCATCCGGAGTTGCCGGTGACGACTTTCGCCAGCATCTCTTCGTTGCTTTCATATGTGGCGTAACGCACCCGCGCCCCGAACTCGGCTTCAAAATTGGAGATTGTGTCGGGTGCGACATAAGCAGACCAGTTATAGACATTCAACCGGGGGCGCACGTCTCGCCGACAACCTGCCAGAGTCGCCATTCCTAACAAGAAGTAACGCCGATTCATGATTCGCGAATCCGCTCGGAAATCAAAACAAATATTCCAAAGAATACGGTGACCAGCGCTGATATGGCGTTGATCACCGGACTTGCCCCCCGCCGAGCCATTGCGTAGATCACCATGGGCAAGGTTTCCGAATCCACTCCCGCGACCATGCTGGTGATAACGAAGTCATCAAAGGAAACGGTGAGTGCAAGGAGAGCTGCCGCCACAATCCCCGGGCCGAGCGCCGGAAGGATTACATAGAAAAAGGCTTCCCATTCGTTTGCACCCAAATCCATGGCGGCCTCCTCAAGGCTCCGGCTCACCGTCCTCAACCTGGCGGAGACCACAATTACGACATAGGCAATCGAAAATGCGACATGCGCGAGAATGACCGTGTACAGCCCGAGATGCCAGTGCAGCCACCGGAAAATCCATTGAAACAGTGCTAGCAATGAAATGCCGGTCACAATCTCTGGGGTCACGAGCGAGAGGTAGAGTGTTCCGGTCACCAGGCGTGATCCACGCTTCCAAAGGCCATAGGCACAAAGTGTGCCGACCACGGTGGAAATCGCCGTGGCGACGATCGCGACGATCGTGCTGTTCCATGTGGCTTCTATGAGTTGGGGATCGCGGAAAATAGCCCGGTACCAGTCGAGCGAAAAACGTTCCCATACTGTAAAGCGCGATGAATTAAAGCTGAACACCGCCAGAGTAAGCAGAGGTAGGTGTAAGAAAGCGAAGAAACCAACAGCGTACACTGTCAACCACCGCTTCACGCGAGGTGCTCGCTTTCCCGGCGCAGGAAGGCCCACACCAATATGGTGACCAACAGCATCAAGATCATCGACACCGCGGACCCGAAGGGCCAGTCGCGGCCGGTCGTGAATTGCGCCTGTACAAGATTGCCGACCAGGACGGTGCGCCCCCCGCCAAGTAGGTCCGGAGTGAGATAAGCTCCGAGACAAGGAATGAACACCAACACCGCGCCGGCGACGATGCCCGGTCGCGACAAAGGCACGATGACATGCAGCAGCGTGGCCCATGGTCGCGCGCCCAGATCCGCGGCTGCCTCTGGCAACGATGGGTCCAGCCGTTCCAAAGTGGCATAGATCGGCAATACCATGAAGGGAAGATATGCATAGACGAGTCCCAGAAGCACAGCTCCGTCGTTGTAGAGCAGGGGAAGCGGGCTATGGATGATCCCCACTCTTTGCAGAACAGTGTTGACAAGACCGGTGTCGCGCAATAGGAACAACCAAGCGTAAGTGCGGACCAGAAAGCTCGTCCAAAACGGTAGCATGACCAGTTGTATATAAAGGTGCTTGTGTTTCGCCGAACGTGAGATGAAGACCGCCGCTGGAAATGCCAGGATCAGGCACAGTCCGGTCGCGGCAAACGCCATGATGAAAGAGCGCAGCAGAATGCGCAGGTACAGAGGGTCAACAAGCCGCTGATAGTTCTCCAGCGTCCAAGGCTGAACCACGCCGCCGTAGTAGCCGCGCGTCAGAAAGCTGTAGGCAAGCACGATAGCAAAAGGGGCTCCGAAGAGCCCCGTGAGCCACACCCATGTAGGCAGGATGAACCAGAAGCGGAGTTTCATGAGACGGTGATTTCATCGGCGGGGTTCCAGCAAACATGGACTGCCTCCCCAGGCTGGAAAACCGTGGAACCACGATGCACCTGCGCCACCGCCTCTTCGCCGCTATTCAGGCGCACGACCACTTGGAAACAGTCACCCAGGAACACCGAGTCTGTGACTATCGCCGGAAAGGACTTCGAGCCGTGATTCTGTGATTCGCGCGCCAGCCGCGTAACCTCGGGCCGCACACCAACTCCGTCGATCCAGTTCACTGCTCCGAGGAATCCAGCCACGAACTTGCTCCGGGGGTGCAAGTACACTTCTTCCGGAGAACCGATTTGCTCGATACGCCCCTCGTTCATGACGGCCAGTTGATCGGACATGGAAAGCGCTTCTTCCTGATCGTGAGTGACCAGCAAGAAAGTGATTCCGACTCGCCGCTGCATAGTCTTGAGCTCAGCTCGCATTTGCTTACGCAGGTTGCGATCGAGGGCGGCCAAAGGCTCGTCCAGCAAAAGCACATCCGGAGCCAACACTAGGGAGCGAGCGAGTGCCACTCTCTGGCGCTCGCCGCCTGACAGTTGTGCCGGGCGCCGCCCCTCCTTGCCGATCAGTCCCACAAGCTTGATTGCATCCACCACCCGAGCCTCACTATCGGCGATTCCATGACGCTTGAGGCCAAACTCAATGTTGGAGCGGACCGAGAGGTGCGGGAAAAGAGCGTAGCTTTGAAAAACTGTACTCACGTTACGCTCGTACGGCTTGCGGCAGTTGACGACCTCTCCGTTGATAAGAACGTCGCCCGATGTTGGTTCTTCAAAGCCGGCAATCATCCGGAGTGTGGTGGTTTTCCCAGAGCCCGAAGGACCGAGCAGAGAGAAGAAGCTTCCTCGTGGAATCGAAAGGGAAATACCGGCCAAAGCGCGTTGTCCCGTGTAGTCCTTCACCAGGCTGCGCAATTCCAGGACTGGTTTCATCCGCGGATCCACCCTCCTCAATTCATGCCGATCGTAAAGCATTTTGCCTTTCTCCCGCAAAGAAAATTGAGCGATGTGAAAAGGCCCTTGTGCTGCCATTTCGCAAATTGGTAGCTAGGTCCAAACCGGATCGGTAATCGTCGCTACCCTTCAATTTATCAAGAGGCAAGAAAATGGGGTTGAGAGCTTGGCAAGCGTACTAAATCTCTTGAGCTTTTTGATCCAGTGCGAGATGATCCGTCATTCGCGCTCATTTCGTTGCGGGAGCGGTTGCGGACAAGAGCAAAAGGAGAAAAATGCTCGATTCAGAGGAGAAGAACCCCGATAAGTCCCGTCGCACGTTTCTTAAAGAAGTCGGTGCGTTCCAGTTGATGTTTGCCGCCATGCGCCGGAGCTTCGCTATTCCCTCCGCTCCAACGGCCCCTCTGGCGAACCGGGCGCAGTCTGATGAGAAGAGTGCAAGAGCCTCGAAGGGGAAGAGATTCGTTGCCATTCAGATTGGCGCTCGTTCCTTTGTGGACGAGGGGGTTGAGAAATGTTTGGACACTCTGCAGCAAAGAGGTGCAGTGAACGTCCTAATGCCCACTGTCTTTACTTATGGGCGAGGTCTGGCGGGCCGGCAGGTCCCGGGTCAGCCTTTGCCAGATCACGGTGGCCAGGAATATGACGAAATTCACGGCGGTAGCTACACAAAGCTTCATCCCGAGTTCTATGACAAGTCCGTCATCAAAGACTTCCGAGCGCCGGAGTTAGGCGAGTTTGACATTCTCGCGGACGTGATTCCAAAGGCAAGAGCTCGGAACATGCAGGTTTATTGCCTGTTTGAGGAGGCTTACAATCCGCGGCTAATTCCGAACTTCGAGAAGATTGCGGAGGTCGACGTATATGGCAGGATCGGCGGCAGCACATGCCACAACAATCCCGAAGCACGTCTGTTCCTGACTTCGATGGTGAAGGATTGGCTTACCAATAATGATCTCGACGGCCTGATGTGGGAATCAGAGCGTCAGGGTCCGCTCAACGATACCTTGGAGGCGCATTTCGGGCGGATAGGACAGTCCAGGTCAATCAACTGTTTCTGCACGCATTGCCTACGAAAGGGAAAGGAGTTAGGCATCAATGTCGAGCGAGCCCGACAAGGATACATGGCTTTGGACCGGTGGGTGGGGCAGAGTTTAAGCAGTTCACGTCCAAATGCCGGAGGCTTTGTAAGCCTATGGCGGCTTCTCCTCGAGTATCCCGAGATCCTCGCTTGGGAGAGTTTCTGGTTTCACAGCCAAGAAGAAGTCTACGGGTTGCTATATGGCACAGCCAAGGAAGCCAATCCGAAAGCACAAGTGGGATGGCACATCATGCATCTGGTAACCATGAGTCCGCTCTATCAGGCGGAGCAGGACTATGCACGATTAGCTCACTTCTCTGACTTTATTAAGCCTTCGACTTACAACAATTGCGGAGGACCTCGCTTTGCGCGGTATATCAAGAATGTCCAATCCACCGTTTTCCGGGATTGCACTCCGGAGGAGGTTCTTGAACTGCACTACAAATTCCTTGGTTATGAGAACGAGGCAAGTTTGGCAAAGTTGCCAACCGCAGGCCTCTCGGCCGATTATGTGGCGAGAGAGACGCGACGAGCAATCGCCGATGTCCAAGGCTCAGTGCCGATCTATCCGGGCATCGACATCGATATTCCCACCGCGTTGGACGAAAAGCGAACTCAGCCATCGGACGTGAAAGCCGCTGTTCTGGCGGCCTTCAGGGTCGGCGCGCCTGGAGTTGTTTTGTCACGAAAGTATGCGGAAATGAAACTCACGAACCTTGCGGGCGCCGGCGAAGCCATCCGTGAACTTGGCCCATAACCGATCCCTTGCGGGACCGCCGATTTACCGGTGCCGCTACTCAAGCGTTGCTTTTCATTCGCCAGATCGCTCGCCCTCCGGTAAACTCCATTCCGATTCTCACGGAGTGCCATGAACCTGTGGTCGCAGCCGATTGACCCCCTGCACGGAATGGCGCTGTCCGCCACCGCCGCGGCCTTACCTCTGGTGGTCGTCTTGGTCGTGATGGGTGTGCTGCGTAGGCCCGGCTACGTAGCCGCGGCCTCGGGATTGGCTTGTTCCTTCTTGCTCGCGTGCTTCATCTGGCATATGCCAGTTCGCTTGGCACTGGTGAGCACGGGCTACGGATTTGTCTATGCACTCTGGCCGATCATGTGGATTGTGTTTGCCGCGCTCTGGCTCTATAACCTCACAGTGGAAACGGGTAAGTTCGACCTCTTGCGCAGTTGGATGGAGCGCCATGCATCAGGCGACATGCGAGTTCAAGCGGTTATGGTTGCGTTCTGTTTTGGCGCGCTTCTCGAGGGAACGGCAGGTTTCGGAGCTCCGGTTGCGGTGACCTCATTTTTGCTTCTGGCGCTTGGTTTCAAAGCGAACCGTGCCGTGACCCTTTCCCTGATTGCAAACACCACCCCGGTGGCATTCGGGGCCCTCGGCATCCCGATTGTAGCCCTGGCAGCGGTAACCAACCTCGATCAAATGAAGCTGTCCGCAATGGTCGGCCGGCAGCTGCCGTTCATGTCCTTGCTGCTTCCGGCGTATCTCATTCTTTTTCTATCCGGCAGGAAGGGACTGAGGGAAGCTTGGCCGGCGGCGCTCGTCTCGGGAGCGACTTTCGCCGGAGTGCAGTTCGCGGTCGCGAATTATTGGGGCCCTTATGCCGTCGACGTTTTGGCATCGCTCACTTCGATCGTCGCACTCACCATTTTCTTGCGTTTCTGGAAACCAAAAACAATTGTGCGCCCAGGGCTCGAATCGACGAACCTTGAATCGATCCCAAGGCTCTCGCTCGCTAATTCGGTCAACGCTTGGATACCATGGGGCCTGCTCGCCGCCGTCATGATTGTGTGGTCGTACTTCAAGGTCTTCAAAAGATTTCAGATCTCGATACCGGTGCCATGGCTTCACAACGCTGTCTATCTAGCGCTCTATCGCAAACCGTACGCGGCCATCTATGATTTTCAACCTCTGGCAGCCGGTACGGCGGCGCTGACCGCAACTGTGATTGCGGCCTTGATGTTAGGCGCTTCAGGTCGAGTCTTCATTCGGTCTGGCATTACAACGTTGCGGCAGCTCCTACTTCCCGGCCTGACTGTGTTGTTGATCGTGGGACTCTCGTACATCTACAACTATTCGGGGATGGCGTACACGCTGGGCGCAGCGTTGGCCGGCTTCGGGAGGTGGTTTCCTCTGGCTAGCGGTTTTCTGGGGTGGATGGCTTGTTTCTTGAGTGGAAGCGATACCTCAAGCAACCTGTTATTCGGAAATTTGCAGGTTGCGGCCGGGCATCAGCTAGGAATTAGCCCAGTCTTGCTCGCGGCAACGAATTCCTCCGGCGCAGTGACCGGCAAAATGATTTCGCCGCAGAATATCGCTGTGGGTGTAACCACGGTAGGTCTTACCGGGAAAGAGGGCGAAATCCTTCACGAGATTTTCTGGCACAGCGTCGCATTTGCGGCGGTGCTCAGCCTGCTGGCGTTTGCTCAAGCTTATGTTCTGCGATGGATGGTGCCTTAGCTGTTTGCCGATGGCTGATTCATTCCCGGCTTGTCTATTCCTCGGAACCGAGGGCGAGGACAAAGTATTTTGCGTCGGTCGGTTCCGGATTGAAAATTCCGTGCTCATCATCGGAACCGGCAAAAAGCACTGAGCCTTCGCCTGCCCGAGTCTTCTTGCCATTGACGGTGAACTCCAGGGTTCCTTCCACCACGAACACCA
>Ga0068856_100006648_pt1 | contig 11329 bp, 10 predicted proteins | sample KBSCornC62_FD_66595 | JGI IMG/M metagenome (GOLD analysis project Ga0068856, IMG submission 66595) | Corn rhizosphere microbial communities from Kellogg Biological Station, Michigan, USA - KBS Corn C6-2 | ecosystem: Host-associated > Plants > Roots > Rhizosphere > Soil ... | reverse complement strand
AAGCGTGCGACACACTCGTTGTACGATAGAAAGCGGAAAGTGCGTCCGCCATCGAATTCGAAGGCACCGCCGTCCTGGCTGCGGATTTCCAAGATGCGCCAGGCGCAGAGCTTTCGTTTCTCGAGCGTCGTCATGTCGCGCAAGCGTCGGCTGACCGGGATATCGAATGCAAGACTGGGCCTTTCTGGTGCTCCCGAATACAGCCATGCTCGGTACGCCTCCGCGAGCCGCGCGCCGGTTTCGTCCTCCGGCTCTTGCGACGGACAGGAGCCAAGCCCGAGCTCGTGACACATCTTCACCAGATACTCGGTTGCACCCGCTGGCATTTGGTGTGGTGGTTCGTCATTCCAGGACCATTCATTGCACTCGAAGCAGACCCGAAGGTCAGCCGCCGCAGCTCCATCCTTGTCGTAAAACACGAAGGAATGGTGCGGATTGAACTCACATCTCAGGATGAATGTGGGTTTCGGGAGTCGTGCCGATGCGGCGATTCCGGCGATTTGTGACGGAGACAACTCGTGCCCCGGCATGATTGCCGAAGGACAAATGCGTCCATCGGCGGAGAGAATCTGCTCTTCGCAGCCAGGCATGGCCGAATCAAGCAACACTGCTTGGCCAACTCGGTGGGTGAAGGCCTTTCCAGTCCTGACCCATTCCACGGTCCATTTGCGGTGCAAAGCACGCCGTTGATGAAAACCGGGGCTCGGCTTCTGATCGCGCCAGATGGCAAGGCGTTCGACGTCGTTCAGTTCGTCAAGAGCCGCGATCGCCTCCGACTTTGGACCCCGGGGCAACGATTTGCATGGGGCGGTTCCGCCTTCGCCTTCTAGTGTGGAGACTGGTTGGCTCGCCTGCGGCGCTCCACGGAGTGCCGTCGACGTTGACGGCATCCTGGTGCACGCCAGCACTGGCACCAAAAGCAACACTGCGCTGGTCCGCCCGGCATACGTCATCGCGCCGGTCCAACTTATCAGGCTCGAGCGACGCGCGTCGAGCAGAAGCACGTCTGCTTCAAGCCTGAGGTGGCCCGCCGCCTATCGATAATCACGTGCGTTGTCTATGCGAAACGCGAGCCGCCATTTCTCAGCGACAAAGATGGATGAGCGCGGCCTTCGAGGGTCGCACCGGCGCTCAAATGGCCAGTCACGGATCGCTGGGCGCTGGCAACTGTGTCTGGCTGCGGTGGGCGGCTAGGAAACTGGGGATGCTGTTTGCCTCGCGATGGGAATCACGTAACCACTGAACTTGCCACTCGGTCACGCGCGGTGTCTTTTCCCACTCGAAGGTGCCGGGCGTCGGCTCATTGATGGACTCGCGTTGGCGAACCAAGACAATGGGGTGCTCAGCGCCTGGGGTCTGCTTGGAGTACTCGGCGGCCGCTTCGTAGCGTGCAAACGCCGCGAAGTAATCATCATTACCCGCTAGGCGTGGTGCCCCGCGTTCTGGGTGGAGCCAGACGCGATACTCGAGCACATCGTCGTAGAAGTAGCCGGCACCAGACTTCGTCCGGCCTGGGAATGTGCCAACGCGAGCAGGGTCGACGGCGACCGGAAACCCGCTCGGCGTATCCACTGATCGATCGACGTGTTCGACTGAAAACGGTGCAACGTGCTTGCAAGCAGGAGTCCCGAGAACGGCTAGCAAACCAAGAACGACGATTGAATAGCAACAGCTGCTTGCCGTATTCAGGAATCTCGTCTGCACTTCGCCTCCGCCCAACCTACCAGGCTTCAGCGGCGAAGACCCAAGTAGCTCGGCGTTCCGCCGAAGTGGACCTCGCGTGCAACGCCATGTCAGCGACCAAACCATCGCTTCCACCAAGGAGGAGCACCAGCGCTCTGGGACCGAGGTTCGGGAGCCGTCGCGGCTGTTCGCGGGCCGCCGTCGTGAACCAAAACCTCGAGGTCGTCCGGATATTGCGGATGAAAGCGTCCGTGCAACTTGCGGTGTTCTCGCCACGGAGTCGCCATTCGTCTCGTCCGCCGAGCGTATCGGCGTTCAGCTGCGGGCGCCAGAGGGAGCGAAGCGACCGAGGAGTCCGTTTGCTACAAGCCGTTGAGACCCCTTGTTGGACCGCCCGTCGTCCACAGCGTAGATTCGTTCGATGGCCGGTCCGGTGGCGTCAGTCTTAACTCGAACGAAGCTGACCGATGAGCAGGTTACGTCCCTTCGAGACGGTATTCGGCGAATGGCCGACAGTGTCAACGGTTCGGATTTCTGGCTAAAGCAGCGCCCTTTCATGCTGATCGTCGGGCCGGAATACCCGGAAGCGATGTCCGAAGTCCTCGAAAATGGACTGCCAGAGTTGCTCGGGTGGCCTCCTGGAGATGTCGTGACCTTCGCCGCGATGTGTAACGGCGACGAAGACCACCGTCTGCTCGCGCGGCTGTGCATCGACCTGGCTGAGAAGCACGCTGGCATCGTCGACTTCGGTGGTCATCTATCGATACACCCACGAGCGGAGAACGGTGAACCCGGAAAAGCCGCTCGGGCGGAGAATCCGGCGGGGCTCGTGGGGACTCTGTTCGCCACGTCGTGCTCCCACTACGGGGACGTGGCGTTCGCTCGGTCTTGGCTCCAGCACGCGGACTTCCGCATGGTGAAGTAGAGCCAGTCAAGGCGCTGGTCGGTCCAACTTTGTATTTGAACAGCCCGCGCCCGGCGCGATCCGGGCCTATCCCGGGCCGTGCCATCACTCAGCTCACTAAATCGAACGGCGATGCGCCGGGGAGGCCGCTCGCGACGGGCAAGGCTTGTGGGGCTACCTGTCTCGATGGAGAAGGGGCGGCTTGGTTGTCGTTGATCGGCGCAATTTGCCGGTGGGTCCGACTTGCGGCGCGCGTTACTGTTGCCGCGGCCGGCGTAGAGCGAGGGCGCGATGCGATTGGCGTCGCCTTCGTCCCAGCGCAAGAAGCTGACTGCGCGGCGCACTGATCGTAGGCGTTCACGAGCAGCGTGAAGTTGCGCTGCCTTTGAACGGAGGCCTCGGTGATACTCGCGGTTGCTTTTTTGCTCGTCCCCACCGCAGTCACGAGTTGATCGCCGATCCGCTCGGCTTGGTCCAGATCATCCATCGCGATCGCGGTTTTGTCCGAGATCTTGTCCCAGTTTCCGCGCAAGACAGCGGCAAGCGCCATCAGGTCGAACGTCAGGTTCTTGTATCCGGTGTTGGCCTTGAGCTCGCCGATTCGGTCGCCGCGGATCAAGTTGCGAGTGGCGAGCGCGACTGCGTCCGTATAGAGCATCTTGCGCAGCTGCATGCCGCGCTCATTCAGCTCGGCGATGGTCTCGGGAGCCTTCGATGCCCCCATGTAGAGCGTGTGCGCGTAGGCGGCCGCAAATGTGTACGTTTCCAACTGATCGAAAGCAGCGACGTCGAACCGCGCTAGCGTCGCCGCATCGTCGCGCAACGCCATGATCCCGGGCAGTCTGCCCACGGTAGCGGCAATAGCGCTCGGCAAATCGATGTTGATCGGGACGAGCTTGCTTGCGGCGAGGGCCTGCGCTGCCGGCAGGGCGCGCTCGAACGCCTCGCGGTAACGATGGAGCGCTGGCAACATCAAAGGCCGCCTTGCCTCCGGCGTCCCTGATCGGCAGCCCGGCGCCGGTCCACCGCGGTCCTCGTTTCCTTCGACGGCACCGAGGGCGCAACGTCTACCCGCACGCCACGAACCGCCGCGGCCGGTAACCGTCTCTCCTCGCGAAGCCGACAACGCTCGTCTCTCACCTAGACACGAATCGCCACCGAAACCCGGCCCAGAATATGCTCTGATCCGCCTCACCAGACCCCGACCATGAAACCTCAAATGCGCCCTCACAACCAGCGGCCCGCGGCGTTCGCTGGACCCTTACTTGAATTCTCGGACGATGTCCCGCCGAGAACACGACTCAATCCGCGCACGCGCGCAAACAAGTCAGGAGTCAGGGAATGAACCGGACATGGCACGAAGGGCATGTGATGCCCAAGAACGCGAGCGACGAGCAGCGCATGATTTGGCACCGCGCGCATCAGAAGGCGTGTGGTTGTCGGCCCATTCCGGCACGCTTGCGCGAAAAAATGCAGGGCGCACCCGCCAAGCAACCGGCGCGCAAACCCCGAGCGCGACCGGCACGTGCTCGTTAATCCGCGGGCTCATCCGTGAACGGCGTTGCGCGGAGCTCAGCCTGCGCAGTTCCGAGCCGGTGCGCTTGCCAGCGAAAGCCGAGATCGCCGACAAGGCGATAGACCGAATCGGGTAGGGGCGGGGTCACGATTTCGCCGAGCGCCGCTTCCGGCACTGAGTCACCGTTGGCGAGCGCATCGGCTGCGAGCGTCAGAGCGCGAACCAGGTGCGTGAGCGGAGGCCGCGGATCCGCGAGATCGCGATCGGGGGTCACGGTGCCGCCACCTCCCAAGGGCAGCGCGCCGGCAAAGCCGTAGCCCGCCGTGTCGGCAAAATGGCGAGCGATGCGGACGGCGGTGCGCGTGTGTTCCGGTTCGGGAAATCCGCAGTTGATCAGCGGAACGAACCGCGCCTGGTCTTTCCCGTGCAAACGGGCGCGCGCGATCAGTTCCAGCGCATGCGTCGCGAGTGACGGCAGCGCGTCCACGTACAGCGGCGTTGCCAAAATCAGGAGTTCTGCGGCGGCCAATGCCTGAGCCGCAGCGATCGCCGCTGCTCGCTCATGCACGAACTCGGTCGCAAAGTGGAGTTCGCACGCGACGCCGTGCGCCTCGAGCCGTCCCGTCAACGCGCGGGCCAGGTGCTCCGAGGCGCTCGTTCCCTTCGCCTTGGCACTGCCGACGAGCAGCGCCGCGGTTCGGATCGGACCGCGCGGCGCTAGCTCGTCCGCTCGCGCCACCTCGACCAATTCGTGATGCAGGGCTTCGCGATCGACGATGCTGGCGCCCGGGACGGAGTCGTGCGCGAGCAGCTCGGTGAGGGAGTGCGCCCAAAGTTCCGGCTGATCTTCACACAAGATCCGCGCGTTGCGGCCAGGCGCGAAGAAGTTGATCGCATTGGCGTCGTTCAGCGCTTCGAACGTCGCTTGCTGGCCCGCGTCCGCGCTCGGCAATAGTCCCACCGCATACAGACCCGGGTAGCGCTCGTACCGGCGCTCGTGATGCGTGAGCGCGTTGCGTTTCTCGAAAAACGGCGTGATCAGGCAAATCAGGCGGTCGATGGCCCGCTTCAGCGCATAGCCAAAGCCACCGAATACGACCGGCCCCAAAAACACCAGCGCGTCCGCCGACGGGACCGCCTGAGCAATCGCCTGTTCGCCGTCGTCGATTTTGCAGCGGCCGGGATGGCGGATCCAGCAATCGAATTCGCCCTGACAAAAGCCGAGTTTGGCTTCTGCCACGTCGAAGTGCTCGATTCGGTCGTAGCCGGCGTGCTCGAGTCGTTCGTCGAGCAGTGCGCTGAGTTCGCTGCGCCGAGCGAGATCGTGCGGGAGCGCGGACAAGACGATGGCCTTCATCAATCGCACTCCAGAGCAAGCCTCGCGCCAAGCGCGCTAGCGACGAATAGACTCGCTCAGATGGGCAGAAACCAGCCAACCTTGAGGGACACTTCACCCTGCAGCACACTCGGTTTGTACTCGAAGCTGCCGAGCGAAATGGTCTCCGGATTGAGCACCACGTGCCCGCCCAACCAGGGATCGATGAACCAATCCCCCGCGAAGCGCCAAATGTAGCCGCCGCCCACTGTGAACACCGTGCTGCTCCAGCGGGCAGTACCCGGTGCGTCGCGGTGCTGAATGCTGTTTTGCCAAATTTCGAAGCCCGAGCCGAGCCACCAGCCATCCCAGCGCGGGCCAAACGTGTAATCGATGATCGACGCAAACGCGGTGATCGTCGGATTGTTGAAGCCATGCGGCGCGAACGCGAAGGCGTCTGGCGGCTCGAGATGCGAGCCCACGAAGCGCAGCCGCGCGTGCCCGATGCCCAACCAAACCTGCGGCGCATAGCCGAGCTTTCCGTTGGCCGCGCTCAGGACCGTGGGCAGCAGATCGACGTTGAAACCGAGCGCCATCGGCCGCACCGATTCGACCCGTTCGCTCGCGCAAACCGTTCGCACCGGCGCAAAGGCTGCGCAGACCGCAAGCGTGACTGCCGCGACACGACCAAGCATTCCGCCGCGTAGTGCAAATGCCGGGCCGCCGCGCGGGCCGCAGAGTAGACGCTCGGCGATTCGCTCAGCGGTACGCGACGCTCACTCCGTCGTGCACGCCGGCACCTGGATGGATGATGACGACTTCGCCGGCGTGGAGCCCGTTCACGATCTCGGTTCGCAACGGCCCGCGGTGGCCGGGCTCGACCGCGCGCTTGCTGGCGCGACCAGCTTCGACGACGAACACCTCCCAGCCAGCGGTGCCTCGAAAAAGAGCGCTGGTTGGGACCTGCAGCACGTCCGGTTTCGACCAAATGGTGATCTCGATTTCGACGGCAAACCCATCTCCGAGCGCGCGCCACTGGTCGGGCGGGCCGTCGAGATCGAGCACCACGTTGACCCGTTGTTCATCGACGCCGAGTGCAGATGTCTTCGTAAACGCGGCGGGCTCGACCAGGCGCACCTTTGCCGCGAGCGGTGGTTCGCCGCCCCAATGCAGGATGCGCGCGGGCATGCCGGGTTGGATCGCGACCGCATCTTGCGAGAGCACATCGGCGACGAGCTCCAAGGCGCGCGCGTCGCCAACCTCGAGCAGCGCGGTCCCCGCGTTGACCACGCCCTCGCTCTTGCGAAGCACATGAAGCACCTCACCGTGGACGGGGGAGGTGAGCTCGAGCTGCTCCGATTGATTCCGACCCGGAGTGAACCGCGCGAGCGCCGATCGAGCCTGCTCGATCTCGTGCTCGGCGACTTTTTCGGCGAAGCCGGCCGACAAAAGCTCGGTCTCTCGCATGTGCTCCGCGACCACCGCCTGGTCGAGCTGCACGGTTGGAATGGATCCTTGTTTGGCGAGCGGCTCGAGACGCGAAAATTCGGTTTTCGCCTGATCCTCGGCGATCTGTGCGCGAGCTACCGTCGATTTCGCCTGAGCCGAAGCATCGATGGCCGAGGCCAGCCGCTGCTCTGCCGCCCGCCGCGATTCCGGATCGAGCAGGGGACTCGCCAGTGGTAGCAATCGAGCGAGCACCGAGCCCGGCTCGACGACGTCTCCTTCGTGCAGCTCGATTCGCGCGAGGCTGCCGGTGACGGGGGCGGAGACCGTGTAACGCTCGCGCACGCGCGCGCGGCCGTCGTCGACCACGGTTTGCGCCAGCGCGGCGCGCACGGCCGGGCTCGCGTCCACGTCGAGCGGATGCGGCCGCAAGACCGCCACGGCACCGAAAGCGAGTCCGAGTGCCAATCCAATGCTTGCGATGCGAAACGTCCATTTCATGATCCACCTCAGTCTCGCGCCTTGAGGACCGCGACCAAATCGAGCCGATCCGAGCGGCGTCGGACGATAAGCGCGCTCAGGAACGCAGCCAGCGTCACCACGCAGGTCGCCGAAACGTACGACGCAGCCGAAATCACGAGCGGGATCCTGAGCAGCTCCCGATCGATCGAAGACAACCACAAACGGCCGATGGCGCGCCCCAAGGCCAGACCGAGAGCCACGCCGAACAGCACCTGGATCGCCTGCTCGCCCAGCAGCACCGCTGCCAGTTCCCCCCGTGTGAAGCCCAAGATCCGCATCGTCGCCAGATCTCGGCTGCGCAGCTCGAGCGCGATGCGGGCGTTGTTGTACACCACGCCGACCGCGATCGCGGCCGCGAACAGCGCGAGCATCACCGAAAGCGCCGTGAACTCATCGGCGACTTCCGCGCGCACGAGGTCGCGATCGAGCGGCGGTTGGCTCACCGAGCCGACCATCGGCAGCCCGTTCAAACGCGCGCTGACCTGATCGACGTCGTGTGCCTCTACCGCGGCGAGGACCACGTTCACTCGCTGGCCTTCGTCGAGCAGCCGGGCGAGCTCGGATGCCTCCATGTAGCCGGAGAACCCCAGCAAATCGTCGACCAGGGCCGCGACGCGCACGTGGATTTTCTTGCGCCCCGCTTCGAGCAGCTCCACTTCGAGGTCATCGCCAGCCCGAACGCGGAGCGAATCAGCCAGCACTCGAGACAGGGCCAGGCCCGCGCTCGGCAGACGCAACGGCTGCTGGTCCTGGCCGAGCAGCTGATGGAGATCCATCGCCCGCTCCAAGCCGAGGATGGCGGTCGTGCGAAATCGCGATTCGGCACGCAGGCGAACCGGCACGACGCGTTCGCCTTCAGCGCTCAAGACGCCTGACAAATGAGCGACTTCACGGACCGCTCGCCAGGGCCGCGCGGCATTCAACGTGACCGTGATCGCCTCGCGGTGCGAGACCTCGAACTGAAGACGCAAGACTTCCGCCATCGAGTCGCCGAGCACGTTGCCCGCGACGACGATCGCGGTCGCCAGCGCAATCGAGCCGGCGGAGAGCAACAAGCGCAACGGTCGCCGCTGCAGATCGCGCAGCACCATCCGCGCGATCGGGGATAGCGCGCCGTACAGGCGATCGAGCGGGGTCCGGCGATAGCTGGGCGGAGCCTCGGGCCGCATCGCTTCGGCGGGCGGGATCGCGACCGATTTTCGCACCGCGAGCACGGTGCCGCCGATGCCCGCGCCGAAGGCCACGATCGCCGCGGCCACGATCGCCCACGCGTTGAAGCGGAACAAGAGCGCGGGGAACTTGAAGAATTGGGCGTAAGCCAGCAGCATGCCATGCGCGCCGAGCACACCGAGCCCAATGCCGAAGACGACCCCGAGTCCGCAGATCAGCACGGCAAATTCCAGATAGTGCTGCGACAGCTCGCGCGTGCGATACCCGAGCGCCTTCAGCGTCGCGATCTGCTCGCGCTGGGTGCCCACGATCCGCGACAAGAGCACGTTGAGCAAAAAGCAAGCGATGCCGAGGAAAATCACCGGCAGTGTCCGCGCGAGCTTGCCAAGCTGGGCGATCTTTTGCTCGACCAGCTTGGCCGACGGTTGGTCCGTACGGCCCACCGCGCCGCGTCCACCATACGGCCCGAGCACGTCATCGACGCGTCGAATCGTCTCTTGCTCATCGGCGGAAACGGCAAGCTCGAGCACCACGTCGTTGCAGGCGCCGAACAGGTCCGTCGCCTTGGCGAGCGCGTCCTCGTCCAGCCACACGATCCCGAAGTGCCGCGCGTCGGGCAAGCCCGTCCGCGGGCTGGCCGCGAACGCAAACTCCGGTGAAACGCCGACCCCGACGACCCGAAACCTCGCCCGCCGCTGATTGATCACGGCGCTGACTTCCACTCCCGGCTCGAGCCCCCAGGCCTCGGCGAATGCGGCGCTGATCACGACTTCATCCGCGCGGCCCGGCTCGACCTGTCTTCCGGAACGAATCTTGACCTGATTCAGACTCTCGGCCTCGGGCCAGCCGAGTGAGACGAAGCGCGCCGTCACGGGCTCCGAACTGCCCGCGACGTCCAAGCGAAAATCGTCCACGACACGCCCGCGAACCGTGGCCACACCCGGCAGATCGCGGAGTCGATCGAGCACCGCGCGGGGCGCCTTCTTGAAGTGCGCGAACACATCGGCCATACGCGCGTCCGCATAAAATGCGCTTCGCGACGCTTGCATCGAGGCGGAGGTGGCAACCGCGGCCACGAAGCTGGCCACGCCGCAGCCGACGAGGAGGGCAATCGTGAAGCATTGCGAACGGAGCCGCCACAGATCGCGGACCAGCTTTTTTCGCAGTGCCCTCACCACGTGACCTCGCTCGGCGGCTTGCGCTTCGAGTTCGGGATGTCGCTCACGATGCGGCCGCCCGCCAAAGTCACGACGCGATCGGCCATCTGGGCGATCGGCGCGTTGTGCGTGACGACGGCGATGCTCGTCTCGAGCTCACGGTTGATGCGCTCGAGCACCTCGAGCACCAGCCGACCGGTGCGCGAGTCGAGCGCGCCCGTTGGCTCGTCACACAGCAGGATCTCCGGCCTTTTCACGATCGAGCGCGCGATCGCCACGCGCTGCTGCTCGCCGCCGGAAAGCTGCGACGGAAAGTGGTCGCGGCGCTCCGCAAGCCCCACGAGCTCCAGCGCTTCGTCGGGCGACATCGGCTTGGGCGCGATATCCGCGACCAGCGCGACGTTTTCGCGCGCGGTGAGACTCGGGATGAGATTGTAGAATTGGAAGATGAACCCGAGGTGTTCTCTTCGATAGCGAGTCAGCACGTCTTCGCTCGGGCGCGACAGATCCTGATCCGCATACGTCAGGCTGCCCGCGCTCGGAACATCGAGACCGCCCAGAATGTTGAGCAACGTGGATTTCCCGCTGCCCGAAGGCCCCAGCAGCACGACCAGCTCTTTCCGCCGAAGCTCGAAGTCAACGCCGGCCAGCGCGCGCACCTCGACCTCACCCATGCGATAGGTCTTGAGCAAGCCGCGAGCCCGGATCACCGGACGCTCGACAGGCTCAGTCATTGGCCGCTCCGCGCGCGGATCCGGGTAATGCCGGCGCCGAAACGGCCAAAAGCCTGCGAAAGGTGTCCAGCACGAGCTGCACGTGCGCGTGGACACGCGCGGGTGTGAGCTCGGCCCCGCTGGTCAGAAAAATGCTGTCGAGCACCGCGTCGTTGGCCTCGAGCAGGCGCACCAACACCGCCACTGACAAATCAGTGCGGATGCAGCCGAGCCGTTGTCCCGGCTCGATCAGCATTCGGTACATGTCTTGTGCTTTGGCCAACATCGGCGCAAAGCGCGGACTCTTGCGCTGCGCGTCGCTCAGCTGAACCGCGACCTGCATGAGCTCGCTCGTCGGATCGAGCGCGGAAGCTCGGTCATGAACGAAGCTCTCCACCACCGGCCAAAATCGCTCCGGAGCCAGCGCGCTCAAGTCAGGTATGGGGAAGCGCTCGAACGCAGTCTCGACTGCGCTTTCCAAAGTCGTCGCGAACAGATCGTCCTTGTCGTCGAAGTAGTAATAGTAGGCACCCTTGCTGATGCCCGCCTCCGCAAGGATCTCGTTCAGCGACGCGCGCTCGAACCCGTGCTTGGCAAAATGGTGCGTAGCAATCCCGAGCAACCGCGCTCGCGCCTCCGGAGGCAGATTGAAGAAGCGCTGGCGCGGCATTAGACCAGCAGTCTATACTGGCGGTCTAGGCGTGTAAATCCCTCAGAACACCCGGCGGCGACCTTTTTCTTTTTGATGGTCACGCGCCACGTCGAGACCGTCCCAGCCTTCGGCGTCGAATTGCGATGCCCGCAAAAGCCGGCGCCGCTCGACCCATGCTCAGCTATTCGACGCGCGGCTCAGTCGAGCGCTGCACCAGCTCGCCACCCCAGTCCGCAGGATCGACGTCGGCG
>Ga0068856_100006646_pt1 | contig 11332 bp, 11 predicted proteins | sample KBSCornC62_FD_66595 | JGI IMG/M metagenome (GOLD analysis project Ga0068856, IMG submission 66595) | Corn rhizosphere microbial communities from Kellogg Biological Station, Michigan, USA - KBS Corn C6-2 | ecosystem: Host-associated > Plants > Roots > Rhizosphere > Soil ... | reverse complement strand
GCCTGGTCGCCGCCGCTGCTCTGGTCGCCGGCGCCGGCCTGCTGGCCGCCGTTGCTCTGCTGGCCGCCGCTGGCCTGCCCGTCACCGCCCGCCTGCTCCCCACCCAGCTGTGGCTCGACCTTTGGCTGCTCGACCTTCGGCTGCCCGCCGCTCGCCGCACGCTGCTCGCCCTTCGGCGGTTCCTTCACCGGCGGCGGCTCGCTCGGCGGGGCCGGCTCGCTCGGCGGCGGCTCCGTCGCCGGCGGCGGCTGGGGCGGCGTGGGCTGCTCGGCCGGCGGGTTGGGCACCGCCGGGTCGGTGCCGGCCGCCTCCTCGGCGCCGTTGCTGATCCCGTCCCCGTCGCTGTCGCGGTCGCCGTCGGAGATGCCGTCGTCGGCGCTGACCGCGGCCACCGGGTCGAGGTCGAGGCGCTGCTCGACCGCGTTGTCGAGGCCGTCGCCGTCGAGGTCGTCATCGGCGTCGGGGACCCCGTCGCCGTTGGAGTCGGCCTCCACGAGGCTGATGCCCGCGAGGTTCTCGAACGCGTTGGTCAAACCGTCGCCGTCCGTGTCGTCGGCGCCGTCGTCGATGCCGTCGTGGTTGGAGTCGACCGCGCGCGGCGAGGACCCCGTGCGGAACTCGTTGACGTTGCTGACGCCGTCGTCGTCGCTGTCGACCGGGGCGTCGACGGCATCGCGCGGCTGCAGCCGGTAGTGGACCTCGAAGCCGTCGGGCATGCCGTCGCTGTCGGTGTCGGCGACCTTGGGGTTGGTGCCCAACCGCAGCTCGCGGGCGGTCGACAGCCCGTCGCCGTCGGCGTCCGCGCGCCGCGTCGAGTCGACATCGGGGGTGGGCGCGACAGCGCGCGGACCGCCGCCCACGGGCGCGGGCGCCGGAACGATCCCCACACCGGGCGTCGGAGTGGCGGGAACAGGCGGCGTGGAAGCGCCTCCTGCCGGCGTCGCGCCGGCCGAGCCGGAACGGCGGCGGCTCCGGGCGGGCGCCACCGGCGCGGGCGGCACGCCGCCGATGACCAGCGGCCGCACCTGCTCGGGCCGGGGGGCCCGCGCGTCGCGCACGGTCGACCCCGGAAGCACGATCAGCGCCACCCCGGCCGCCACCACCCAGGCGACCGCAAACGCCAGCCCCCACCGGGTTTCGACCAGCCAGCGGACGGGGCCCTCGCGCATGCCGAAGCGCACCCACATACGGCTCTATCGGCGCCCGGAAACCGGCTCTGAAATCACTCTTTTCCGGCGAGGCGGTTCTGCAGGAACCCGGGCAGCGCGTCGATCGCCACGCGGTCCTGGGCCAGGCTGTCACGGTCGCGCACCGTGACCGTGCGGTCCTCCAGCGACTGGTGGTCGATGGTGACCGCCCACGGCGTGCCGATCTCGTCCTGGCGCCGGTAGCGGCGGCCGATCGACCCGCCCTCGTCGTACTCGGTGAGCATGAGCGGGCGCAGCAGGTCGTGTACCTCGTGGGCGAGCTCGGGCTGCCCGTCCTTGCGCACCAGCGGCAGGATGGCCGCCTTGACCGGGGCCAGCCGGGGATGCAGGCGCAGCACGGTGCGCTTCTCGCCCTCCTGCTCGTCCTCGTCGTAGGCGTCGACGAGGAACGCGAGCATGCAGCGGTCCACGCCGGCCGCCGGCTCGACCACGTACGGCACGTAGCGCTCACCCGTTGCCTGGTCGAAGTACTCGAGCTTCTCGCCCGAGTACTGCGCGTGCTGGCGGAGGTCGTAGTCGCCGCGGTTCGCGATGCCCTCGAGCTCCTGCCAGCCGGTGGGAAAGAGGTACTCGATGTCGCTCGTCCCGGTCGAGTAGTGCGAGAGCTCGTCCGGGTCGTGCGGGCGCAGGCGCAGATGGTCCTCGGACAGGCCGAGCTCGAGGTACCAGCGCTCGCGGGCGTCGAGCCAGTACAGGAACCACTTCTCGGCGTCGGGCGGCGGCACGAAGAACTCCATCTCCATCTGCTCGAACTCACGTGTCCGGAAGATGAACTGCTTCGTGGTGATCTCGTTGCGGAACGACTTGCCGATCTGCGCGATCCCGAACGGCGGCTTGCGCCGCGAGGTCTGCAGCACGTTCTTGAAGTTGGCGAAGATCCCCTGCGCGGTCTCCGGGCGCAGGTAGACGATCGAGCCCTCGTCGCGCACCGGCCCGAGCGAGGTCTCGAGCATGAGGTTGAACTGGCGCGCCTCGGTCAAGTCGCAGTTCGGCCCTTCGCCCGGGTGCACCGACGGCTTCTGCGGGCACTGGTTGTCCTCGAGCTGGTCGGCGCGGAAGCGCTGCCCGCACGCGCGGCAGTCCACGAGCGGGTCGGTGAAGGACTCCAGGTGGCCGGACGCCTCCCAGGTGCGCGGGTGCTGCAGGATGGCCGAGTCGAGGCCGACGATGTCGTCGCGCTCGATGACCATCGCGTGCCACCACGCGTCCTTGACGTTGCGTCGCAGGGCGACGCCGTAGGGCCCGTAGTCGTAGGTCGATCCCAGGCCGCCGTAGATCTCCGACGTGGGGAACACGAAGCCGCGGCGCTTGGACAGCGCCACGATCTTGTCCATCGTCACCACGTCGCTCATGCCCAACCCATTCCTATACTCCGTAAAGCAATGCCGATCTACGAATACCGGTGCGAGAACGGTCACACGTTCGAAGTGAGGCAACGTATGACCGACGATCCGGTCGCATCGTGCCAAACCTGCGACGCGCCGGTCCGCCGGGTGTTCCACCCGGTGGCCGTCCACTTCAAGGGGTCGGGCTTCTACAACACCGACTACGGCAAGGCGAAGCGGGGCGCGGCGAGCTCGGAGTCCTCGTCCTCGGACGGCAAGAGCTCGGACGGCAAGAGCTCGGACAGCAAGAGCTCGGACGGCAAGAGCTCCTCCTCGGAGAGCAAGTCCGAGTCGAAGTCGTCCTCGGCCTCCTCGGACTAGCCGGGTGACGCCCCGCCAGGTGGGCCTGCTCGGCCTGCTGGCCGCCATCTGGGGCGGCTCCTACCTGTTGATCAAGTACTGCCTGGAGGGGTTCTCCCCGCCCTTCATCGTCTTCGGCCGCACGCTGATCGGGGCGCTGGTTCTGTTCGCCGCGGTCCGGTTGCAGGGCGGCGCGACCTGGGCCGCGCTCTCGGACGTCCGCCGCCGGCCCTGGACCGCGCTGGGCCTGGGCGCGGTCTCGATCACGGCGCCCTTCCTGCTCATCACGGTCGGCGAGCAGCACGTGCCCTCGGGCCTGACCGCCGTCCTCATCGCGTCGGCCCCGCTGTTCGTGGCGCTGTTCGCGCCGTTCATCGACAAGTCCGAGCAGATCGACCGTCGCCAGGGCGTCGGCCTGGCGGTCGGGATCGTCGGCGTGGGCCTGCTCGTCGGCGTCGAGTCGGTGAGCACGCTGGGCGAGTTCCTCGGTGCGCTGGCGATGATCGGGGCGGCCGCGTGCTACGCGCTGGCCACCTTCGTGGTCAAGAAGGCCTACGGCGGCATCCCCGCAGTGGTGACCTCGTGCTTATCGGTCGCGGCGGGATGCCTCATCGCCCTTCCGCCGGCGCTCGCCGACCTGCCGACGAAGGCGCCGGGCCTGCGCGCTGTGCTCGCGCTGATCGGACTGGGCGCGCTGGGCACGGCGTTCGCGTTCGTCATCTACTACCGCCTGATCGGCGAGCTCGGCGCGGGCCGCGCCTCGCTCGTCGCCTACCTGGCGCCGCCGGTCGCCCTCGTCTACGGCGCCGCGCTGCTCGACGAGTCGATCAGCGTCACCGACGTCATCGCGCTCGTGCTCATCCTCGCCGGCGTGGCGCTGGCCAGCCGGCGCGCGGCGCCCCGTGCGGCGGCGGTGCGCGCGCCCGCTAGCCGTTCTCGAAGCGCTTGACCGCGGCCTGCTTGCGCGCCTCGGGCACGACGAGCACGTCCTGGCCGTTCACGACCGACGGGTCGCCCTTGAGGATGCGCGTGGGCGGCGTGCCGCCGACGGCCAGCGACGAGAACAGCCCCAGCAGCGTCGGGCCGCCCATGTCGGAGCGGATGGCCTTCGGCGCCTCCCACGACACCCACGGCAGCCGGAAGAACGTGCTCGGCGAGGCGATCTGGCTCTTGATCGCGCTGAGGATGTCCTGCTGGCGCTGGACCCGCGTGAAGTCGTTCTCGCCCGGGAAGCACGGGTTGTCCTTGCGCACGCGGGCCACGCCGAGCGTCTCCTTGCCGTTGAGGTGGTGCTCGCCCTTGGAGAACTTCAGCGTCTGGCCGCCGTTCTTGGCGCCGCCGCTGATCTCGGCGCAGAGCTTGTGCCGGAAGGTCAGGTCGATGCCGCCGAGCGCGTCGATGAACTTGGGGAAGTCGACGAAGTTGACCTCGACCACGTGGTTGATGTCGATGCCGAGGTAGCGCTTGAGCGTGGTGATGGTCAGCGCCGGGCCGCCGATCGCGTAGGCGGCGTTGACCTTGTCCGGCCCGTGGCCGGGGATCGGCACGACGGTGTCGCGGGGGATGGAGAGGCGGGACGAGTCGCCGCCGCCGGTGCGGATGAGCAGCAGCGTGTCGGCACGGCTCGGCTGGCCGACGACGTTGGCGCCGCCCTCGTGGGTGCCCGGCGGGCGGGCGTCGGAGCCGATGACCAGCACGGTGTTGGCCGAGAAGGGCAGCGGCCCCGAGCCGTCGAGCTGGTTCTTGGCCTGGTCGGAGACCTGGTCCTGCTCGAACTCGGCCGAGACCATGAACAGGATCAGCGAGAGCAGCAGCCAGCCGGCGACCGCGATCACCAGCCACAGGAGCACGCGCTTCCAAGTGATCTTGCGCCGTGTGGCGCGGTCGCGCTTGGGGCCGCGCAGGCTGTTGGGACCGGAGAACTCCGGTTCGTCGCGCCGGAACAGGCGCGGCCGCGAGCGATAGAGGGTGTACTCGGGCTCGGCCACGGGGGCGCTTTATAGTGGCCGCCCATGTCAGCCTCGTGCGTCGTCGGAGTCGATCTCGGAGGGACGAAGGCGCTGGCGGGGGCGATCGACGCCGACCTCCAGGTGCACCATCGTGCCCGTCGCGAGATGGCCGGGCTCGACCAGGCGACGGTCGTCTCGGCCGTCGTCGAGGCGGTCAGCGAGGTACGCGAGGCCTCCCCGGTCGAGATCGAGGCCGTCGGCTTCGGCATTCCCTGCCTGATCGATCAGCGCACGGGCACCGCGGTGATGGCGGTCAACCTGCCGATCAGCGACTTCCCGCTGCGCGACGTGATGGCGGAGCGGCTCGGGCTGCCGGTCTTCGTCGACAACGACGCCAACGTCGCCGCGCTCGCCGAGCACCGGTTCGGGGCCGCCCGGGGGACGCGCTACTCCGTCACGCTCACGATCGGCACCGGGATCGGTGGCGGCATGGTGCTCGACGGCAAGCTCTACCACGGCTACGCCGGCGCCGGCGCCGAGCTCGGCCACATGGTCATCGACCTCAACGGCCCGCCGTGCCAGGGCAACTGCCCCAACCACGGGTGCCTCGAGACCATGGCCTCGGGCACCGCGCTCGCCCGCGAGGCGCGCGCGTTCGCCGAGGCCAACCCCAGCTCCAACCTCGGCCGCGCGCTGACCGCCGGGCGCGAGCTCAACGGCCACTACATCACCGAGATGGCCCACGACGGCGACGCCGACGCCGTCGCGCTCATCGCGCTCGTTGGCCGCCGCCTCGGGGTCGGGCTGGCCAACTACGTGAACATCTTCAACCCCGAGGTCATCGTCATCGGCGGCGGGCTGATCGCGGCGGGCGAGCTGCTCCTCACCCCCGCTCGCGAGGAGATGGAGCGCCGCGCGCTGCCTTTCCCGCGCGACCTCGTGCGCGTCGAGGCAGCCCACTTCGGCAGCGACGCGGGCCTGATCGGCGCCGCGGCGCTGGCCTTCGACGGGCTCGAAGACCGCCAGACGGTCATCTAGGCGTGGCGGCCGGGCGGCTCGTCATCTGCCCGACGCCGATCGGGAACCTCGAGGACGTCACGCTGCGCGTCCTCTCGGCGCTGCGCGAGGCCGACGTGGTGGCGTGCGAGGACACGCGGCGCACGCGCGTGCTGCTCGACCGCTACGGGGTGAAGGCCTCGCTGGTCTCCTACCACGAGCACAACGAGCGCTCGCGCGCCGGCGAGCTCGTGGGGCGGATGCGCGAGGGCGCGGTCGTCGCGCTCGTGTCGGACGCGGGGATGCCGGTGATCTCGGATCCCGGCTTCGAGCTCGTGCGGGCGAGCGTCGCCGCCGGGCTGCCGGTCGAGGTGCTCCCGGGGCCGTCGGCGGCGCTGGCCGCGCTCGTGGCGAGCGGGCTGCCGGCGGACGCGTGGCACTTCGTGGGGTTCCTGCCGCGCAAGCGGGCCGAGCTCGAGCGGCTGTTCGCGGCCACCGCGGAGACGCTGGTCGCGTTCGAGTCGCCGCGGCGGGTGGCGGCTTCGTTGGCGGTGCTGGCGTCGCTTGACCCGGCGCGGCCGGTCGCGGTCGCGCGCGAGCTGACCAAGGTGCACGAGGAGGTCGTCCGGGGCGACGCGGAGAGCGTCGCCCAGCGCTACGCGGAGTCCCCGCCGCGCGGGGAGGTCGTGTTGGTCGTGGGCCCGGCGCCGGCGGGCGCGCCGGACCTCGAGCCCGCCGTCGCGGCGCTGCGGCGGTTGGTCGAGGCCGGAGCGAAGCCGCGGCCGGCGGCGAAGGTGGTCGCCGAGTTGACGGGCGCGCCGGCGAACGCCTTGTACGAGGCGCTGCAGGGGTAGGGCCGCGACGTTCGCGGCGCACTTCGCGCCCGACCGCGCACACCTTCGTCACAACTCCGTCGCACCCGGGGGCATCGGCGGCCCGCGGCCCTACGGTCGGCCGCGACATGCTCGGCACCCTCCTCATCCTTGTCCTCGGGGGCCACGTCGCGGCCGCGACCTCGCTCCCGATCGCGCTGGCCGCGGTGCCCGTGGTCGTCGCGCCGGCGGTGGCGCTGACCGCGGCCGCGTTCCTCCCGCTCCTGATCCCGGCCCCGTTCGCGCTCGCCGCCGTCCCGGTGCTATGCGTGCCCGCGTTGGTCGCGTCGACCTAGTGCGCGCCGCGGTTGTCGGCGTTGCGGTGCTGCTCGTGTCACCCGCGGCCGCCCGAGGAGCGACGTGGGTGTGGCCGGTCCATGGCCCGGTGCTCGCACGGTTCGCATACCACGCGCGGACCCCGTTCGCCCGGGGCCAGCGCCGTGGGGTCGACATCGGCGCACCCGCCGGCACGCCGGTGGTCGCGGCGTGTCCGGGCCGAGTCCGGTTCGCGGGGTCGGTCGGCACGGCGGGTCGGACGGTCTCGATGGCGTGCGGCGCGTACGTCGTCTCCTACCTGCACCTCGACCGGATCGCCACCCGCGGCGGGGCGCGCCTGAGCGCGGGCGATCCACTCGGCACCGTGGGCACGACGGGCCGCCGGCACGAGCGCCCGCCGCACCTGTCCTTCGGCGTGCGCCTTCGGAGCGATCGCTGGGGCTACGTCGACCCACTGCGCCTCCTCGGGCACGATCGAACGCCCCCGCCCGCCCTGGCACCGGTCCGAGGGCGAAGGACGACGCCACCGCTTGGCCCCGCGCCGGCGAGCGAGCGGCGCCCCGCCGCGCCGTCGGCCGAGCGACGCCCCGAGGCGCCCGGGCGCCGGCCCGTCACGCCCGCTCCGGCGCGTGTATCGCCCGCACCGGCCCTGCCGCTCGGCTCGCTGTGGCTCCCGGTCGGTCTCGCCCTCGCGCTCGCCGCAGTCGGCGCACCGCTCGCCGGGGTGCGGCTCGCACGCCGCCGCCGCGCCCGCCGCACCGTCGCTCGACGAGCGTCGCTCGCCGGCCGCACTGCCAACCGGTGACGACCTGACCGTGAACCGCCCCGTCGCCCACCGCCGTCTAGCCTTCGCCCGCCGTGTCCTACTACGTCACCACGCCGATCTACTACGTCAACGCCGCGCCCCATCTCGGCCACGCGTACACCACCATCGCCGCCGACGTCATGGCCCGGCACATGCGCCAGCGTGGGGAGGAGGTCTTCTTCCTCACCGGCACCGACGAGCACGGCGAGCCCGTTGCGCAGGCGGCCGAGCGCGCCGGCGTCAGCCCTCGCGAGCTCGCCGACCGCAACGCCCAGCGCTTCAAGGACCTCGCGCCGCTGCTCGAGGTCTCCAACGACTTCTTCATCCGCACGAGCGACCTGCCCCACGTCCAGCGGGTCCAGGACGTCCTGCAGACGGTCTACGACAACGGCCACGTCTACAAGGGCCTGTACGAGGGCTGGTACTGCCCCCGCTGCGCCGACTTCAAGTCGGGCACCGAGATCGGGCCCGACAACACCTGCCCGATCCACGGCATCCCGCTCGAGTGGGAGCACGAGGAGAACTGGTTCTTCCGCCTTTCCGAGTTCCAGAAGCCGCTCGAGGACCTGTTCGACCGCCGCCCCGACTTCGTCGCCCCGCGCGCCCGCTACAACGAGGCCCGCGCGTTCATCGACCAGGGCCTGCAGGACGTCTCGCTGACCCGCGCCAAGCTCACCTGGGGCGTCCCCGTCCCCTGGGACGACAGCCAGGTGTTCTACGTCTGGTTCGACGCGCTCCTCAACTACTACACGGCGCTCTCCTACGCCGACTCCGGACGCGACCTCACCGACACCTTCTGGCCGGCGACCTACCACCTCATCGGGAAGGACATCCTCAAGTTCCACTCGATCTACTGGCCCGCCCTCCTGATGGCCGCCGGAATCGAGCCGCCCCAGCACCTCTACGTCCACGGCTTCCTCCTCCAGGAGGGGCAGAAGATGTCCAAGTCGCTGGGCAACGTCATCGACCCGATCCAGGTCGTCGACACCTACGGCGCCGACGCCCTCCGCCACTACCTGCTGCGCGACGTCACCTTCGGCCAGGACGGCTCGGTGTCCACCACCGCGTTCGAGTCCCGCTACGAGTCCGAGCTCGCCAACGAGTACGGCAACCTCGCCAGCCGCACGATCGCCATGGTCCACCGCTACCGCGACGGCGTCGTGCCGCGCGCTGACCTCGACCCAACGCTGAACGCCGACCTCGAGATCGCGCAACACGTGAGCGCCCTCGTCGACAAGGCCGACCTCACCGCCGCCCTCGAGACCATCTGGCAGTCCGTCCGCCGCCTCAACCGCTACGTCGAGGAGCAGGCGCCCTGGCAGCTGGCCCGCGACGACAGCCAGAGCGCCGCGCTCGACACCGTCCTGCGCTCCCTCATCGAGGGCCTGCGCGTCCTCACCGTCCTGCTCCACGCCTACCTGCCGGCGGCCACCGAGCGGGTCCTGACCGCGCTCGACCAGCCGCGCACGGACTACGCGGCCGCCGCCTACGGGGCGGGCGAGGGCGGCTCGGGGCTCGGCGCGCTCGAGCCGCTGTTCCCGAAGCGGTGATCGACAGCCACGCGCACCTCGACATGATCGAGCGGCCGACCACCGAGGTCGTCGCCGACGCCGAGAAGGCCGGCGTGCACCGCGTCCTGACCATCGGCATCGACGGCAGCTCGTGTCGCGTCGCGCTGCAGCTCGCCGAGGACTTCCCCCAGGTGCGCGTGGCCATCGGCCGCCACCCCAACGCCGCCACGGGCTTCGACGACGCCGACCGCGCCGAGCTCGCCGCGCTCGCCGCCCACCACGACTGCGCGGCGATCGGCGAGACCGGCCTCGACTACTACCGCGAGGGCGCCCCCAAGCCCGATCAGGCCCGCGCCTTCACCGCCCAGCTCGAGCTTGCGCGCGAGCTCGACAAGCCCGTGGTCATCCACACCCGCGCCGCTGAGGACGACACGCTCGACCTGCTCGCCACCCACGCCGACGGCCTCCGCGTCATCCTCCACTGCTTCTCGATGCCCGACCGCCTGGACGAGTGCCTGGCCCGCGGGTACTGGATCTCGTTCGCCGGCAACGTCACCTTCCCGAAGGCGCCCGAGCTGCGCGAGGCCGCCGCCCGCGTCCCCGCCGACCGCCTGTTGGTCGAGACCGACAGTCCCTTCCTCGCCCCCCAGCCCGTGCGCGGCAAGCCCAACGAGCCCCGCCATGTCGTCGCCACCGCGCGCGTGGTCGCGGAGGCCCGCGGCGTCGACTTCGCGACCGTCGAGGCCGACGTCGAGCGCAACGCCGCCGCGCTGTTCGGGTGGTGAGCCGTGGCCGAGTCGGTCCAGCCGAGCCTGCGCCGGCTGCGCGCGTTCGACATCACGCCCAACCGCGAGCTGGGCCAGAACTTCCTCATCGACTCCAACCTGCTCGGGGTGATCGGGCGTGCCGCGAAGGTCGGTCCCGACGACGTCGTGCTGGAGATCGGCGGCGGCCTCGGCGTCCTCTCCGAGTACCTGGCCGAGCACGCGCGGCACGTCCACGTCGTCGAGGTCGACCCACGCCTCGAGCCCGCGCTCCACGACGCCCTCGACGCGCACCCCAACGCGACGCTGCACATCGCCGACGCGCTCGACCTCGAGTACGCCGCGCTCGACCCGGCCCCGACCAAGGTCGTCGCCAACCTGCCCTACGGGATCGCCGCCACCGCGATCCTGCGCACGCTCGAGCAGCTCCCGTCCGCGACGCGCTGGGTGGTGATGGTCCAGCGCGAGGTGGGGGAGCGCCTGGCCGCCGACCCCGCCGGCTCCGCCTACGGCATCCCCAGCGTGCTCGCCCAGCTCGCCGCCGACGTCGAGGTCGTGCGTCACGTCTCGCGCACGGTGTTCTTCCCCGTGCCCAACGTCGACTCCGTGCTGGTCGAGCTGCAGCGCACCGGCCCCGCCGCCGACCCCGTCACGCGCAAGGTCGTCCAGGGCGCCTTTGCGCACCGGCGCAAGGCGCTGGCCCGCTCGCTCGCGCTCGCCCACCCCGACGACCCCGACCTGCGCGACCGCGCTCGCGCAGCGCTCGAGGACATGGGGCTGCCCACCAACATCCGCGCCGAGCGCCTGAGCCCACACCACTTCGCCGAGCTCGCGGCAAGGCTGCGCGCATGACCGTCCTGCGCGCCCGCGCGCCGGGCAAGGTCAACCTCGCGCTGTACCTCGGGCCGGCCCGCAAGGAGGACGGCAAGCACGAGCTCGTCTCCCTCGTCGAGCCGGTGACCCTGGCCGACTGGATCGAGCTCGGCCCTGCGCGCGGTGACACCGACGAGGTCGCGTGCGAGGGAGTCGTGGGCCCGAACCTCGCGGCCGAGGCGCTCGAGCGCTTCCGCGCGGCCACCGGCTGGGACGGCGCGCCCGTCCGCCTGACCATCTTCAAGCAGGTGCCGGTGGCGGCGGGGATGGGCGGCGGCTCGGCCGACGCCGCCGCCGCTCTGCGGCTGGTGGCCAAGGCAAGCGGCCTGCCGTTGCCGGACGGGATCGCCCGCGCGCTCGGGGCCGACGTCCCCGCGGCCCTGCACGCGGGCC
>Ga0068856_100006643_pt1 | contig 11333 bp, 16 predicted proteins | sample KBSCornC62_FD_66595 | JGI IMG/M metagenome (GOLD analysis project Ga0068856, IMG submission 66595) | Corn rhizosphere microbial communities from Kellogg Biological Station, Michigan, USA - KBS Corn C6-2 | ecosystem: Host-associated > Plants > Roots > Rhizosphere > Soil ... | reverse complement strand
GGCGATGATCTCGAAGCTGAACGGCGACAGATGACTCGGCTGGGCATCCTCGATCGTTTGGTCGCGAGTTGTCACAACGGTACGCCGTTTGAATTGCTTGGATCGGAACCGACTTTCGGCAACGAAGGCGTCGCGGTCAATCCGTTATGGACGCCGGCGGGATGCTAGGTCGTGGTGAGTGTGTTCCCCGTTGACTTGTCCGGCCCGCCAAACCCGCCCGCCTCTTCGAGAGAACCCGGCATTCAGCTGGTCCGATCGGAAGCGTTCCCCCAGCCCTGATGGCGCCGGAATGTTCCCGCTCGGTCCGGATCGTCCGCTGCACGGCCGGCGGTGCGGCGGACGCCGATTTCGACAGGAAACGCGGTTTACTCGCTTTCGACAGGGCTGGAATAGCCGATATCAATCCCTGTCTTCGGCATCTTAAGGGTCAAGCTGGACCCAACCGCTCAAAACCCGCTCGGGCTCCTTCGCTCGCCGGCTTGGTAGATCTAACAGCGCGCGCTAACCTGGTTCCGTGGCAACGATCGCAATCGGAACCAGAACTCACTCGAATTCCTTCAACAAATTGCGCAACTTGTCCCGATCCCCCTCGAACTTCGGGACCTCGTTCGACCAGCTTGCTCGATCTTTGCCGTGAGCCGGTCGATCGCGGTTTTGAGTTCGTCGCTGCCTAATGCGTGGGTTGCGGCCTGCGCCGTTTCAGCTGGGCGCTCTGTCAGCTGCTCGATCTTTGCCGTGAGCCGCTCGATCGCGGTTTTGAGTTCGTCGTTGCCTAATGCCTGGGTTGCGGCCTGCGCCATTTCAGCTGGGCGCTCTGCCAGCTGCTCGATCTTTGCCGTGAGCCGGTCGATCGCGGCTCTGAATTCAGTTCCCGCTTGTGCCGTATCGAATGCTCGCTCTGATAATGCCTTGGCCATGGCTGTCATAGCTTCGGCGCTCGCAGACAATTGCAGCATCGGCTCGCGAAGGCTACTGCGGCGGCGCTCGATGACCTCCATCAGGCGCTCGATGGAATCCAGTATGGGCGCGATCGCTCCGAAGGGTGTAGCTACGGAACCGGATAACGAGCCGGGGCCGACCCGCTCACCCTCCGCGGGTATAAGCAAAGTGCTCCGGGAGGCATTTCTAGACGGGATCTCTGAGATCCTGCCGAGCAGCGCCTTACCGGTGACATCTACCGCCATTTCGCCAAAAATGACAAAGAGGAGGATCAGCACGAGCGCCGCCACGAAAGCCGGCCCGGCCGGTATGGCAATCTCGATTTGGGTGATGTGTAGATAATCCTTTGCCCAACCCATCGCGGAGATGGCCAGCAGCCCAGCGACGCCCGTAAAAAACTGAACGCGCATCAACCGATTTCGATACAAATGTAAGATCGGTCGCCGAACGCGCCCAAAAGGGTACTGGCTACAAATTCCCGTTGCTCTCTCGAACGCGGCAGGATCGACAATTTGGGGACCGAGGCGTTTGAGGCCGGTCTGAGCCAAGACCGCGAGCAGCTGATCATTCGTGACCGCTTCAGTTAAACGGAAGCGCGCCCGCAACATGCTAACGATGAGAAGAGCTGTAATAATCAGCAGCGTGGCCAGGGAGTAGACAAAGATCAGGCCCAATAAAAGTACAGGCAAAAGTTCTTCGGCAATGGACGGAAGTTCGGGCATACAAACCTTTGGCAGCTCGGCGATATTCACCAAGGATCGGCATCATGCCGACGATGATCCCCGCCGCAACAAAACACGGGATCCGTCATGCGTACTACGACCACAGCAGATAGACGATCAGCAGTCCGAGGCGAGCATATACAAAAGGAGTGGGATGCGAATTCGTCGTGACATGGCAGCGCAGGGGTGTTTTGGTCGTTGACTATGTCTTCACGCGCTTTTTAGGAAAAAAGGCCGCCCTGACCGATGCAGATTGCCGCTCAAAGACCTGATCCTTCCAATTTGATCCTAGCGCCACAAAAAGCATCAGGAGCAAGCTGAATGACGATTAGGACGCCAGCGATCACCAGATCCGCCAGACGCCTGACCGGATCCAGGGCGGCGTCAGCGTGGGCGCGCCGGGAAAGTTGATGACGGCGAACACTGCGCCTTTCCGAACCATAGCGCCTGCAGTTTGCGGGACCATTGGGAACGTTTATATCCAAACGGGTTTGCTCGAATGGTTACATAATGGCCCACAGCGTGTCCACGATCTTCAAGGTTAATGCAACACCACAAGCCGCCCTAAAGCCCGAATCGGTGGCTCATTCGCAATCGTGCTAGAGAAGATCACATCTACAGCGGCTTGTGGATAAGCCCAGAATCGTCAAGAACGTGAGCCCTTAACTTGCGGATAGAAAGAGGGTTAAAATTTTTTTACTTTTCGGAAACTATTTTGACGCTACGGTGTCACCGGACTTGATTGCGGCATGAGCGCGCACTGAGGGAACTTTGATGCGTACTTTGCATCGTTTTCATGAAGAACGGTCGAAGCTGGCGTCGCCGACCAAAGTCGAAGAGCGTCTATCGATCGGCCACTCGGGCGCCGTGATCACCGGATTGTCGGTACTCTCCTGGGGCATCGTCATTTTGGCTGTGGTGGCCTTGCGCGCTATGATCTAGCGCACAGCCGCAGTTTACCTGTAGTACCGCACCGCCGGTCTCATGTACCAGCGTTAGGGCGGCTAAGATCGTCCCAATCTGGCAACGATTTCGGCCGTGGGCGGTTATCGGCAACGGCGTAGGTGCCCTCGATAAAATTGGCCAGCCCTAGGGTACTGCCATTCGTGCTTTCACCGCACCGGGGTTTGATAGGGGCATTATTGACGTGCAGAAAACTGCGAAACGCGCCGCCGTCTGCGTCGCGTGACATCCAAACCGGCAAGGGCCGTACCGAACAGCACCAGGGAAGCTGGTCCGGGCACACTACCGGCCGGTCCTGCCGGCACATCATTTCCAGTGCTCGCGGTCGGGAACAGCGGGGCTGGATCATCGCCCAAACCATTCACAAGGTGCGTTAGCGCACCGTCGCCATTTGGGTCGCCACTGTCCCGATTGTCGCCAGGATGCGCCTGCAGTGCCGCTTCCGCCGAGCACGCAAACGCGAACCGGCGTTTCGGCGATGCAACGCACCTTCTCTCCGGAAGTGTAGCCCCTTCAGCGTGATCTCGGCCGAACGGGCTCTGTATCGAGGTAGAATAAAAAACCCCTGCGCACGGAGGGGATTATGAAAGTGCCAATCCCCTTGCCGGGAGAATACTGAGCGCCTGGCCCAAGATGGTAGATCGATCGGCGGCAGCGGGCTCGCCGAGTGGCTGATCGTAAAGATTGCGCCCCGCAGCTGCCAAACTCCCGAGTGTCGGCATCATCAAGCATTGTTTCCCGCCGATTTCCTGCGATTTACAAGAGCAATAATTCTGATAGATCAATCCACCGTGCCATTCTTACAAACAGGACGTTAGCGATCGAACGGAGAACATGTAAAATCGTCCGACACCGATACCCAACGCGCCAAACACGGTAAGCCCAGCGCGTACCCCTTTGGTTCAGAGCAGCGTCGGGCAGGCGAGGAAACGCACGTGAGCCAATGAGGACGAAAGCGGCCTGACGCAAGCAGGACGATCACCTAGGGTTTTAACTTGCTCAAATCGCGCGCCTCATCTACGTAGCGGCCGAGTAATATCAAAGCGCCTCTGACGGCCCTAAGTACGCGCAAGACTTGCAGCACAAACCAAGCATTAAGGCATAACAGGGCCAGCGCACTCAGCTCAAACCAGTGAATTATGATCCAGTGGAACAATGTCTGGCCTCTGCAGCAGGCTATCACAAAGAATCAGTCACCCGAAAGACCAAATGAAAACTTTGTAGAGTAAAACAGAGACAAACAGAAGCCACACTGTCATTCCCAACACGATTATTCCCTTTCGTTCAAACGAGTTCTGGGCTTTTAGGGCCTCATTGCGAGAACGAAGGGAAACGTTGTTGACGCGCAATTTATGAATATCGGCCTCTAGTTTGGCGATTTTTGACTGAAGTGACGCTACTACGATCTCCAATGATTGCTGATCCGGTATTGCGGTGTCGACCGATCCAGGTGGCGCGGATCCGACCAAATCCATTGTCTCGTCAATAGCCATGGAAGTCTCGGCAAAGTTCGGCGGTATCACGCAACCGCCGGTTTTTAAGGCATCAGCCGCAGTATCGTCAAGTTAGACCGACTTTAAATCAATTGTCCCTCATCCTAATTGCCGAGGAACTGCGAGTCAGGCTGCGATGCGATCAGGGCTGCAATGAAATGTCGAGTTCGCCAAAACGCACTGGCCACCCTCATCGACTTCTACTCGGAGCGATTGGGCGTCATTCATTCGATTCCTGGTCCGAGCCTTCCCCCGCCCGCGCACCCCCAAGTCTTAAAGCCTTTCACTTGCTACCTGGGGCCAATGCTTTTGAAATGTCGGTTGTACCGGCAAGTCAGGATGCTATCTCAATAGATTGGCACCAAATTTCGGCTCGCGCAGCCGGTGAAAAATTCCGCGGCTAAAGGAAAAAATTGGGGCGCAGCAGGAAAAAATTTTGGCTTGCAGCGACAAAATTTGTCCCAGTGAAACGGAGGACCTATAAACCGTCGGAACCGAAGCCCTCGCGGGGAGCCTCGCCAGATTCAGATTTCGTTTAAAAGAAAATCAGATGGTCCGCGAACGATCCGGCTATCGCTGCGGCCCGCGGTCATGCTGCGCCAGAAACCGAGCAGTGCCATTCGGTGACGTGTAGACGATGTGACCACAACGGGGCGCTTGGCGGATCATGGAGGCGCACGGCGTGTGGCTTAACGTTTCGTTCAGAGAACCGACCTATAACGCCCGATAGGTGAGACCGGCGGTATACGCCCTCCCTGCCCTGCGCCGAAAAACGCGGCCAGGGCAGCCACCGCGCTGGAGCTTCTCAGAACATGACTGCGAACTTGATCGCGGATTGCCGCGATGAGCCGCGCGACTGTTTGCCTGCTGTTGTTTACCAACCGGTTAATCGATTGAAACTCGATCCGGGCAATCCGCGGAAGCACAACAAAAAGCACATCGGGCAAATCGCTCGTTCGATCAAAGAGTTCGGCTTCAATGTCCCGATCATCATTGATGCCGATCTCCAGGTCATCGCCGGGCATGGCCGGTTGCTGGCGGCGCGGCAACTCGGGTTATCGGAGGTGCCAACGATCTGTCTTGAGCGCCTGACACCCGAGCAGGCGAAAGCCTTCGCGATCGCCGATAACCGGCTTGCCGAACTGTCGCGTTGGGACATGCCGCTTCTCGGCGAGCGATTGCGCGAACTGCGTCCGCTCAATCCGAAACTGGACGTGACTGGGTTTACGATACCCAAGATCAATCTGTTGATTGAGGGAGCGCCTCCTCAGCCCGATCCTGCCGACAGAATGCCCCGCGTGCAACCGGGACCAGCGGTGTGTCGCCCCGGCGATCTCTGGCAATTGGGGCCGCATCTAATTTATTGCGGCAGTGCCCTTGATGAGAGTTCGTACAAAATAGTGTTGGGCAATGACCGCCCCGCAATGGTCTTCACCGAACCGCTCCGCGATGCGAGTCGTGCTGGCAATATTTATGAACTTCTGCCCAGCCGGAACGAGCGCTTCAGGTTTCTGATACAGGTCTGTGGGCTAGTGGGGCTTTATAGCCGCCCGGGTTCTCTGCATTACCTGTGCGCCGGTTGGCGCGATATCGATCTTCTACTCAATGCTGCGCAGCAGACTCGCTTCGAGCGGGTCGGTATCTGCGTTTGGGTCAAGAATAAGCCCGACACGGGGTCATTGTACCAGAGCCAGCACGAGCTCGTCGCCGTCTTCGAGCAGTGCCAGCTTCATGACCCCGACCCGAATCTGCGCAACAAAAGCGGGCGCCCCCGCAGCAATGTGTGGCGTTATCCCGAGCGCCGCTCATCCCGCGATACTGGCGACCCGGTCAAACCGGTGCGACTGGTGGCTGACGCGATAATGGACAGCACCGCTGCAGGCGAGATCGTGCTCGACCCGTTTCTCGGAGGAGGCACGACACTGATCGCCACTGAGCAAACAAAACGCGTGTGCCGCGGCGTGGAGTTCGATCCTCGCGCCATCGACATCGCAATCCGACGATGGCAGGCCTTCACCGGCGAGCCCGCCATTCACTCAGCAACCCGCCGGACTTTTGACGAAATCACTAGCACCTTAGGAGGTCAGACATGACCGGTACAAAGAAAGACCATTTCAAAGCCGGGAAACAACCCGGGAATGACCACGAGGTCTACAAGGTCGGCTATGGCAAGCCACCATTACGGAAGAAGGGTCAGTGTCCCCATCGGAAAGGGCCAGGGCCGCGCAAGCGCGGGCAGATGGAAGACTGCCGTGAATTGTTCGACAGGATCTCAAACGAGAAGATTCCGGTCTACGACAACGACAGAGCCATCTTCCTGACGAGGCCCCAGGTCCTGGCGAGAACCGCGGTAGATAAGGGCATCGCTGGCGATCCCGAGTGCGAGAACATGTTAATCGAGATTGAACAGCCCGATCTGACTCCACCCGCGGGCGGGGCCAGTATCGTGGAGGTGGACAGCGAGGATGAGATCCCAGCCCGACAACAAGAATTGTTGCGAAGTGAGAGACGTCCCACGAACACAACGGCACCCTCTCCGGCCCGGTTTGGCAGGGGGCGACCGAGGAACGACGCGCCAGTCGCGGAATTCGTAAAGCGAGAACTGAATAAGCGCATCAAAGTCGTGGAGAATGGCAGGACCCTTACGATGACCAAACGTGAGTTTTGGATCCGGCGCCTCTGGAGTGACATCATTAACGGGAAGCCTCGAGCTCTGCGCCTTTATATGAAATTCGCCAAACCGACCGAACCCCGGGGAGGTATCAGTGTCTATATCATCGGCGGACGATAAGTGAGCATGGGCAGGAGTTTCTAACGATGTTTGCGGCCGCTCCCGGAAACCGGGAGCGGCCTCCATTTACATTTAAGGGAATTTCTCCACTCTCACTCTACGTCTCAACTTCGGGTTCATACTCCGGGCCGGTCAAGCCGAAGCTCGAGGCGACGGCGTTCCGTGCAGTGAGCGGCTGGGCCGGGCCGAAGGTCCCGTCCCCGTGTATTGGCCGCAATTGCGGATCGGCCCCCAGGAAGTGATGCCTGTAGGAGCCGTCGGGTTCGGGCGTTTGATTGACGACCTCAATCATGACGAGCGGCTCTTCGCCGGGCTACAGAGCGGCGCCAGAGCGTTCCGAAGACCTCGTCATGGTCGAGCCGAACCCCGCCGCTATCGCGCAGATAAGCGGCGATGCCGCGGACCTCCTCGCCGACCCGATAACGCTCGATCATGATCCGGCGCCAGCCAGCGTGCCCCATGCGCTCGATGTCATCGAATCCGCTGCGGCTCTTCAATAAGGTATTGCGGCACTTCTGTGCCATGCCAATGCCACCAGCTCCAGCCCGACGCAAAGGCGAGCGAGGGCCCGACCTCGCCATGGAGGCGGCCAGCCTCATCCCGATTGATATGGCTCGGCCGCTCCGCGGCGAAGCAGATCCCGTCGAACACCCAGAACAGGCCACAGCTTGCGATGAGGGCGATGAAGCCGCGGTCGAGCGGGATGCCAAGAACCTGATCCGCGTAATCCCTCAGTGCGGCATGGCCGAGCCATTCCGGCGCACCGAGACGGGAGATGGCTCCGGCAGCGTGCCGGCCGGCCCGATTATAAGTAAACCGGTGCAAAGCGCACCGCAAAATGCGGCCCAGGCTCGCCTCCATGACCGCATCGACCGGCCTGGCGATCAGCCTCTCGAGCGTCCTCTCGAGGTCAGGGTCGAGCGCCCAATGCCGCGCCGCCCTCAGGGCGGCCAAGATGGGGTTATCGATCGGGTGGCGCGGTGACCCGGCGCTCGCAGTCGCCGCATGCATCCGCAATGCCTGATTGACCATCGGTCCGACCGCTTGCCGGATCGACCGCTCCATGGAGTTCATCGGCCACATCAGCGCATCGCGGGCGACGCGATCGAGAACGCGATCGAGGGTTTGCGGTAGGCCGGACGATTTCATCGCCGAATAGGCAACGGCGCTCATGACCGCCGACAACGGACACGGCGCCCAAATGACCCAGGGATCGGCGAGCCCGGCAACGCTAAGGCCCACTCGGCCCAATCCCGGTCAATGGGTTCGGTCGAGAGTCCGATCGCGGTCCATTTCTCGACAAACTCGGGGATCTGGGCGAGCTCCGCGGCAGAGAGCGGCGCGGTACGCATCGGATCAATCCGCGACAAAGCGCCCGGCCCGCGGCATGTATTCGCGCTGCCGCCTGAGCTCGTATCGACCCGCCGGCACGAGGATCGGGTCGTGCTCCTCATGACAGAGCTCGGCGCCCTTGTCGCCGATTGCAAAAAAGCACCGCCCGCCATCCGCTTCCCGGAACAGCTGCGCCGCCCTCGCAGCGAAGGCATGCGCATGCCCCGTCAGTTCACCGATCGCCACGACGACCCGGTACCGCTCGGCACCGGTGTTGCCGTCGGCGGGATCTGATCGACAGCACAGAGCAGCACATCACCCTGGCGGTATTGTCGTGTCGTGCGAGTGCTCCTGTCTGCTGCGGGAAAAGAAAGCGCCAGCGATCGCGGCAGCGTCGACGAGTTTCAATGACGCGCGCATCTGCCAATCCGGGCTCCGTCTCGCGAACTCGGCGGCCAACGCCCAGAGATGGATGTTGTACTTATCACGAAGGCCTCGGCACCGAGCCGGTGCTGCTCGTCGTGATGAACGCGGCAGAGGCTCACCCCGAAAATGTCATGCGGCCGCTGACCCGTGCCGGCATTCGCCGATGAGCGCAAGTGCGCGAAGTCAACGGCGCGTCACCATTCAGAACGCAACAGCCATGCGATTTGAGCCACCGCCGATGCCGCGGCCAGACCTTCTGCACGGACGTGCGCCCCCAGCTTCGGCCGCTTCAGCCGATCGGGCAGCCTCATGACCGGCTCTCCAACCGCAATGGGAGCTCCGAGCTCCTTGGTGGGGTGACCATTGCGGTCGGCCTCAATCGATTCTGAAAGCGGCACGGCAATCGACCGGTCGGCGGGCGCGGTTCCGGCTCGGGTGAGAACCGCGCCCTGCAAAGACTATTCGGCAGCTACAGAACCGAACCACGAAAATCAAGGGCCGCTCTGAACCTTTATGGTTAATGATCGTTGGACAGGGTGTCGCGTTTCTTGACCAGTGCGATGGCAGGTGTCTTCTGAGTGGTTACCTGCCGGGTGAGCGTAAGGCAAACCTCCGCGAAACGCTTGCCCGACACGCCGACGCAAGACTAGCCGGAGCGAATGGCCTCCAGGTTCGCTCCGGCCATCTTTGTTCCGTCCAAGTGGCCTGAGGCTGATTGTCGCCGGGCCGCGCAAAGTAGCATCGGCGATCATGCGCGGTTAGATTTCCCGCTGGCGTTGCGCTTGCGGGCGTAGCGTTGCCGCTCCTGTTCCACGATCTTTTGCCGATACTCGGGATTAGTAGCGTACCGCTTGCGTTGCCGTTCCAAGAGCTGTTCTCGGTACAGTGGCGTAGGGTTGGCGCCGCCGTTCCCGCTGCCGCGCGAGTAGCCTTTCCCGATGCTCAGGATCGGCAGCGGCATATCGTGCCCGCTGGCGCGTGCGAAATTCCTCCGGTGTCTCACCCTTCCGTGGCGTCATGGGAAGCCCCGGTTAACTATTGGCCCACTGATCGACACGACCGTCTTCCCACGCGCATCGCCTTCCCGGCAACGGAGCCTCGGTTCAAGACGAGCACGGGGATATAAGGCGGAAACCGCAGCCCGTGAAGCAACGAGCCGGGCCGGACCAGCGCGTCATGGCCGCAAGCAGCGCACTCGAACCGCCCGAAGTCGCCCGGGCACTCGATCCGAGCCGCGTAGAGGGGCACCATCGGCAAATCCTGCGTTGCCGTTTGCTCTAAGACGAAAAGCCGTGTGCATTGGTTCTATGTCGATCGGTTGCGCAGAGCTGACCACGCTCGACCCGAAGCCGATACCCGAGCCTTGCCGCCACGGGAGCTTTACGAGCCGAGCTGGGTGCTAACAGACGGCGGCCGGTGACGAAGAAACCGTCTCACAGGGACGCGGCGTTGCGGATACCGCGCCACCTCTCGCTTTAAGTTTACTGTTGCCGGTCTGCATAGTAGCTAGTGTTTCCGCGGAGCTCTATGGTTAACATTGTTGACAACTGGTCATTATGGACATCAATCATGCCCAGCAGCGCAATTCTAAGACATTTTACTGTTAACCATATCCTATTTTCCTAGATTAATTTAGGTCGTCTGAAATTTTTACTATGGTTAGGTGTATTCGGCCTATTTACAAGACCAGAAAAATACATGATGCTTCGACGGCGGAGCAACTTAGACCCGAGCTGTCGGAGCAAGAACAATGGGCGTCGCGGGATGGAAACTTGGAGGCGTTGGTGGCGCGTTCTTCGTGCTTGCTGCCGTAGCCCAACCTGTGGCTGCCGATCCGATCTACCACCTTGGGCGAGGCCAGTACTCTCCTGGCAACGGGATTGGCACTTTCATCATTCCCTCCGTGGCGCAGGGGCTTCTGTTGTACCTCAATGCAGATGACCCCCCGACCGACTTAACGCTGACGGACCTGTTCAACACTTCCGGAGAGAAGGTGCGGTGCATCGCCGTAACGCGGTTCGCGTTCGCTTGCTCGGCGGAAGCGGCACTTCACGCCCATCCCGGCGATGATGGAAGGGAGCCGGACGGCCGGGGACCCGATAGCGATGGTTCCATAACGCACCTTGTGAATGGTTCGGGCGACGATCCAGCTTTGCTGTTCCAGAACGCGAGCATTGGTAATGATCCCCCGGCGGGCCCGGCGAGCGTTCCAGAGCCCGGCAGCTTGCTCCTCCTGGCCAGCGCGTTGATTTCTTTTGGTATCGCCGGGCGACGCAGATCACGGAGCAACTAAGCCTCGCTCGAGCAGCGATTGCGAATTTCTCTGGCGCGGGCTTAACCACGAAACTCGGGCTGTTAATCATAAATCCACTCGGGTTTTTCGACGCAGGCTCGTTCCTTGCTCTGATGCGCAAGCGGGGCGAGAACGAACTGCCGCCACCAAACACCAAGCGATGGACGCCCCCTCGCAAGGTTGCCGTCCTCCAAGCGCTCCGCACCGGGAAGCTGACGCTCGAACAGGCCCGCGAGCGTTACGCCTTATCGGCAGAGGAAATCAGCGCCTGGAAACGGCATTTCGAGCGGCATGGGGTTTACGGCTTACACGCGACCCGCGTTCAGCTTTATCGGGAAGATGAAAACTAATGGCTGCCCGCATCGCGCAAATGC
>Ga0068856_100006641_pt1 | contig 11334 bp, 12 predicted proteins | sample KBSCornC62_FD_66595 | JGI IMG/M metagenome (GOLD analysis project Ga0068856, IMG submission 66595) | Corn rhizosphere microbial communities from Kellogg Biological Station, Michigan, USA - KBS Corn C6-2 | ecosystem: Host-associated > Plants > Roots > Rhizosphere > Soil ... | reverse complement strand
TCGGAGGGGCGGCGAGGGCTGCGGCCGGTTCGGAGGGGCGGCGAGGGCTGCGGCCGGTTCGGAGGGGCGGCGAGGGCTGCGGCCGGTTCGGAGGGTGGTGGGGACGGCAACCCTGGCAGTGGCGGCAACCGTTGGGAGGGGCGCTAGCCTGCGCGGATGGGTCTCATGCTCAGCCAGCAGCCGGAGGCGGACGCTCTGCTCGACCGGGATCCGCTGGCGCTGGTGATCGGGATGGTGCTGGATCAGCAGATCCCACTGGAGAAGGCGTTCTCCAGCCCGTACGTGCTGGCCGAACGGCTGGGGCACGTGCCGGACGCGGCCGAGATCGCCGCGATGCCGGAGGACGACCTGGTCGCGATCTTCTCGAAACCGCCCGCGCTGCACCGGTTCCCGGGGTCGATGGCCAAGCGCGTGCAGGCGATGTGCCGGGGGGTGGTGGACCAGTACGACAACGACGTGACCCGGATCTGGACGGAGGCCGCGGACGGGCGCGACCTGCTGCGGCGCGTCGGCGCGCTGCCGGGCTTCGGCAAGCAGAAGGCGCAGATCTTCGTCGCCCTGCTGGGGAAGCAGTACGGCGTCGACGTGACGGGCTGGCGCGAGGCCGCCGGCGACTACGGGCCGGAGGGCACGTACAAGTCGGTGGCCGACATTCGCGACGCCGACTCGCTCGCCCGGGTGCGCGACTACAAGAAGCAGGTCAAGGCGGCCGCCAAGGCCGCCGGTTGAGCCGTCGTGCCCTGCCGTCGGTGATCGGCGTCCCAAGGCCAGGTCAAGGGCACGGCAGGCCCCGGCGGTGCGGTCGGCGCGGCTGGGTGAATCGCGTGGTTCATGGGGTGCGCGAGTCCCGTGACGGTGACACGATGAAGGAAGACCCGCGCTGACCCGGCGCCGGGCGGGGAGGGCGTGCCAGTGACGATCGGCCGGGACAGCCACAACGACAGTGATCCAGTACTCATCACTGAGGCCCAGCCGAGCCTGGACGAGCAGTTGTCCGCGCGCCGCACCAAGTACCTGATCATGATGAGCACCCGCGTCGTCTGTCTGGTGCTCGCGGCAGCGTTCTACCACACGCCCTGGCTGATGGGGATCTTCGTCGCGGGCGCGGTCACGCTGCCCTGGATGGCGGTGCTGATCGCGAACGACCGACCGCCGAAGAAGGCGATGAAGATCCCCCGGTTCGGCGGTCACCCGGATCCGGGGCGGGCAATCACCTCGTCCCCGAGCGACAGCCGTGTCATCGAAGGTTGAGGCGCGTTCGGGTTAGGTTCACGGCGTCTCGCATCGAGTGGGTCTTTCCTTAGAGCAGAGAAGATCGCTCACGGCACTGAATTGATGCATACTGCGGCACTACTGATACAGCCAAGTTTGAATCCTCTGACGAAACTCAGCGCGTGCCGCCATCTCCGAATCCTTCAGTCCAGAGGCGCCGCCTGTCCTTCGGTGCCGTGGTCCGGGCCAAGCGCAAATCGCTCGGCCTATCCCAGGAGAAGCTCGCCGAAAAGGCGGGCTGCGATCGGCAGTCGATCAACCGCGTCGAGAACGCCGCGTACTCGCCGTCGCTCGACCGGGTCTTCAAGCTGGCCGACGCGCTCGGCCTGAGCTTGTCCGATCTGTTCGACGAGTTCGACCGGGTGGACGCCAACGCGCCCACCCACAACGGGTCGACCGGACGAGACGCCTCAGCCTCACGCCAGGGCGCGCAGTTGGGGGACCGCGCAGCAACCGGCTGAGCCGGCAGAGACTCCGGTACGGCGGCGGGCCCCGACTCGCCGCCGTAGGCATGCCCGCAGCGCTCGGCCCGGACCCTGCCGGCCGGGGTGACCTCGCCGGCACCGCAGCCGACCTCGGCCGTTTCAAGCGCTCGAACCGGACCCCGCCGGCCGCGTGATCAGGACGCGTCGGCGCGCAGCGCGTCGGCCGCCTGGGCCGCCTCGTAGAGCGCTCCGGCCAGGTCGCGCTCGTCGCCGCCGCGGGCCGACTCCAGCAGTCGGCCGATCGTGGACCAGTCGTCGAGCAGGCACGCCAGGTGCCTGGCCACGTACGACGGCATGCGCAGCACCACTGCCGGCGCCGGGCCGCCCTCCTCCGGGTCCCATGTCCCCTCGTCGTCGACGCTGACGTCGACGACGTCCTCGACCAGCCAGCGGTGGCTGTCCGAAGCGGGGCAAGTACGGAAATCTCGGGGGCGTAAATGCTCGACCGTCACGCTGAGCGAGCATGCCGGTGCACCGGGCTAGTGTCCAGCGGTCCGGCGGAATTCACCCACTGGCGGGAGTACCGGTCGCAGGGAGTGGCACCATCGACAGATGACCACCCCGCAGCCCCCCGGGCCCGGCATCGCCGTCGAGGAGCGCATCGACACGCGCCCGGACCGCGTGCTCCGGCCCGAGCCTGGCGACTCCGAGCGGTTCTCGCACTACGTGCCGAAGGACAAGCTGATGGAGGCGCTGGTCAACGGCACCCCGGTGCGGGCGCTGTGCGGCAAGATCTGGACGCCCTCCCGGGACCCGAAGAAGTATCCGGTCTGCCCGGAGTGCAAGGAGATCTGGGAGAACCTGCCGCCGGGTGAGGACGGCGACGATCCTGATCGCTAGCCGACGTCGGCGGCCGGCGGCTCCGATCGCGGCAGCTGGTCCGCCTGCGGCTGGTGGGTCTGTGGCTGGTGGGTCGGCGGTACGCGAGTCGGCGGTCGGCGGTCGGGCTGTCCCGGTTGCTGGCCGTCTGACGCCACCGGCTGGTCCGCCGGCTGGTCTGGTGGTTGGTCCGGTGGTTGGTCCGGTGGTTGGTCCGGTGGTTGGGACTCGTCCGTGGGCAGGTCCGGTGGTTGGGACTCGTCCCTGGGCTGGTCCGGGCCAGGTTGCTCGCGGTTGCGACGCGGATGAGGGCGGCGGGTCCGGGTCGGCCAGGCCTGCTCGATGGCGGCGTTGAACTCCGCGCCGAGCAGCACGGCGAGCGCCAGGATGTAGAAGAACAGCAGCGCTCCGATCGGGGCCGCGAGTGCCCCGTACGTCAGGCCGCTGTCGACGACGAAGTCGATGTACGTCCGCAGCGCGATGGTGCCGCCCACGAAGACCAGCGCGGCCAGCACCGCCCCGGGGGAGCCCCGGTACCACGGCAGCCGGCGCGGCGGCGCCAGGTGGTAGAAGGTCACCAGTCCGACGAGCAGCAAGACGGCGACCAGCGGCCAGTACGTCGTCTGGATGATGGTCTGCACGTCACCCTGTGCCGACCGCGGGAACAGCCGCAACAGCCGGCCCGGGCCGATCACCATCACCGGCAGCAACACGATGCCGATCACCACAGTGAGCAGGTAGAGCCCGAGCGCCAGCAGCCTGCTCTGCACGGCGCCGCGTAGGTCGCGCATGCCGTACGCGATGGTCACCGTGTTCACGAAGGTTGCTGTCGCTGACGACCCGGCCCACAGGGCGAGCAGGAAGCCGACGCTGACGACGTCGGCGCGACCACGGCGGAGGACCTCGTCGACCGTAGGCGCGATGATCTGGTCGACGACGCTGGGCGCGAACGCCCGGCGGGACGCATCCAGCACCGACGCCTCGACCTGGTCGACGGTGGTGGGACCCAGGAAGCCGGACAGGTAACCGATGCTGCCGAGCAGCCCGAGGAACAGCGGGGCCAGGGACAGCAGCTGCCAGAACGCCGCCTCGGCGGACAGCCCCAGCACGCGGTCGTCCCAGGCCTTGGCCACGGTGCGGCGGAGCACCGACACGTGCTGCTGGCGAGCCACCGGACGCGCCACCTCCTTGACCGCCTCGGCGGCGCGTCGCGGGCGGCGCGAGCCCCGCCGCAATATCCGGCGGATGGCGAGGAGGGGCAAACGCCGTCGCCGCGACACCGGGTCCCGGGTAGCGGTCATCACCCCGAAGTGTGCCCCCGCCGAGCTGCGAGGACACGCCGGACCCCCGACGGCGCGCCGACCAGGCATCGCCTGCCGTCCGGCGAGCGGCCGGCGCAGCCCCGGCCGGGCCCCGATGCGGGGGCGCCCGGGTGCGGCGGCCCGGGGTGCGGCGGCCCCGGTGCGGCGCCGCCGGTGCGGCGGCCCCGGTACGGCCGCGGTGCGGCGGGCTCCGGTGCGGCGGGCTCCGGGTTGCGGCGGCCCCCAGTCTGGCGGGCACCGGTGTGGCGGGCGCCGGTGTGGCGGGCGCCGGTGTGGCGGGCGCGGCAGGCGGGTGAGGGGTCCGGCGCGGCGCCATGCCGGGGCGCCTGCCGGGCCGGGTCGCGCTTCGCAGGTAGGGTTGCCGGGCCCTCGTCGGGGATTCCCCGCCGGGGGTGCTCGCTGTCCGCGTCGTGATGAGGGGGCCCGTGACCGCCGCTGGGACACCTGCAGAGCCGGCTTCGGGTACTCCACCACTGCGCACCTGGCAGCGCCGCGCACTCTCGGCGTACCTGCTGCGCCGTCCCGCGGACTTCCTCACGGTGGCGACGCCCGGTGCGGGCAAGACGACCTTCGCGCTGCGGGTCGCGGCGGAGCTGCTCGCCGACCGGACGGTCGCCGCGGTCACCGTGGTCACCCCGACCGAGCACCTGAAGAACCAGTGGGCGCTCGCGGCGGCCAAGCTCGCGATCCCGCTCGACCCCACCTTCCGCAACGCCGACGGCGCGACCGCGCGGGACTTCCGGGGCGCCATCGTCACCTACGCGCAGGTGGCAGCGGCGCCGGCGCTGCACCGGGCCCGGACGGCCAACCGGCGCACGCTCGTCGTGCTGGACGAGGTGCATCACGCCGGCGACGCGCTGTCCTGGGGTGATGCGGTGCGGGAGGCGTTCGAGCCGGCGGCCCGGCGGCTGGCGCTGACCGGCACGCCGTTCCGCTCGGACGAGAACCCGATCCCGTTCGTCCGGTACGAGCCGGAGCCGGACGGGGCGCTGCGGTCGGCCGCCGACCACGCGTACGGGTACGGCGAGGCGTTGCGCGACGGCGTGGTCCGGCCGGTGATCTTCCTGGCCTACTCCGGCGAGGCGCGCTGGCGGACGCGGGCCGGGCTGGAGCTGTCCGCCCGGCTGGGCGAGCCGGGCACGGCCGAGCACGTGGCCCGCGCCTGGCGGACCGCGCTCGACCCGGCCGGCGACTGGGTGCCGGCGGTGCTGCGGGCCGCCGACCAGCGGCTGTCGCAGGTACGGACCGCGATGCCCGATGCCGGCGGGCTGGTCATCGCGACCGACCAGACGGCGGCCCGGGCGTACGCGGCCAGGATGCGGGAGATCACCGGCACCGCCCCCGCGCTCGTGCTGTCCGACGACCGCGGCTCCACCGCCCGCATCGCCCGGTTCGCCGAGTCGGGCGAGCGGTGGATGGTCGCGGTGCGGATGGTCAGCGAGGGTGTCGACGTGCCGCGCCTCGCGGTCGGTGTGTACGCGACGTCCGCGTCGACCCCGCTCTACTTCGCCCAGGCGATCGGGCGGTTCGTCCGGGTCCGGCGGGCGGGGGAGACCGCGTCGGTGTTCCTGCCGTCGGTGCCGCCGCTGCTGCGGCTGGCCGGCGAGCTGGAGGCGGTCCGCGACCACGTGCTCGGCCGGCAGCGGTCCGATGCCGACGAGGACGGCGGCTGGGACGACGACCTGCTCGCCGCGGCGCAGGCGGTCCGGGACGAGCAGACCGACGACGACAGGGCGTTCACCGCACTGGGCGCGTCCGCGCACCTGGACCAGGTGATCTTCGACGGGGCCTCGTTCGGGACCGGGGCGACGCCCGGTACACCCGAGGAGGAGGACTACCTGGGACTGCCCGGCCTGCTCGACCCGGAGCAGGTGGCGACGCTGCTGCGGGCGCGGCAGGCAAAGCAGGTCGCGCTGCAGAAGAAGGCGCCGCCCGCGGTGACCGCGCCGGTGGCGCCGCCGCCGATGGCCACCCACGAGCGCCGGGCCGCGCTGCGCAAGCAGCTCAACGCGCTGGTCGCCGCGCACCACCACCGGACCGGCCGGCCGCACGGGGCGATCCACAACGAGCTGCGCCGGCAGTGCGGGGGTCCGCCGACCGCGGTCTGCACCGTCGAGCAACTCGAGCAGCGCATCGCCACGATCCAGTCCTGGTGAGGAGTTGGTCCGGCGGGGAACTCGCGGGTCGTGGACCTCGGGGCCCGGGACGTCATATCATCACCGACCGGTACGTCAGTATTGACCGGATTCGGGTGGTTTTAGATGGCAGACGGCTTCGAGGTCGACGTCGCGACGCTGCGCTCGCTGTCCAGCGAGCTCACCTCGATCGGCGACCGGGTCGGCACGGCCCAGCACGGCATGGACGGCCTCGGCGACGACCAGACCGGAGACGGCGATCTCACCGGCGCGGTCCACCACTTCAAGGGCAAGTGGGAATACTCGCTGAAGAAGATCAGGGAGACCGCCGAGAAGACGGCGGACAAGGTCACCTCGGCCGCCGACGGATACGACAGCGTCGACACGGCCGTCGCCGACGCGGCAGCCGGCAAGTCGTGACGGCGCCGCAGGTGGCCATCGGCGTCGACCCCGCAGCGCCCCGCCCGCCGATCGGCTTCCGGCTGGACGTGCCGGACGAGTTCACCTCGCTCGACCTCGACCCGGCGACCTCGGACGCGTCGATCGAGGCACTGCTCGACGAGCGGTCGTCGGCGGTGCCCGGCGCGGCCCGGCAGCGCGCGCGGGCCCGGCAGGTGCTGCAACGGGTCGTGAGCGAGCACCGCGAGGCCGGCGTGTTCCTCGCCTCGTTCCTGGCCGGGGCGGGGCCGTCACCGGGCGAGATGGTCGGGGCCAGCCTCACCCTGGCCTGGCGCCGGTTCGCCGGTGGGATCGACCTCGACGGGCTGGAGACCTACTTCCGGGACGACGACCCGGCACCGGGGGAGGACCCGGCGCTGCGGGACGTGCGCCGGCTCGAGCACCCGTACGGGGAGACCGTCCGGGTGGTCAACCGGCAGCAGGTGCCGGTGCCGCTGACCTCGCGCCGGCAGGAGGTCGTGGTCGTCCAGCACATGGTGCCGGCGCCGCCGCCGGCCGAGGAGTGGCTGGCCGTGCTGACGTTCTCCACGCCGGACGTCGCGGGGCAGGACGAGTTCGTCGACCTGACGGGGCGAATCGCGGCCACGCTCGAGTTCCTCGACGCGGACGGCTCGCCGCTCCCGCCGCCGGGACCGCCGACCGGCACGATCGGCTACGTGCCCGGCTGAGCGCGGGTCCGGCTACGTGGCCCGGGTCGACGCACGTTCGGCTGCGTGGCCCGGCTGGGCGCACGTTCGGCTGCGTGGCCCGGTTGGGCCCAGGAGCGGTTGCGTGGGCCGGCTGAGCGCAGCGTGCACCAGAGCCGGCCGAAATGGCGGCGTCGGGAGCGGTTGCGGTCAGGCGGAGACGACCACCTCGGCGTCGACGGCGCGCAGGGCCTCGTCGTAGCGGCGGGTGTGGTGACCGCAGAAGTAGAGCTCCCCACCACCGGCGAGGGTCACGTGGGACGTGGCGCGGGCACCGCAACGGTCGCAGCGGTCGGTGGAGGTGAGTACGGCCGCGACGGTGTCCGGGATCAGGGTCGGAGTCATGGGGCTCTCCCCTCTCGGCGGGCGCCCGGTCGGACGCGCTCTAGCTCTACCTTGCGCTCCCATTGTTCCCCCGGTGTTACGGGCCTAAGACACCGTGTGGACATATCGCACAAACCGGAGAATTTGCGCTAAGGTCGCTGGCGACTCGGGAGGTGAGCATGGCGACACGGGAGTTTCCCGCGCTCGGGTTCGATCCCGCGCCGGGTGACACCGCCGCGGTGTCCGCCGCGGCGTCCGACGTACGGGGCGCCGGCAAGGTGTTCTCGGACGCGTCGGCGAACGTCTCCCGGCTCAACTCGTCGGGCTGGACCGGCGACGCCGCCGACGCGTTCCGGGGGCAGCTCAAGGACCTGCCGCGGGACCTCGACCTGGCCGCCCACTCACACCAGACGGCCGCCCAGACGCTGGTCGACTGGGGCACCGGGCTCACCGTCCGGCAGCGGCGCGCCGCCGACCTGGAGGCCCAGGCGGCCGACCTGCGCCGGCAGGAGCAGTCTGCGGTGGCCGAGGTGAACCGGCTCGCCGCGCAGACCGCCCCGTCCGGCAGCCCCGAGTTCGCCCGGCTCAAGGACCAGTACGACGCGGCCCGCACGCACGCCAACTCAGTCGGCTCGCAGCTGCAGGAAGTCATCGGGCAGGCCCGTCGGCTGTTCGACGAGCACCGCTCGGCTGCGTCGGGCGCGGCGGGCGCGATCAACAACGTCGCGAACGCGCCGTACAAGGAGCCGGGGTGGCTGTCCCGCGCGTGGAGCTCGGTCAAGGGCTGGATCGCCGACCACGCCGACGTGCTGGCCGAGATCTCGACCGTCCTCAAGGGCGTCTCGGCCGTGCTGGGCGTGCTGTCACTGGTGCCCGGCCTGCAGTTCCTCGCGCCGTTCGCGGTCGCGGCGGGCGCGATCGCGCTGGGCATCGACGTGGCGATCAAGCTGGCCACCGGGAAGGGGTCGTGGACGTCGATCGGGATCGACGCGGCCCTGACGTTCCTGCCCGGCGGGAAGATCCTGTCCGGGCTGAAGGGCGTGAAGGCCGCCGTCGCCGGCGAGCGCGGCCTGGTCGCGGGGGAGCGGGCGTTCGCCGGCGGGGAGAGGCTGCTGGCCGAGGGCGAGGACCTGGCCGGCGTGGCCGGCGCCGCCATGAAGGGCAACCCCACCACGGGCATCGGCTCCACGGCGGTGCACCTGGGCAACGGCAGCAACAAGGTGGTCCAGCGGCTGTTCCCCGAGCTGTCCGAGACCAACCCGTTCTACCGGCTCACCAAGGTCACCGACGGCGCCCACCCCGACGTCGCCGGCTGGGGCTTCAAGAACAACTGCCAGAGCTGCGTGCAGGCGGTGGACAAGCAGCTGTCCGGGGTGGCGAAGGACGCGCAGGCGGTCGAGCGGGTGCAAGGCGACGCGATGTCCAGCCCGTACTGGAAGGACCACATCGCCAACGGCGTCGGCACCAGCAACACGTTCACGTCGGTCGGCTCGTACGACGACATCATCAGCGAGCTGCACAACGCCGGCGACGGGGCCCGCGGGATCATCCACGGGATGCGGACCGGGCCCGGCGGCGTGTCGGTCGCCGGTCACGTGTTCAATGTCGTGAATCGCAACGGGCGCGTGTTCTTCCTCGACGGGCAGACCGGCAAGCTGGCCTACCTGGAGAAGTACTCCGGCGGTCTGGAGTTCCTGCGCACCAACTGACGGATGGGAGCTGGGATGCAGCTGGCGGACGCACGGGCCGCCGCCCAGGCGGAGCTGGACAGCTTCTCCTCGCCGGCCAACCCGCTCCGGCTGGTCGACGACGCCGACGTCGCCGACGTGGGCTGGGGCTGGGTGTGGGCCTGGAGCACCGCGCGCTGGTTCGAGACTCGGGACCCGGCGGATGCGCCGCCACCCGGCGACGGGCCGGTGGTCGTGGTCAAGGACACCGGCGAGACGTTCCACCTCGGCTCGACGCCGGCGTTCGACATGCAGCTGGCCGACTACGCGAAGGAGCGCGGCCTGCCCGCGCCGGCACCGCTGGGCTGGTAGCAGCGGCTCGGGAAGCCGGTAGGGCCGTCCGGACATACAACGAGGCCGCCCGGTGCGGTGTCCCGGGCGGCCTCGGCGGTTGCGGTGTATGGGCGCTCAGTCGTCCTCGGCCATCACGATCTCGGCCGCGACCTCGCGGATCGTCGTCTCGTACTCACGAGCGTGGTGGCCACAGAACACAAGGTCCCCGCCGCCGGGCAGGACAACGCGGATCTTGGCCTGAGCACGGCAGCGGTCGCAGCGGTCTCCCGCGGACGGCGGCGCAGGGGAGGTCGTGGGCGTCAAGGTCGGCGTCACGGCTTTCCCTTCGGGTTGTCGGTCACGCTGGTGGAACTACCCACGTACCGGCCGCGTTCCCCGTTCAGCCAGTCGCGAACACGAGAGAATTCTCTCAGCGCACGGGAACAACCGCCCGTCGCCCCGCCGGAACCGCCCGAACAGCCCAGCGGCCCCGCACCCGAGGGTGAGGGGCCGCCGGACGGATGAGGCCAGTCGAGGTCAGTCCAGGTAGTCGCGCAGCACCTGAGATCGCGAGGGGTGACGGAGCTTGGACATGGTCTTCGACTCGATCTGCCGGATCCGCTCCCGCGTCACGCCGTAGACCTGGCCGATCTCGTCCAGCGTCCTGGGCTGGCCGTCGGTGAGCCCGAACCGCAGCCGGACAACGCCGGCCTCCCGCTCGGACAGGGTCTGCAGCACCGATTGCAGCTGGTCCTGCAGCAGCGTGAACGACACCGCGTCAACCGCGACGACCGCCTCGGAGTCCTCGATGAAGTCACCGAGCTGCGAGTCGCCCTCGTCGCCGATCGTCTGGTCGAGCGAGATGGGCTCCCGGGCGTACTGCTGGATCTCCAGCACCTTCTCGGGCGTGATGTCCATCTCCTTCGCCAGCTCCTCCGGCGTGGGCTCGCGGCCCAGGTCCTGGAGCAGCTCGCGCTGGATGCGGCCGAGCTTGTTGATCACCTCGACCATGTGCACCGGGATGCGGATGGTGCGGGCCTGGTCGGCCATCGCGCGGGTGATCGCCTGCCGGATCCACCACGTGGCGTACGTGGAGAACTTGTAGCCCTTGGTGTAGTCGAACTTCTCGACCGCGCGGATCAGGCCCAGGTTGCCTTCCTGGATCAGGTCGAGGAACGCCATGCCGCGGCCGGTGTAGCGCTTGGCCAGCGACACGACCAGCCGGAGGTTGGCCTCCAACAGGTGGTTCTTGGCGCGCTCGCCGTCGCGGACGATCCAGCGCAGGTCGCGGCGCAGCTGCGGGGAGACCTTCTCGCCCGCGTCGAGCGAACGGCGCATCCGCTCGGCGGCGTAGAGACCCGCCTCGATGCGCTCCGCGAGCTCGACCTCCTCCTCCGCGTTGAGCAGGGCGACCTTGCCGATCTGCTTCAGGTAGGCGCGGACGGAGTCGGCCGACGCGGTGAGCTCGGCGTCCTTGCGGGCCTGCCGCAGCGCCTCGGACTCCTCCTCGTCCCAGACGAAGTCGCCCGCCTTCTGCGGGGTGCCCGAGCGCTCACGGGGAGTGCGACGGTTGGCGCCGGTGTTGGCGACCTCCTCGTCGTCCTCTTCGTCCTCGTCGTCGTCCTCGGCCGCCTCGGTGGCGTCCTCGGCCGCTTCCTCCTCGGTCGGGACGTCGATGAGGTCGCCCTCGAGGTCCGCGCCCAAGTCGGCGCTGAGCTCGGGGTCGTCGAGGTCGCCCTCCTCCGGAGCGCTCTCGAGCTCGACTTCGGTGTCGAGTTCGACCGGCTCGTCGGTCCCCGCCTTCTTCGCGGGGGCAGCGCCCTTCTTGGCGG
>Ga0068856_100006637_pt1 | contig 11336 bp, 8 predicted proteins | sample KBSCornC62_FD_66595 | JGI IMG/M metagenome (GOLD analysis project Ga0068856, IMG submission 66595) | Corn rhizosphere microbial communities from Kellogg Biological Station, Michigan, USA - KBS Corn C6-2 | ecosystem: Host-associated > Plants > Roots > Rhizosphere > Soil ... | reverse complement strand
GTGGTCACCGGCAAGCCGGTGTCCGTCGGCGGCTCGGAGGGCCGCGGCGGCGCGACCAGCCGCGGCGTGCTGTTCGCGGCCTTCAGCGCGCTGCGCGAGGCCGGCGTCGACCCGCGCGGTGCGACGGTCGCGGTGCAGGGTTTCGGGAAGGTCGGCGGGCTGGCCGCGCAATACCTGCACGACGCCGGCTGTACGGTGGTCGCCGTCTCCGACGTCGGCGGTGCCGTGTACGACGCGTCCGGACTGAACACCGCCGGCCTGCTGCGGCACGTCCGCAGCGGAGCCCCGAGCGTGGTCGGCTACCCGGGCACCGACACGATCACCAACGAGGAGCTGCTCGAGCTGGACGTGGACGTGCTGGTCCCGGCCGCGCTCGAAGGCGTGCTGCACGAGCAGAACGCCAGCCGGGTCAAGGCCCGGTTCGTGGTAGAGGCGGCGAACGGGCCGACCACCCCCGATGCCGACGAGATCCTGGCCGAGAACGGCGTGCTCGTCGTACCGGACGTGCTGGCCAACTCCGGCGGCGTCGCCGTGTCGTACTTCGAGTGGGTGCAGGACCTGCAGGCGTACTTCTGGAGCGAGGACGAGGTCAACAACCGGCTCAAGAGGCTGATGGAGCGGGCGTACGGGCAGGTCTCGACGCTGGCGGCGGAGCGGAAGGTGTCGATGCGGACGGCTGCGCAGATGATCGGCGTCGGTCGGGTCGCGGAGGCGCACCGTACCCGCGGCCTCTACCCCTGACCGCTCGTCGCAGCTCTGCCCGGGTCTGCTCGGGCCCGACCCTCGCGCTCGACCTGAGCTTGACCATCGGCGCGCCGACGCCGGGCTGTCGGTTCCCCGTGCTTGAATGACCGCTGAGCCCATCCGTACGCACCGCGCCGGAGGAAGCGACACAGTGGACGCCGCCGAAGCCCTCAACCCGTCGGTCGAGCCGGCCGACGGCGCCGAGCCGGCCGACGGGCTGACCCGCCGGGAGCGCGAGATCCTCGCTTTCGAGCGGCAGTGGTGGAAGTACGCCGGCGCCAAGGAGCAGGCGATCAAGGACCTGTTCGACATGTCCGCCACCCGTTACTACCAGGTGCTCAATGCGCTGATCGACCGTCCCGAGTCCCTCGCGGCCGATCCGATGCTGGTCAAGAGGCTGCGCAGGTTGCGCGCCAGCCGGCAGCGCGCGCGATCTGCCCGGCGCCTGGGCATCGACAGCCCCTAGAGGCTCCCGTCACCCGCTACTCGTTCGACGACCTCACCGGCGGCTCGGGGGACCGGCCGGATGAGGAAGACCTCACCGCGCCGACGTCGACCGCCGGGTCGTCGTCTGGAGGGAGATCCGTGGACCGGCTGCGGTCCACGCTGGCCGCGCCCGGCGGCGCCCGGTTCGTCGGTGCGCTGGTCGCGTTGCTCGGCGTGGTGTTGCTCGTGGTCGGCATTGTCGCGCTCGGCGGCGGTGACTCAGGGCCGTCCGGGGCCGCGCCGGCGCCGTCGACGTCGGTGTCGCCATCCGTGTCGCGATCCGGCGGCCCGGCGTCGGGCACCTCGGCCGGGTCACCCTCCGCTCCGGCGACGCGCTCGACACCGAGCCCGAACCCGACCCCCACGGCCACCGTCGTCCCGCCCCCGCCTTCTCCCCGGCCGAGCGCCACGCCGCCGCCGGGGACCACCCCCGCCCGGGCGCCGCTGACGGTCCTGAACAACTCGACGATCGGCGGCCTGGCCGACCGGGCCGCGGGCCAGGTACAGAACCGGGGCTGGCAGGTCGCGCAGGTCGGCAACTTCGCCGGCCGGCTGCCGGTGACGACGGTCTACTACACGCCGGGCGACGGCTCCGGCCAGGCCGCGGCCAACGAGCTCGCCCACGAGTTCCCGCAGATCGACCAGGTGCTGCCGCGCTACGCCGGCCTGCCCCCGACGCCGGCCGGCATCGTCCTCGTCGTGACCAAGGACTGGTAGCCGGGGCCTGCGCGCTGACGCGGGGCACTAGCCTGAGCGCCATGTGTGAGGCAGGCCACATCCTGCTCGACCCCACGATCGTCCCGGCGGAGGCAGAGGCGTTCGTCGGCGAACGGATCCCGCTGCGGCCGGTACGCCGGCTGCACATCACCACGCTGGTCGACAACGCCGTGGACGTGCTCGCGGCGGACGCCGGCCCGGCGCGCCGACGGTTGTTGCCGGCATGGCCGCGGCTGCCCGCGCCGGTGCACCAGGACGACCTCGGCGTCGACGGGCCGGTCGCCGAGCACGGCTTCTCGGCGCTGGTCGAGGTCGAGCTGGAGGACGGCGGCGTGCACCGGCTGCTGTTCGACACCGGGGTCAGCCCGGACGGGATGGTCGAGAACATGCGCCGGCTGGATCTCGCCCCGGACACGGTCGAGGCGGTGGTCTGCTCGCACGGTCACTTCGACCACACCACCGGCCTGGACGGGCTCAGCCGGGCGCTCGGCGGGAGCGCGTACCTGCCGGTGCTGGTGCATCCCGAGTTCTGGTCGCGGCGGCGGATCGCGCTGCCCGGCTGGGAGCCGTGGGAGCTGCCGGCGACCAGCCGCGGAGCGCTGGAGGGTGTCGGCTTCGAGATCGTCGAGCGCCCGGAGCCGTCGTTCCTGTTCGCCGGCAGCGTGCTGGTCACAGGCGAGGTGCCGCGGACGACCGACTTCGAGCGGGGATTCGCCGTGCACCAGGCGCTGCGGAACGGGAGCTGGCAGCCTGATCCACTGGTCCTCGACGACCAGGCGCTTGTCGTGCACCTGGCCGGGCGGGGGCTGGTCGTCATCACCGGCTGCGGGCACGCCGGCGTGGTCAACATCGTGCGGTACGCCCGTGCGCTGACCGGCGTGAACCGGGTGCACGCCGTGCTCGGCGGGTTCCACCTCACCGGAGCACTGTTCGAACCGGTCATCGGGCCGACGGTCGAGGCGCTCGGTGAGCTGGGCCCTGACCTCGTCGTGCCGGCGCACTGCACCGGCTGGCGCGGCATGCACGAGCTGGCCAACCGGCTGCCGGCCGCGTTCGTCCCCAACAGTGTCGGCACCCGCCTGGAGCTCACCGCCGCCTGAGCCGAGTTGCGGGGATGAACTCGGGGGTGGGCTAGTGGATGCGCTGAGGGATCTAGGCGGGTTGGTGGCGGGACGCGAAGGCGGCCAGGGCGGCGACCTGGACCGGGTCGAGTGACGGGCGGACCGCGCGCCGGGCCGCCAGCACGTCCTCGGCGGTCACCTCCGGCGCCTCCAGGTCGCGCCGCATCGCCGCCAGCGCCGCCTCCCGGACCAGGGCGGTCAGGTCGGCCCCGCTGTATCCGTCGGTCTCGGCGGCGACCGCGTCCAGGTCGACGCCAGGCCCGAGCGGCGTCCGCTTCGCCGCGGCTCGGAGGATCTCGGCCCGGGCGGCCGCGTCCGGTGGCGGCACGAACACCAGCCGGCCCAGCCGCCCCGGCCGCAGCAACGCCGGATCCACCAGGTCGGGCCGGTTGGTCGCACCGACCACGACGACGTTGCGCAGCCCCTCGATCCCGTCCAGCTCGGTGAGCAGCGCCGCCACCACCCGGTCCGCGACGCCGCTGTCGGTGGACTGCCCGCGAACCGGGGCGAGCGCGTCGACCTCGTCCAGGAACACCAGCGCCGGCGCCGCCTCCCTGGCCCGGCGGAACAGCTCGCGGACCGCGCGCTCGCTCTCGCCGACCCACTTCGACAGCAGCTCGGCACCCTTGACGGAGAGCACGTTGGCCTGCCCGGTACCGGCGATCGCCCGGACCAGGAACGTCTTCCCGCACCCCGGCGGCCCGTACAGCAACAGGCCTCGAGCCGGCTGCACGCCCAGTCGGGCGAACGTGTCCGGATAGGACAGTGGCCAGAGGACGGTCTCGGTCAGCGCCTGCTTCACCTCGGCCATGTCGCCGACGTCGTCCAGCCTCAGATCGGGAATGTCCAATGTGGACTCGGCCAGCGCGGTCGGCCGGACCACCTCGAGCGCGCCGAGCAGGTCGCCGGCGAAGATCATCGGGTTGGGCACGTCCCGCTGCCGGGCCGCCGCCCGCACCGCCGCCTCCCGGCGCAGGGCGAGCAGGTCAGCGGCCACGAACCCGGGCGTCTTCTCGGCGATCTCGTCCAGGTGCACGTCGGAGGCGAGTGGCGCGGAGCGCAGCAGCACGTCCAGCAGGGCCCGCCGGCCGGCGCGATCCGGCAGCGGCACCGACAGTTCGTGGTCGAGCCGCCCGGGCCGGCGCAGCTCCGGGGAGACGTCCTCGGGCCGGGCCGAGGTGCAGACGACGGCGACCCCCGCAGCGCCGACGGCCCGGCCGATCACGTCGAGCAGCACGGTCGCGACCGGCTTGGCGTCCTCCCGCGGCGCCAGCGCCTCGACGTCCTCGACCAGCAGCACGGACGGCGTCGACCGGCTCGCCTCGGTCAGCGCCTCGCGCAGCGCCGACGCGGCCGCGGACGCCTCGAGCGCGGCGATCCCGGGTGCCCAGCGGCGGACGACCCCGGCGCCGACCGCGGCCGCGACCGACCGGACGAGCGTGGTCTTGCCCGACCCGGCCGGGCCGGTGACCAGGATCCCGAGTTGCGGCGTGGTGCCGAGCCGGGCCAGCACCTCGGTGTGGTGGAAGCCGAGGTCGAGCCACTCGCGCAGCTGCGCGGCCTGCGACTGCAGCCCGGGCAGGTCGTCGATCGCGGGAACCGGCTCGTCCTCCGGGCCGGTCGCGCCGCCGGTCGCCAGCGCCGGGGTGGTGGCGACCATCGGGGTCGCGCTGCCGGTGGTGGCCGGGCCGTCCCGCCAGCCGACGACGGTGCCCATCGTCACCAGCGTCGGCCCGTCCGGATCGGTGCCGGTCACCGTGAGCAGCGTGGTCGTCCAGGCCATCCCCATCGCCGCGGACAGGCTGCGCCGGGCCGACGCGGACCCGCGCAGCGCCCCCGGCGGCGCGTCCTGCGGCAGCAGCGACACGTTGTCACCGCTGGTGACGATCTTGCCGAGCAGGGCCTCGCGGAGCATCGTCGGCGGCACCGCCGTCATCGCGTCGGGCGTCCCGGCGACGACGACGCGGCGGGCCTCGCGCAGCGGCCCCGGCGCGACGGTGACCTGATCGCCGTCCCGGACGCCGAGGTTGCCGAGCAGCAGGTCGTCGCAGAGCACCTCGCCGCGGCTGCCGTCGGAGACCGCGGCGACGGCGCCGGTCGTGCGGGCGCCGGTCAGCCGGACGGCGTCCCAGGGTGACAGTCCGAGCGCGGCGAGTACGTCGCGGTGCAGCCGGACGACGCCGCGGCGGGCGTCGAGCCGGGCGCCGGTGAGCCGAGCGGTCAACGTCAGCGCGTGCCCGTCGGACCCAGGATTCGCCACCCCGGGAGCTTATTGGCCCGAGTTGGCGCCGGTACGCGCACTACCCTGCTGTCTACGTCACGACGGGGCAACCGAATGGGCACGGATTGCGTCTCCTACGAGAGGAACTCGTTCTCGGGGTGGCGCGTTCGCGTTACCGTCATGTCGCGCGGATTCGGCAACGGTGCCGGTAGGTCGGCGGGGTGCAGGGAGCAGGAGCAGATGGACAGCAGTGGGTACCGCAGCGACGGCGTCGGCCTGGCCGTGGCGATCGTCAACGCGGTCTACGGGTCGGACTCCGAGGCCGCGGCCGGCGAGCTGCTGGAGACGTGCCTGCACGAGTACGGCGTGATGAACCGGGCACTGTCCGCACGCGAGAAGGCGGGCCTGCGCGGCTGGGCCGGCCACCTGCACAACGTGTTCGCCGCCGGGACCGCCGGCGAGGCCGCCCACCTGCTCAACCAGCTGCTCGACGTCGTGGTCACGCATCCGTACCTGACCGATCACGGCGGCCACCTGCACCTGCACTACGCACCCGGCGAGGCGGATCCGCTCCACCGCGTGCAGGCCAGCACGGCGATGGGCCTGGCGATCGTGCTCTGCGACTACGGCATGGCCCGGCTCGGCGTCTGCCGCGCCGCTGACTGCGAGTGCGTGTACGTCGACGTCTCCCGCAACGCGCAGCGCAGATTCTGCTCAGAGAGCTGCGCGAACCGCACCAACGTCGCTGCCTTCCGCGCCCGCGCCAAGAGCACAGCCGCGATCGCCTCGCTCACCAGCTGACACACGATTCGACGCCCGTCGAATCGTTCCGGCCGTACCGTCGGCCGGGTGAGCCTGCTGACTGATGCCCGCTGGGTGGTGCCGCCGTTGCCGGCCGGGGACGGCGGCGGGATGGACCGGCTACGCCGGTCGGTCTCGCGGTTCAGCACCGGTGGCGAGCACGCCCGGCGCCGGGCCGTGATAGAGGCCGTGCTGGCGCAGATCGACCCGGACTCGCTGCGGGCCGCGGCGCGCCGGCTGGCCGCCGCCGACCCCGCGCCGCCGGTCGTCCCGCGGGTGCCGCTGACCGCGCTGGCCCAGGCGCTCGGTGCCGACGACCCGGCCGCCGTGGCCGCGCTGGTCCCGCCGGTCGCCGCCGCCTACCTGCCGGGTTCGGGCGACGGCGGTCCGGTGGCCGACGCGGCCGCGGACGACCTGCTCGACCGGCTCGGCGCGGCCCGCGCGGCGGTGCTGGTGCAATCCTGCCTGCCGGTGACGGCGTGGGTGCGGACCGCCGTCGACCGCGGGATCACACTCGACGAGGTGCTGGCGACCGCTCCGCCGGTCCCGGCCACCACGCGGTGGCGGGACGGCGAGACGGTCACCGTGCCGCTGGACGGGATCCCGTTCGGCGAGGGGCCGCGCGGCTGCCCCGGCGTGGCTCAGGCCCGCGCGCTGGCCGAGGGTGTCCTGGACGGACTGCGGCAGGCCGGCGACGTCAGGCGAGGGTGACCTCGACCTCGGGCGCGGTGGCGGTCGGGTCGAGCTCGACGTGGCTCGCGCCGGCGGCCAGCGCGAGATCGACCGCGGCCGGCCGCAGCGCGACGGCCTGCCCCTCGTCCACCGCCACGGACAGCCGGGAGACCGGCGCCCGCACCGACACGTGCGCGCCGCTCTTGGCCCGCCGGACCTCGCCGAGCACCCAGGACGCCAGCTCCGTCAGCCGGGGCTCGACCTTGCCGGCAACATCCCGGAGCGGTGCCGCCGCCGGCCAGGACGCGGCGTGCACCGACCCCGGCCGCCACCACGACCACACCTCCTCGGTCACGTACGGCAGCACCGGCGCCAGCAGCCGCAGCAGCACGTCGAGCGCGGCCCGCAGCCCGGCGACCGCGGACGCCGCGCCGGCCGGGTCGGTCGCCCCGTACGCCCGCGACTTCACCAGCTCCACGTGGTCGTCGCAGAACCACCACGCGTACGACTCGGCCGCGGCCAGCGCCCCCGCGTGGTCGTACCGGTCGAAGGCCGCGGTCGCGGTCTCGACCGTGTCCGCCAGCCGGGCCAGCGCGGCCCGGTCCACCGCCGCGTTCGGCCGGTCTGACGACGGCTCCGGCAGCCCGAGCACGAACCGGGCCACGTTGAGCAGCTTCACCGCCAGCCGGCGTCCGACCCGCAACTTCCCCTGGTCGTACGCGGTGTCGACGCCGAGCCGGGCCGACGCCGCCCAGTAGCGCACCGCGTCCGGCCCGAACTGGTCCAGCGGCTCGGCCGGCGTGGTCACGTTGCCGCGCGACTTGGACATCTTCTTCCGGTCCGGGTCGAGCACCCAGCCCGAGATCGCGGTGTCCGACCAGGGCAGCCGCCCCAGCGCCTGGTGCGAGCGCAGCACCTCGGTGAACAGCCAGGTCCGGATGATCTCGTGCGCCTGCGGGTGCAGGTCGTAGGGGAAGACCCGGTCGAACAGATCCGGGTCGCCCCAGCGGTCGCCGGCGATCCACGGGGTCAGCGACGAGGTGGCCCAGGTGTCGAGCACGTCCCGGTCGGCGGTGAACCCGCCCGGGCGGTCGCGCTGGTCCGCGGCGAACCCTGGTGGCGCGTCGACCGCCGGGTCGACCGGCAGCGCGGCCGGCCGCAGCACCCGGTCGAACTCGACCTCGCCGGTCGCCGAGATCCCGTACCAGACCGGGATCGGCACGCCGTAGAACCGCTGCCGGCTGACCAGCCAGTCGCCGGCCAGCCCGCGCACCCAGTCCTCGTACCGGGCCAGCATGTGAGCGGGGTGCCAGCGCAGCTCCCGCCCGCGGGCCAGCAGCTCCTCCCGCAGCTCGGGATCGCGGCCGCCGTTGCGCAGGTACCACTGTCCACTCACGACTATCTCCAGTGGACGGCGGCCGTTCTCGTAGAACGCCACGCTGTGCCGGGTCGGCCGCGGCTCGCCGCGCAGGGCGCCCGCCTCGGCCAGCAGCTCGGCCATCCGCTGCCGGGCCGAGAACACTGTCAGGCCGGCCAGCGGCGCGTACGCCGCCGGGTCGACCTCGGCCGGCGGAGTCGGGAGGAACCGCCCGTCCCGGCCGAGCACCGGCCGGGTGGGCAGGCCGAGCTCGCGCCACCACGTCACGTCGGTGAGGTCGCCGAACGTGCAGACCATGACCAGGCCGGTGCCCTTCTCCGGCTCGACCAGCCGGTGCGCCAGCACCGGCACATCGGCGCCGAACAGCGGCGTGCGCAGCGACGACCCGACCAGCTCCGCGTACCGCTGGTCGGACGGGTGGACCACCAGCGCCACGCAGGCCGGCAGCAGCTCCGGTCGGGTGGTGTCCACAGTGAACTGTCCGAACGCGAGCGAATACCAGGCGCCGTCGACCTCGCGGTCCTCGAGCTCCGCCTGCGCCACCGCGGTGCCGAAGTCCGCGTCCCAGAGCGTCGGCCCGTCGGCCCGGTAGGCGTCGCCGCGGTCGAGGTCGTCGAGGAACGCCTGCTGGGCCGTCCGGCGGGACCGCTCGTCGATCGTCGCGTAGGCCAGCGACCAGTCCACCGACAGCCCGAGCCGCCGCCAGACCCCGGCGAACGTGGCCTCGTCCTCGGCCGAGAGCCGCTGACACAGTTCGATGAAGTTGCGCCGGCTGATCGTCGCCGGCCGCCGGGTGTCCGGAGTGGACGGTGGCGTCCAGTCCGCGTCGTACGGGAGGGTCGGGTCGCCGCGGACACCGAAGACGTTCTGCACCCGGCGCTCGGTCGGCAGGCCGTTGTCGTCCCAGGCGACGGGATAGAACACCGAGCGCCCGCGCATCCGCTGGTAGCGGGCTACGAGGTCGGTCTGCGTGTAGGACAGGACGTGCCCGATGTGCAGCGAGCCGCTTACGGTCAGCGGCGGCGAGTCGACCGAGAAGACCTCGGCCCGGGGGCGGAAGCGGTCGAAGCGGTAGGTGCCGGCGGCGTCCCAGCGCGCGGCCCACTTGTCCTCCAGGCCGTCCAGTGACGGCCGATCAGGGAGCGCGTCCATGCTGGCGACGGTACGGCCCCGGAGACCGCCGATCACGCGGTTTCGCCCGGCCCGGAACCAGCGGGGTCAGGCGGTGACCGGATACCGCAGGGTCGCGCCGAGGCCGTGGGTCAGCTCGAGCTGGCCCGGCGCCAGCGTGACGATCGCAGCGTCCGTGCCGGCGGCGGCCCGCACCAGCGCGGCGTCCAGCCGGTCCCGCACCGGGTCCCGGACCCCGAGCTCGGTCAGCTCTTCCTCGGTCAGCGCGATGTGGACCGGCTCGGGCCCGACCCAGGCCGTCGCGTCCGAGGACGAGTCGTCGAGGACGAGCAGCGTCTCCACCGCGGCCGCCCGCAGCGCGCCGACCGTGTCGGACAGGCCGGCCACGGCGAGCACGGAGCCGACCCCGGAGCCGGCCCGGCCCTGCGCCTCGCCGAACCGGTCGATCACCGCCTGGTCCTCGCCGGCCGCGATCCGGGCGACGGCCTCATCGACCTCGGCGCGCAGCTTCTCCTCGTCGCCGCCCTCGTGCCGGGTGCCGTGCTCGAGCTGGACGACCAGGCCGCGGGCGCGCTCGCCGAGCGAGTCGACCAGCGCGCCCCGGGCCCGCACGTCGCCGGTCACGACGACGACCTGGGCCGCGACCCGCCTGACCCCGGCCTCGACCACCTGCGCGACCTGCCGCGCGTTGGCCTCCCAGAGGTTCTCCGACCGGTTCTGGTAGTGGTCCTGGGCCCAACCGCCGACCTTGACCTTGTGCACGTCCGAGTCGTCGCCCTGCACGGTCTCGGACTCCGTCCCCCGCGGACCGTGCACGGTCACGTCCGCGCCGACCCGGTCGACCACGGCCAGCACGTACGGCACGACCAGCCCGAGCTGCGCCACCATCGGCATCAGGTGCGGCAGCGGCGCCCAGCGCGCGGTCTGCCGCCGCGGCGGCGCCGGCAGCACCGCGTCCAGCCGAAGCGTGCCGCCGCCACCGACGATCACCTGGCCGTGCGCGCCGGGCACGTCGGTGTGCCGACCGGCGACCGACTCCATCGCGTCAAGCGTCGCCGCGTCGGCACCCTGCTCGGCCAGCGAGTCACGCAACGCCCGCCAGCGACCCGCCACCTCCTTCGGGCCGAGCTCCTTGGACAGCGTCGCGTCCAGGTACGCCGTCGCGTACGGCCCCGGGGTGGCCAGCAGTTCGGAGAGGCTGTCGAGACGGATCATGCCAACTCCCTACCCACGGTTGTCGGTGCTGCTCACGCGGCCCGGCGGAACGTCCGACGGTACCGCTGCGGCGAGGTGCCGACCCGGGCGACGAAGTGGTGCCGCAGCGTCGCCGCGCCGCCGAAGCCGCACCGCCGGGCGATCCGGTCGACGTCGAGGTCGGTGGTCTCCAGCAGCCGCTGCGCGAACAGCACCCGCTGCCAGGTCAGCCAGTGGTGCGGGGTGGTGCCGGTCTCGGCCCGGAACCGGCGGGCGAACGTGCGCTCGGACATGTGCGCGCGCCGGGCCAGCTCGCTGACGGTCAGCTCCTGGTCGAGGTGGTCGCCCATCCACGGCAGCAGGTCGGCCAGGTCGTGCTCGCAGTCGGTCGGCAGCGGCCGCTCGACGTACTGCGCCTGGCCGCCGTCCCGGTGCGGCGGCACCACCATCCGCCGGGCGACCGCGTTGGCGATCTCGGGGCCGTCCACCTCGCGCAGCACCTGCAGCGACAGGTCGACCGCGGCGGACGTGCCGGCGCTGGTCATCACCGGCGTCTCGGCCACGTAGAGCACGTCCGGGTCGAGATCGACGTCCGGGAACATCGCCCGGAACTCGTCGGCGACGTGCCAGTGCGTGGTCGCCCGCCGCCCGGCCAGCAGCCCCGCGTACGCCAGGGCGAACGTGCCCGAGCAGTAGCCGAGCAGCCAGGCGCCGCGGCCGGCCGCGGCGAGCAGCGCTTCGGTCAGCGCCGCCGGCGGCGGCTGCTCGACGTGCGGCCAGCTGGGCACGATCACGAGGTCGGCGGCGGCCAGCCGATCGAGCCCGTACGGGCTGTCGAGGGTGAAGCCGGACCGGCACCGGATCGGGCCGG
>Ga0068856_100006636_pt1 | contig 11338 bp, 9 predicted proteins | sample KBSCornC62_FD_66595 | JGI IMG/M metagenome (GOLD analysis project Ga0068856, IMG submission 66595) | Corn rhizosphere microbial communities from Kellogg Biological Station, Michigan, USA - KBS Corn C6-2 | ecosystem: Host-associated > Plants > Roots > Rhizosphere > Soil ... | reverse complement strand
GACGCATACCTGTCCATGGGTCTTACCGCAGAGCGACTCGCCCAGCGATTTGGAATCACGCGGCAGGCTGCCGATGAATTTTCTCTCCGCAGCCATCAAAAAGCTATTGCCGCGATTCAGGCTGGCAAGTTCGACGACGAGATCGTACCGGTACCGGTGAGCTTCACTACGCCTAACGGCTCGAAGCCGAAAAAAGTCGATATTGTTTTCAAGATGGACGAAGGACCGCGTAGCGACACTTCGCTCGACGCCCTGCTGGCGCTGAAGCCGGCCTTTCACATGAAAGGCACCGTCACTGCCGGGAATTCGTCGCAGATGTCGGACGGCGCTTCTGCGGCTGTGGTAATGTCCGCCGAGCGGGCCAAGGCCATTGGCATCAAGCCGCTGGCGCGCTACATCGCCTTTGCGACGGCCGGATACAAGCCTGAAGAAATGGGACTGGGACCGGTCTACGCGATCCCCAAGGCCCTAAAGCTCGCTGGATTGAAACTCTCCGACATAGACGTGATCGAGTTGAACGAAGCGTTCGCGGCACAATCGCTGGCGGTGATCAAGGAATCCGGGCTTAACCCGGAGAAGGTGAATCCCAATGGCGGCGCGATTGCGTTGGGGCACCCACTGGGTTGCACAGGAGCCAAACTGACCGCCACCGTTATTCGTGAGTTGAAGAGGCGAAATGCGCGCTACGGCATGGTCACGATGTGCGTCGGCGGAGGCATGGGAGCGGCCGGCATTTTCGAGAATTTATAAATCCAGCTCTGACCACAGCCCCTGGCGCTATAATGCGAGGCAGGAGGGTCTCCATGCATCTCGGTTGCCTTCTTCTCGCTGCGGTTTTTCTCTCTTCTCTGCCCGCTTTCGCTCAGAATTTGAACTTGATCGGCAAACAAGGTGCCGATGCTCAGCGTGCGCCGGATTTCCGCACACCTCCAGCAGCTACCACGTCCGAGCCTTGGCGAATCATTCCCAAGCGTCACAAGGACGACACCATGGTCAAGCACGGTCAGGATGTTGGATCTGACGGCATTCTCGTAACTCCGGGTGGCCCGCTGGCTGCCGAAACGACTTGCTATACAATCCGCGCTTACGTCGTAGCGCGCGATAGCAAGGATTCGGATTCGGTCCATCCTGTCGGATACTCGACCTGTCACCCCTCGTCCCGCTATCGGCTCAAAACAGCTGAGGCAAGACCATAGCCAGGTAATCACGCAAACGTGCTTCGGTCGCTGGCCTTAGGGCACTCTAGGCTTAGTATCATTCGTTTCTCTCCAGCATTAGAATTACAGTAATCAAGCTCGCCAGCCCCACGGCTCGGCGAGTTCTTTTATCAAGGGGACAACATGGGGACGACTGTGGTTCCGAAGAACAAGATCTCCGGCGGCAGCTTTTTGCTGGAAAGCAGACACCCTGAGGAAATATTCACTCCGGAAGACTTCAGCGAACAACATCAGCTCATCGGGCAAACGGCAGAAGAGTTTGCCCTGAATGAGATCGTGCCCAACATCGAAAAAATAGAGCACAAGGATTTTTCCGTCACGCGCGATCTGCTGAAGAAGGCCGGCGAGCTGGGCTTGAGTTCGGCAGAAATTCCGGAAGCTTACGGCGGGCTGGAGATGGACAAGGTCACGGCAGCGGTGATTGCCGACCACATCGCCAAATATGCCGGCTTCGCTACTACCTGGGGCGGCCACACTGGAATTGGCACACTGCCCATCGTTTACTTTGGAACCGAAGAACAGAAGAAGAAATATCTGCCGCGGCTAGGGGCCGGCGAGATTGTGGGAGCTTATGCATTATCTGAGTCCACGTCTGGCTCGGATGCTATGAATTGCCGCACTCGCGCCACGCTCTCCCCTGATGGCAAGCACTACATCTTGAACGGCGAGAAGATGTGGATCACCAACGCGGGATTTGCCGATCTTTTTACGGTATTCGCGAAGGTAGATGGCGAGAAATTCACCGCCTTCCTCGTAGAGAAGGATTTTCCCGGATTCTCGGTGGGAGGCGAAGAGCACAAGATGGGCATTCGCGGCTCCTCCACCTGCCCAATCATTCTGAACGACTGCAAAGTGCCCGTTGAAAATCTGTTGGGCGAAATTGGCAAGGGCCATCTCATCGCCTTCAACATCCTCAACATCGGACGCTTCAAATTAGGGGCTATGTGCGTTGGGGGAGGCCGGGTCTCGCTTGAAAATGCGATCGGCTACGCCAAGCAGCGGAACGCCTTCAATAAAGTTATCGCCGATTTCGGGCTGGTGCGGGAAAAGATCGCAACCATGGCGACGCTGATTTATGTGGGCGAGTCGCTGGTTTACCGGACGGTCGGGCTAATGGATGCAGCGCTCGGTGAGGTGAACAAGTCGGCTGCCGATGCGTCCAGGCAGACGCTGAAGGCGATTGAGGAATATGCCGTCGAGTGCTCCATCATCAAAGTATGGGGCTCGGAGATGATCGACTACATCGTCGACGAGACTGTACAAATTTATGGCGGATACGGTTTTGTCGAGGAGTATCCGGCCGAACGGGCCTATCGGGATGCCCGCATCAATCGCATTTTTGAAGGCACAAACGAGATTAACCGGTTGATCATTACCGGATTTTTGCTGAAACGTGCCATGAGCGGACAATTGCCGTTGATGCCGGCCATCAAGAAATTGATGGATGAGGTGCTTTCGGGGCCGTCGGTAGGGGACGAACTGGAAGGCCCCCTCGCCGATGAGCAGAAGCTTGTCGCACAGGCAAAGAAGCTCGGATTGTTTGCGGCCGGCGCAGCCACCCAGAAGTACATGCAGGCAATCCAGGATCAGCAGGAGATCATGGGAGCGATTGCCGACATGACCATTGAGGCCTACGCGATGGAAACGGCAGTCCTGCGTGCGCAGAAGATCGCTGCTGCCAAGGGCGAGACCGCCGCTGCGTTACCGATTGCGATGACTCGCGTGTACCTGGCGCATGCTATGGAGAAAATCGAGTCCGCAGCGCGCAAGGTCATCGCCGCCGTGGCGGATGGAGACATGTTGCGGACCCAGTTCGCTATCCTGCGGCGCCTTGCGAAATACGAGCCGTTCAATACTGTCGAACTGGGGCAGCAGATCGCGCAGAAGATGATCGAGCGCGGAAAATTTACGCTCGCTTGACGTCTTCACCACAGAGGCCGCGCAGGACCATACGAGAGCAATCTCGCTCTGCGCTCCTCTTCTTCTATCGATCACTTACCATTGGGGTTCTGATGAAAATTCAAACTGCGGGAATGCTGGCGATCGTTTTGGTTGGATCACTCGGCGCGCAATCGAATTCTCCGGCGCAAAAGGACTCCGCGACGTTCGATGCGGATGCAACGGCACACATTACTCGGGTAGTGCCGGTGCCTACGACCATCAGTCCGGAAGCACAAACCTGGTTGGAGTCTTTGAACCACAGTACGCCGGGCCCCGAAACGCTGGCGGAGCGTCGCGCACGCACAGACGAATGGCGCGCCAAAGATTCGGCGGAGGCGCGCAAGCTCTACCCCGTCACTGTGGAAGAAGCGAGCACCGGCGGAGTTCGCACGGATATCATCACGCCACTCTCCCTGCCGGAATCCAATCGCAATCGCGTGCTTATTAATCTGCACGGCGGAGGCTTCAACTCCGATTCAGGTTCGCTGATCGAAGGAGTCCCGATCGCCAACCTGGCCAAAATCAAAGTCGTCTCGGTCTACTACCGATTGGCTCCCGAGAACCCATTTCCGGCAGCGGTGGATGACGCGGTCGCTGTCTACAAGGACCTGCTGAAAACTTATAAGCCTCGCAATATCGGAGTTTTTGGGACCTCAGCAGGCGCAATTCTGACCGCCGAAGTCACCGTCCGCCTGAAGCAACTGAAATTGCCGCTTCCCGGAGCGCTGGGAATCTTTTCCACGCTCGCCGATTTCAGCCGCGTAGGTGAAGCGCGGCAACTGTTCACCTTAAACGGTTTCCCTGGGCAACTGCAGCCCACCGATCCGAATCACCTGCCCGATAGCGAATATATCGGCAAAATGAGTCGCCAGGATCCCGTTCTTTCACCGCTCTATGCCGATCTTCACGCCATGCCGCCCAGCCTGCTTGTCACCAGCACTCGGGATCTTCTGCTCAGCGATACGACAATCTTTCATCGTGCGTTATTGCGTGCGGGAAACGACTCCCAGCTAGTCGTCTTCGAAGCTCTGCCGCATGCGTTCTGGTACCATTTTCAACTGCCCGAAACCAGAGAAGCTTTGGAATTGATGGCGAGATTTCTGGACGAGAAAGTGGGACGATAACAACCGGTACCCAATCGTTGCTTTCTAATTGCTCCCCTCCCGATCTTGGCCCGGCAGCAGCATGTAACTTACAAAGGCCAGCCGCTTGCTGTCAGGCGACCATGATGGAACGTTGATTGTTCCCTGTCCTCCAAAAAGCTTGGCCAACACCGTAATTTTCTTGTCGGTTAGCGACATCAGGCGCAGCATCACGTCTTTGTTTTCCGGATGCCCGGTCACACTGGCGTCGTAGGTAAGAAAGACCATCCACTGGCCGTCCGGAGAAATGTGGGGGAACCAATTGTTAAGCTCATCCGAGAAGACTTGTTCCTGCTCGCTGCCATCGGGCTTCATGCGCCAGATCTGCATATGCCCCGTACGCTCCGAATTGAAGTAAATGTAATTTCCGTCCGGAGAATATTCGGATCCATCATCCAGGCCTTTGGCAGTGGTGAGGCGCGTCTCTTTTCCTCCTGTGCCTTCTGCAGCCGGAATCGCGTAGATGTCGAAATCTCCGTTGCGCTGGCCAACGAACGCCAGCGTCTTACTATCAGGCGACCAGCCGTGCCAGTACGAAGGGGATTTCTCGGTAATGCGGCGTGGCGTGCCTCCGGTGATCGGGAGGATGTAGACGAGCGATTCGTGATCCGCCTGCGAGTTGTCGCTGATCGCAAGCTGGGTGCCATCCGGCGAAATCCCGTGATCGTTGTTGCAGCGGGTGGCGAAAGCGGTGTCTATCTGTACGGGCTTGTTGCTGTCCATTGCGAGGCGCTCTATGTGGCCATCTTGATTGAAGAGGAAGGCGCCTCCGTCGCGGGTCCAGTTCGGCGCTTCGAATCGCCCACGCGTCAAATAGACTACGCGGCGATCCGCAGAATCGACGGTCACGGTCTCCAGGGTGCTGTATAGAACGCCTTCTCCCGCGGCAGCAGACGGTTGCGTCAGCTCCACATTGGAAAATACTGCTTGCTCCACAACATCTTTATCATGCGAGCAAACGCCCAACCCTACGTAGAATTCGCCGTGAATCGGAACTCGCAACCATCCCCCCGCGGGCTTGATCTCGCCGTCGCTCGCTAATGCCATGTAAACGTAATCTCCGCGTTTTGCGATCCGCAGGCGCTTGGGGGCTGAGAGATTCGATTGGATTTCCCTTGTGACCGCGCCCTTTTCGTCACGGTATTGCAGAGAAGTAAGTCCGCTGGCATGTAGCGCGACGTCCGCATAAACCGAGTCTGCGTCAAGGCTTTGTCGAAGGATCAGCACGGCCTTCTTGTGCTCGTTCCCGGTCTTGGTCAAGAAGCTGATATCGGCGCTGAGCGTCACATCTCCCGAAAGCTTCTTCCAGACAAATTGAAACGCGTCGACGGCGAACCACATGTTCTCGCCGCTGCCGCTGATGGTGTAACTATGCTTGGCAGGATCGTAAACGACAGCGCCGGGATGGAGCACGCTTCCGACGTCAGTATGGTTCTGGAACAACCCGAGCGCCGCGTTCGTGTCCTGCGCCCGGACGCGAAATGCGCAAAGTCCGAGGTTGTAAGCGAGAATAATGAGGACTGCCACAAAGAACCGATCCCTTCGCATGAGAATCCTCCGGCAAAAATGGCCGCGTCACCAACTCGGCATTGTAAACGGACCAGACGCACTTATGGATCTTTGTACCAATCGGCAGATAATTCTGGTAAAACGTTGCAAATGAAAACGAGATACTACTTCTCCACCTTCTTCGTCATGACTTTGTTCGTCCTTGCATCTCATGGTCAGGCTGGACCCTCGCCCTCGGCAAATCTGGCGCTCACGCCGCCCATGGGCTGGAATTCATGGAACAAGTTCCAGTGCAATGTGAGCGAAGACATGATCAAAGGAATGGCTGATGCCGTGGTCAAGTCGGGCATGAAGGATGCCGGATACGTCTACGTGAATATCGACGATTGCTGGCAGGTCAGCCGTGACCAGAAGGGCGACATTGTCATTGACGCACAGCGATTTCCCCATGGCATGAAAGCGCTCGGGGACTATATCCACTCGCTCGGACTCAAATTCGGTGTCTATTCCGATGCGGGGTCGAAGACCTGCGCGGGGCGTCCCGGCGGGCTGGGCCACGAATATCAGGACGCGATCCAGTATGCGGCTTGGGGGGTGGACTATTTGAAATACGATTGGTGCCACACCAGCTCGCAGGACGCGAAAGCTTCCTACGCGAACATGCGCGCGGCGCTAGACGCCTCAGGCCGTCCGATTGTGCTGAGTATCTGTGAATGGGGCACCGCCAAACCCTGGCTTTGGGGAAAGGAAGTTGGCGGCAATTTGTGGCGGACCACAGGCGACATCAGCGATCGCTGGGCAGGACACCAGAAGTGGCCTGACGGCAGCTGTTGCTCCGACGGTATGATCGCGATTCTAGATCAGCAGGTCGGATTGCAATCCTATGCTGGCCCGGGACACTGGAACGATCCCGACATGCTGGAAGTTGGCAATGGAGGCATGAGCGACACCGAGTATCGTTCCCACTTCAGCTTATGGGCAATCCTGGCCGCGCCGTTGATTGCGGGAAATGATCTGCGAAGTATGAGTCCGCCAATTCACGACATTCTCACCAACAAGGAAGTCATCTCTGTTGACCAGGACCCGCTTGGCCGCGAAGGCGAGCGCGTGGCCAAGAATGGCGAGCTTGAGGTTTGGGCAAAGCAGATGAAAGATGGCAGCCGGGCGGTAGTGCTGTTCAACCGTGGTGCTGACGAGCAGGAGGTCACCGCCAATTGGACGGACCTCGGCTATCCCGCAAACTTAAATGCTTCCGTTCGCGACTTGTGGGAGCACAAGGATTTAGGAAAAGTCACGGGCAAATTCTCCGTGCGCGTGGCGTCGCATGCCGTAGTGATGGTGAGTGTAAAACCTTAACCCGCAATGCGCTCTCTGTCATCCTGAGCGAAGCGAAGGATCTATGCATCTTCTTACCGCGAGCAGACTCCATAAATCCTTCGCTTCGATCAGGATGACAATGCCCCCAAGGGCAAATCAGGATTGTTTTTTAAGCGTTTCCATAACGCTCTGAATCAGCTCTTTGGCGTCGGTCAGGTTCTTCATGATGATCTGAATATCCATCACCGGCTTGCCGGGCCAGCGCTGACTTTGGCAATAGACGCCATGCTGGCCAACTAAGGCCATCGCGTCCGTAATCATATCCATGGTGACGGCCAGGCGGCCACGAGGCACACCCATCATCGTCTCGTAATGCTCCAATTCTTCCTGCTTTTCGTCGAATACCGGCATGGGATCGATTGTAACTGCGAGGTCCCGAGGAGCATAATTCTGGCTGACAAACTTCAGCGGTAGACGTCCAAACATTTTGCAATGAAGTTCCTTGGAGGAAACATGCAGAAGAGAATCGCTTTCATGCCGCTTTTCGCTCTCGTACTCACAGCAATGAGTTTCGCCCAGGCGGGCAATCGGCCAAGTCCGGCCGCCTCGGCAACCTGCGACCTTGGCGGAGGCAAGACGATCAAGACCGATTACTCCAGCCCACGCGCGAAAGGACGCAAGATATTCGGTGAACTGGTGCCTTACGGGAAGGTATGGCGCACGGGAGCCAACGAAGCGAGCACATTCGTGCCCAGCACCGACGTGGTGGTCGGTGGAAAGAACCTTCCAGCGGGAAATTACACGATCTTCACAGTCCCGAACGCCGATAAATGGACTCTGATCATCAACAAGAAAACCGCCGAGTGGGGCATCCCCTATAAATATGAGAGTGACGAACTGGCACGCATCGACATGAAAGTGTCAAAGTTGCCCTCTCCAATGGAGAACTTCACGATCTCGTACGAAAAGTCCGGGAACGGCTGCACCATGAACATCGAATGGGAGACCACTCGCGCGTCCGTGGACATCACGGCCAAGTAGGAGCACTGCTCGTGCCGAGATTCTGGACGCAAGCGCGCTACCGTCCCGATTTACGGAGCGCATCCGCAGCTTTTTGTGCCTCGGGGAGATCCGGAGAGATCTTGAGCGCCTGATTGTAGGCATCGAGCGCTTCGGTGGTTCTCCCCGCCTGGGCGAGACACCGCGCCAGTTGAAGAAAAGCATCTGCTGTGGGTTGAGCTTTGAGGGAACGCGAAAAGTCATCAATGGCTTCCTGCGCTCTACCTTCCTTTTCTGCCAATTTCCCGAGGCCAAGCCACGCGTTGAACTGAGCCGGATTGTGTTGCAGAGAGTGGTGGAAGCTGTCGTAGGCCTTGTCCGGTTCGCCTAGATCCAGGTAGACCTTTCCCAGGTTCGCGTACGTTTGCGCGAGCAGGCCGGGATCGGAAGTGAGATTCACCGCCGCCTCGTATTGCTCAGCGGCTTCCAGCATCCGGCCATGATTTTGATAATACGTGCCCAAGTTGCTGTGGCTCATCGGGTCACGTGGGTTTATACGCGCCGCCGACTGGAAGTGTGGATAGGCTTCCTCTTCCCTGTTTTCCAGGATCAATGCGCCCCCGAGATTATCCTCGGCCACGAAATTGTTCTGAGTGACTGCGAGCGTGTGCGACCATAAGTCGTAATTGCTTCTCCAGTACGAGATCTGACGGTGCGTGCTCCACGCCAGCGCCATCAAAATCAGGGCAGCGCCGATTGCAGCCCAGAAACCGACATTCTTTTGCTGACAGAAATCGCCGACGCCAAACGCAATCATTACGAATATGCCGATCACGGGAATATAGGCGTATCGGTCCGCCATGGCGGCTTCTCCAACCTGCACCAGACCGATCACCGGAATCAGTGTGCCTAAAAACCAGAGCCAACCCACCAGCAGGTAGCGGTGGTTACGATATTTCCAGGCGGCAAGGCTGATGAGCAACAGAATTAGCGCGGCGAAGGCCGCTCGCCAGGTTTCCAGTGAATCTCCCGGATGCGGGTACAAGGGCGCAAGTTTCGCCGGCCACAGCGCTTTCCAGAGATACATTGCATAGGCGTACATTGCATTCGCCAGACGGATCGGCAGCGAGACCTCAGCCACGGTCCGGACCGATCCCCCTGCCTGCTGAGCCACCATAGTGATTACGCCACCCACGCCAGAGAGGGCGAGCAGAGGCACTTTTTCCAGCGCGAGACGCGCCCAGGTCGAACCGGTTTCAGTCCCCATACGCCTGAGCGGCCAACAGTCCACGAGCAGCAGGACGAATGGCAGGGTTATCACCATGGGCTTTGAAGCCAATCCGGCAGCGAACAACATGGTTACGATGAGATAGCGCTTCCAACCTGGCCGTCGCGCGTACCATCCGTAAGCCCACAGCGTGAGGAAAAAAAAAACGTGCAGAGAACATTCTTGCGCTCTGCCACCCAGGCCACGGATTCAACGTTGATCGGATGCACGGCAAACAGCGCCGCCACAAACAGACTTGGCGCGGTTTTTTCAGTCGCCCACATCAGCAGAAGGAAAAGCAGAATTACATTCACCGCGTGCAGCAGGACGCTGGTGAAGTGGTGGCCCGCAGGATTCAGGCGAAACACAGAGCAATCCAGAGCATGCGACATCCAGGTCAGAGGATGCCAGTTTGCCTGCTCCGTCGATGTTACAGCCCAGCGAATGGTTTCGAGCGTGAGTCCCTCGCGGACATGGGGATTCCCGGTGACATAACGGTCATCGTCATAATTCACGAATGGGTGATGGTTAACCGGGTTATAGATCGCGACGGTTAGCAGCCCGAGTAGCAGGCATAGAGTTTCACTGCGCTTTTGTGCAGAGGCGAAGAGACGTTCTGTCCCGGTTCGCGAAGTCACGGTTGCGGTTAGCAATACCTGGATTTAACCACACACCAGACGAACGTCACAGGGGGAAACACGAGAGACACGGGGAAATATCGAGTGCGCGATTCTTCAATGATTCAAGTGCTGTGCGGCTTCAGAATCGATTCAGCTGGTTGGTTTCCATCGAAGCACCGGCTTTCTGGCCGCGGCGGTCTCGTCCAGGCGAGAGACCCGCGTCGAGTGTGGGGCATCGAGCACTGTTTGCGGATCTTCCTCAACTTCTTCCGCGATTGACTTCATGGCTTCGATGAAAAGATCCATTTCTTCCTTAGATTCGCTTTCGGTTGGCTCGATCATCAGCGCCCCTGGCACAATCAAGGGAAATGCAGTGGTATACGGATGAAATCCGTAATCGATCAGGCGCTTGGCGATGTCCATCGTTCTGACGCCTTTTTTCGCCTGCAGCTTGTCGCTGAAGACCACTTCATGCATGCTGGGCGTGGAGTACGGTAGATCGTACGTACCTTCGAGTCCTTTACGAATGTAGTTGGCGTTGAGCACGGCATCCTCGGTCGTCTGGCGCAGGCCCTCAGGGCCGTTCGCCTGGATGTAGGCAAGCGCTCGGACAAACATTCCAAAATTGCCGTAAAAAGCGCGTACCCGGCCCACCGACTGCGGTCGGTTGTAGTCGAAACCGAGCGTGCCATCCGCTTTGGTGGTGACGACCGGAGCCGGCAGGAACGGTTCCAGGATATCTTTCACTGCGACAGGGCCTGATCCCGGACCTCCACCGCCATGGGGAGTCGAGAACGTCTTATGCAAGTTCAGGTGCATCACATCGACGCCGAAGTCTCCGGGACGGACTTTGCCCACCAGAGCGTTCATGTTAGCGCCGTCCATGTACAGCAGTCCGCCTTTGGCGTGGAGGATGTCGGCGATTTCGTGAATCTGCTGCTCGAATACTCCAAGCGTATTCGGATTGGTCAGCATCAATGCGGCGACATCTTCATTCATCTGCGCCGCAAGTGAGCCTAAATCCACCATTCCTCGCGAATCTGATTTGAGGTTCTCCACTGCGTAACTGACCATCGCGGCAGTCGCCGGATTGGTTCCATGAGCGGAGTCAGGGATCAGTATCTTCTTTCTCGCATTCCCCTTCGATTGGTGATAGGCGCGCACCATCAGCAAGCCTGTCATCTCGCCGTGCGCTCCGGCGGCAGGCTGCAAAGTGATCGCATCCATGCCCGTAATTTCAATGAGGCATTCGCTCAACGTCTTGATGATGCGAAGTGCGCCCTGTGAGACCTTCTCCGGCTGATAAGGATGCCCGTTCGCAATCCC
>Ga0068856_100006633_pt1 | contig 11341 bp, 11 predicted proteins | sample KBSCornC62_FD_66595 | JGI IMG/M metagenome (GOLD analysis project Ga0068856, IMG submission 66595) | Corn rhizosphere microbial communities from Kellogg Biological Station, Michigan, USA - KBS Corn C6-2 | ecosystem: Host-associated > Plants > Roots > Rhizosphere > Soil ... | reverse complement strand
CGTCCCGACGAGCGGCGAATCGATCGCGATCGTCGGCTTGCTGCCATTCGACGTCGATGACGACGTGCCGGAGGACCCGGACGTCGGAAACGTGCTGCCGGAGGTGGGCATCGCCGTGTCGCAACTCGCGACGATCAGCATGCCCGCCGCCAGCGCGGTCAACCGTGTGAGAACGGAACGCATGATATCACTCCGGAGCCGCGATCACGGCTGGTTCGTCGGGTCGGGCGCGATTTGCCCTTCGTCGATGATGTGCGGCGTGATGAGAATCAACAGATCGCGCTTGGTTTCCGTGCGATTCGTCACACCGAAGAGACGGCCGATGATCGGGAGATCCATCAGCACCGGGAGGCCGGACCGCGAGTACGACACCGTCGTCTGCGTGAGGCCGCCCGCGACCGCCGTCTCGCCATCAGCGACGAGAACCGTTTCGTCCACCTTCTGTGTCGGGAAGACGGCGCCGACGTCGTTCGCCTCGAACTGCACATCAGAGTTCTCGACGTGCACCTGCATCTGGACCTGGCGGTTCGCTGTGATCTGCGGCGTCACGGTGAGGATCACGCCCGTCTGCTGGAACTGCACCGTGGCGCGCGGGAAGTTCGACGTGTTGTTGCCGCCCGCGCCGGCGTCGATCACACGCACCGGGACCTGCGTGCCCGCGGTGAGATTGGCCGTGCGATTGTTCAACACGCTCGCCTGCGGCTCGGCTTGCACGTCGAGCAGCGTGTTGGTCTGCAGCGCCTCGAGGAACGTCGTGAAATTGAAGTTGCCCATCGCCGTCGAGTACACGAGCTGCAGCGCCGCACCGGGAATGCGCTGCGTCGCGTTCGCGATCGCCGACAGCGTGTTGCCGCCGAGCAGGATCTGGCCGGCATCCGTGCGCGGCTTGCCGGTCGAGTCGAGGCGCGGGACGATGTCGTTGAAGAACTGATTCTGCGTGCCGAGGTCGTAGCGAAGGCCCAGCCCCTCGAGCGTCGAGCGGTCGACGAGGATGATCTTCGCCTTGATGCTGACCTGCGGCTGGCGCAGGTCGAGGCTCCGCGCGTACTGCACGAGCTGCGGAATGTTGCTCGGCACATCGGTGATGCTGATGCTGTTCGTGATCGAGTCCGCCGTCACCGTGCCGCGCTGCGGGCAGGACAAGCTCTCGACCGTCGACACCGTTGTCGGGGTCGGCGCGGCCTGCGCGGTGGGCGCGCCCGGAATCGGCTGGCTCACCGCCCCGCCGCTCACCGTCGTCGTCTGCGGACAAGCGCGCGAGAGGCGTTCCTTCACCATTGGCGAGACGGAAACGGCGCGCGCGTAGTTCAGGCGGATCGTCTGCGTCGAGAGTGGAATGGTCGATTGACGCGCCGCGATCGCCTCGAAGGTGTCGACGATGATCACGCCGTTCTGATCGACGGTGACGTCGTAGCCGTTCGCGTTCATCACAGCCTTGAGCGCCACGTCCCATGGCTGATTGATGATGTTCGCCGTGACCGTTCCGGTCACGTTCTTCGACGGCAGAATCGTGCGGCCGGTGAAGTTCGAGAACATCGCGAGCACGTCCTCGATCGGCGCGTGATCCCAACTCACGGTGATCGTCGGCACCTGCTGCACCTCGGAGGGCATGAACTCCTTGCGCTCCATGTGCGTCGGCGACTTCTCCTGCTTGGCCGGTGCGACGACGGCTGCGGGTTTCGACTCCGGTTCGACCGCATCAGGCGTGACGAGCGCGAGCGACTCCGCGTGCGCCTCGCCAGCCGACCACGGTGCGAACTTGGCCGTCGCGCCTTCGACGCTCACGCGCAGGTCGCCGTCTTCCTTCTGCACGGTGTACGGATGCGCCGCGTCGAGCGTGAGCACCACGCGGACCGTGGATCTCGTGAACTGTGAATAACGGATGCGCGTGATGCCGCCGCGTGCCACGCCGTCATACGAGTTGCCCTGCGGAAGGCCGAGCGTCGCGCCGTCGATGTCGACGACGATCTTGTCCGGCCTGCTGAGGGTGAAGTGCTTGTACGTGACCGCGCCACTGACGGAGATGACCACGTCCGCGCGTCCGGTGAGCGAGACCACACGCAGGCCGGTGACGGTCGCGTCGGTCGGAGTCGGAAGCGCGGTTGCTGCCGTGGAAAGGCCTCCGATCGCGCCGAACGCCACGAACAGCGTCGATGCAAGCGTCCGGAGTGAGCTCATCTGGCCCTCGCTTTGGTGGTGTCGCCGAGGATGAGAGAGTCCTGGCGGGTGGTGCCGAATTCGTCGATGCTGAACACGACGGTCTTGAGGCGGATCGCCGCGACGTGCATGCGGCCGAGCGTGCTGCCCACGGAGACCCGATAGAGCGCGTTGGTGCCGTTATCGCGCAGCGTCGCGACGGAGTGGCGGCCGGACTGGTCGTACAAGATGCCCGTGAGTCGGAGATCACCGATCCCCGGGCGCAGCTCGCTGGTGTTGAGCAGCGAGACGAACGGATCGCGACGGCCGCCCGACTCGTAGTCGAAGACCTCGCGCATGATCGTGACGTGCGACGGCGTGGTGTCGCTCGGCAGCTCGAGCTTGGTGCCGGGCTGCTGCTTCCCGCCTTTCGCCGCCGGCTTGGCCGCGGCTTTCGCCGGCGCTTTCGCCGCCGGCTTGGTCGCCTGCTGCTCGACCTTCTGCTCGTTGGCGACGTGCGTGTTCTCGGCGCTTTTCGCCTTGTTCGCGGCCGCCTTCGTTCTGGAGAGCGGGGCCTGCGCCGACGCGCTATGCGCGGCAAAGCCGAGCGCCGCCGCGGCGATCAGAGCACGCATCATGGCTGGCCCGCCTTGCCGCCGCTCGGCTTCGTCTCGGCGTGCGCGACGTACGTCTGCACACCGAACTTCACGTCGAGCAGCTGCTCGTTCGCGCGCGCTTTGACTTCGGTGGACTGACGCGTCGTGGGCGAGAGCGAGACGTTGATCGGCTCGATGATGCGCGGGAGCGAGCCGACGTTGGCGAGGAAGTCGGCGACTTTATGATACGGGCCGGTGACGCCCATTTTGTATCGATATGTATCAAATTGGTCGCCCTCGACGACTCCGTCCGGGGCGACGTCGGCAAACTCGAGACCGGCGCGGCGCGCCGCGTTGGAGATCATGTCGAGCATGCCGGGGACTTCGTTCTGCGTCGGCACGAGGCCGCGCAGCACCGAGAGCTCCTGCGAGTACGCGTCGGCTTCCTGCTTCATCTTGGTCGCCGTGCCCTGCGCGACCTGCATCTTCGCCTGCTTGTTCAGCGAGTCGAGCGTATCGAGATGCGCCTGAATGGTGTGCAGCTCCTGGCTCTTGGGCGTCCAGACGAGCTGCTGGTACACGCCGGCGAGGCCGATGGCCAGGACGGCGACGACGATGAGCTTCTGATCGCGCGGGTTCTGGGGAAGGAGCGCCATGGTTACCTCACCGACAAGCTGAGTGGCACGCGATGCAGCAGGAGCGTGTCGGGCCGGCTGTACGCCATGGTGAGCTGGAACTGCACGACTTCCTTGCCGCCGACGATCGCGGGCTCGGAGTGATCGAGCGCGACGTTTGACAGGAACGGCGATGCTTCGAGATCTTTCATGAAGCGCGTGAGCGCCTGGATGTCGACGGTCTGCCCGAGGAGCCGCACGGTGATCGGATCGAGCGGCACGTCGGTGTCGAGACGCTTCGGCGGCTTCTTCTTCGCCTTGGCGCTCGTGTCGGTCGGCGATTTCGGAAGCGCGACGACGTTCGTCGAGCCCTGCGGCGTGCCGGCGTACGACATGACGGTGAGCCACGTGTACTGCGGCAGCGCGCGGCTCACCTCATCCATGATGTGCGGCCAGACGTAGCGATCCTGATCGATGCTGCGAATGATGTTGACCTGGCGCAGGAGCGTATCGCGCACGGCCTGGGCCTTGTAGCGGGCCTTGAGGAAATTCGCATAGCGCGTGGAGTCGCTCACGGCGGTCGTCACGCGATCGTCGAGCGACGACGCGAGGCGCTGCTGCGACTCGTACAGGTAGCCGACCGCGCCGAGCGCGACGACCACACCGACGATCGCGGCGACGAGGAACTTGTCCTTGAACCGGCCGGACAGGCCCGCGGTGAGCGCGCCGAAATCGACGGCCTGACGCCGCGACGCTTTCTTGTTGCCTGATCCAGGCAGAAGATTGATTTCGATCATCGCGCGACGGGAAACGGCAATGCGCCAATCGAGTGCGGCATGCTCACGCCACCTGCCGGAGCGCCAACCCGATCGGCAACATCAACAGTGGAGCGATCTCGTCTGTGACGAGCGATGCGAGCGCGCCGTCACGTACCTTCAAGTTTGCCAGCGGGTTAGCCTGCTGCACGGTGACGCGCAGCCGGTTCGCGAGCATCTCGTTGAGTCCCGGGATGCGCGAGCCGCCGCCGCACGTGTAAATCGCGCGCACGTGACCGCCGCGCGAGTTCTGCTCGAGGAACGCGGTCGCGCGCTCGATGCCGACCGCGATCTCTTCACCGCGCGTCTCGATCACCGACTCGAGATGCGGCGACCGATCGAAGCCCTGCACGAGCTGCTGCGCGTCGTCGGCGCTCAGGCCGCGCTCGCGCTGCAGGTCTTCACGAAACCGGCGCGTGCCCACGGTGAGATCGCGCGTGAGCAGCGGCACACCGTCATCGAGAATGTTGATGTTCGTGACGTCGTGGCCGATGTTGAGCAGGCCGACGACGCCGCGCATGGCGTCGGGGTGGTTCACCTCGAACGCGTTGTGCAGCGCGAACGACTCCACGTCGACGATGACCGGATCGAGGCCGGCGTCGGTGAGGACGCGCACCTTCGATTCGACGAGCTCTCGCTTGGCGGCAACGAGGAGCACGTTCATCTCGGGACCGCTGCCGTCCGGGTCGAGGATCTGGAAGTCCAGCTCCACCGACTCCATGTCGAACGGCACGTGCTGCTCGGCCTCCCATCGCATCAACTCGCGCGCCTGCTGCTCCTTCACGCGCTCGATTTGAATCTTCTTTATGATCACGTCGCGGCCGCCGACGGCGGTCACGACATCCTTCGACTTGACCTCGGCGCTCGCGAGCGCGGTCTGAATGGCTTCCGCCACGATGCCGGGGTCCATGACCTCGCCCTCGACGATCGCGTCGGCGAGCAACGGCGTGACGGTCACGCGCACGAGCTCGGGCTCGCGCTTGGAGTGATCGATCACCGCGACTTTGATCAATCCAGAGCCGATGTCCAAGCCGACGGTTGTCTTATTCCGACCAAATAGGGCCATGGTACGGCAAACCGGTGGACGTTACGGACGGCGGAGCGCGGACACTGGAGCACGGAGCGCGACGGCGCGCATGCGCCACCGGCAATCCCGCACCCGTCATTGTGTCCGCGTAACGACCGCCATGCTGCTGGGCGGGTGACCTCGCGTCGGTCACACTTACCCTTGTCCCACCGAACACGACCGACTCGGCAGCAGGTAACATGGACCGACGGAAGTGACACTGATCACAAGCTTTAGAAGAGCTCCGCCCAGCTTCGGAGGCGCACGGGCCGAACGCCGAGCGCGCGGCGAAGCGCGCGCTGCACGGTGCACGGCGACCAGGTGATCGCGCCCGCGCCAATGTCGATCGCCAGCGTGTCGGAGCGCGGCGCGAACGACATGATCGCGCCGGACACTGTTAACGTCCCGGTCGCCGCGTTAACCGCGCCACGAACCACGACGAGCCCGCGCACGATCCAGCTTCCGGTGATGGCGAGCGCGCCGTCCACGAGCATCACGCCGTCCAGACTCCCGCCGGAAATGGTCGTGTCGCCGCGGACGTGGATCACGCCGGCGGAATCCAGCGCCGCGAGTTGCGACGCGGTGAGATAGTAGCTTGCCGAGTCCGCGGCGGTGGAGTCAGCGCGGGTTGCGATGCTGTCAGGGTTGGCGACCGACGCGCCCGGGCCGACGATCACAGTCGCCGCGACCGCGGCGCAGTCCGGATCAGTCTCGCTGTCGGAGCTGAACGTGATGCCGTGCGCGAGCCGAACGTTGCCGCGCGCTTCGATCGGTGCACCCGGGAGCGCGCCAACGCTGATGAATCGCGCGACGAGATTCACGCGCCGATGCGCCGAGTCGCCGCGAACGAGCGATGCGTCCGCGGTGAGCCAGAGCGTTCCGGCGCCGAGCCGCGTGGCCGCGACCGCGACGCCAATCGGATCCGGCCCAGGTACGGGGATGCTGAACGTGGACGACGCGCCGTACGCGAGCTCGCTGAGTCCGTACTGCGCCGGTGACGCCAGCACGGTGTTGAGCGCGTAGTCCGCGCTCGCCACGAGCAGTTCGTCGGCGCGAGCACCGCGCGTGCTGCGCTGTGAGAGTGTCAACGACGCGAATGCGCCCGCGATGAGCAGTGCGGTGAGACTGAGCAGCGCCAGCGCCGCCAGAATAGCCACGCCGCGTCTCAATGGAACGTCACCGTCGATTGTGGAGCAGGAGCGACATCGCTGTGGAATCCGTCGTCGGTTTGCCGATGTCTTTCGCCGCCGCGAGCGCGCGCGCCGCGTCACGGGTCTCGCCGCGGAGCACGATGCGGATCATCGCGACGCCGGTGGGATTCGCGACTGGCGCGGCGAGCTGGGTTCCGAGTGAATCGAAGTATTGAAACGCAAGTCCGCCGCGCGACGCGGACAGCATTGGTCCGGCGAGCGGCTGAATCGTGTTGAAGCGCTGCGTGCTCGCGTTCCAATCGCGCTCGCCGACGTACCACGCTCCGTCAGACGCGCGGTACAAGCTGTAGCGCAGCGGACGCGTGATGCGCACCGGAAGGCCGACCGCGGCCGCAGTGCTCGAGGGCGGGTTCGCGAGCGTGAGCACGGTGCGCGAATGGGTGCGCGTGGCCGCGTCGAGCACCGGTCCAGCGGACGCGCACTGGGATGGCGCCCCGCTCGCGACCGACGACACGCGATACGGGGCCCACATCTCGTCCGTCGGTGTCGGCGTAAAGAGCCAGACGGTGTCGCCTGCTTGAATCGCCGACGTGCCGCTCGCGAACGCGTTCGCGCCAGTTCCCGCTGGAGGCAGCACGATGCCGCCGGCGCTCGTGTCGCAGATAATGCCGCTCGCGATCGTCCCGCGAAGTTGCAGCGACGTGTCGCGCGCCTCGCCGGCCGCGATATCCCCCGCGCCCGGCGAAATCGCGCGCAGATCCGTCGGCAGCACCGCCGCCGCCTCGCGAAGCTGTCCGGTCACCGCCGCCTGGTTGGCGAGATCTCCAAAGACGCGCTGCTCGCGGACGCTGATTGATGCAACGATGCCGAGCACCACGCTCGCGACGCCGAGTGCGATCATGAGCTCGATGAGTGTGGCGCCGCGGCGCGTCAGCATGAGAGCCGCGTGCGGAGAACGACGGCGTGCGTGGTGCCGCCGGCGTCGAACGCGACGCTGTCGCGCACTTCGCGCACGCGATTCGACACGGGCGACACGCTCCACGTCTCGCGCACACCAGGAGGATCGGTCTGCGCGCCGGCAGCCGGCGTACACCGGAATGCCGCGAGCGTCTGGACGCGATCGCTCGCCAGGCGCGCGGCCACCGCCCGCGCGGTCAGCTCGTTGCGCTTGCGCACGAGCACCGCGCTCTCGGCGACCAGCGCCAATACGCCGATGTCGATCAGTACGACCGCGACGAGGAGCTCGACGAGTGTGAAGCCGCGGCGGCGACCCGGACGGGGGCGGCGATATGAGTGTTTTCGCACGAGCCGATGGTACATCGGCCCGGCGGTCGGTGTGGCATCACCGCGTTGCGCGTACGCGCGCCGCATTGCGCGGGCGCGCGTCCGGCTCTACCACCTAATTGTGTCGAGCGACGTCGATCTCGGTGTTGGTGAACCCGGAGCCGTCGAGGTGCCCTTGGATCTTCGCCTGGACCTGCGACATAGTCCCCGTGTACACGACCGGCTCGAACTGGTCGACGTTGATCGTGATCGAGAGATTCGGGTACTTGAACACGCCATTGATCGAGCCTTGGAGCGCGCCGGCGACGCCGACGATCGCGGCGGTGCCGGTCACGATCGAGTCCGACTGGCTCATGTTGAGCGACATGTTGTAGCCGCTCTGCGTGCCGGTCCATTCGCCATCGACCGTCTGCACCGGCCCGAGAACGCTGTCGCCGCCGCATCCGAAGACGGTGGCGATGGCGGCGAAGATGAGCAGTCGGCGCATGAATTCTCCAAAAGGATGGCGGTGCGGCAGGCGGTCGCCGGCATCAAAGTTTCCTGTGCCTGAACAATCACGTGCCGGCTCGAAACATTCCAGCCCAAAAAACAACGAGCCCGGTGGCGAAGGCCACCGGGCTCGTTGTTGACTGACGAACGCTTACTTACAAACCGGCTCGCCGTCGTTGCCCGTGCCGAGCGGGTTGGTCGTGTTCACGCCGATGCCGCACGACTGGCCGGTGAGCTGCGTGTGCGTGACCGTGGCGGACCAGGCGCCCGCGTAGGTCGTGATCGCCGGCGAGTTCACGCCCGTCGAGCTCTGGAACTTCAGGAGGCCCGTGTTCGTGGTGTACGACGAGCTGTCGGAGAAGTACGCCTCTTCGGCCGTGACGAGGTTACGAAGATCCGACTTCATGGCCGTGATGTACGCCTTCGACTTCGTGTTCGCGAACTTCGGGATCGCGATCGCGGCCAGGATGCCGATGATCACGACGACGATCAGAAGCTCGATCAGCGTGAAACCCTTGCGCAGTTTGAGCATGTGTTCTTTCCCAGGAAAGAGGGTGTGGGGCCCTAGGGTGGACAGGGTACGACGACGAGGGGAAAGGCAACGGCCGGGCCGTGGCGGGCAGTACCGTGACAAGTGCTTCTACTGCAACGGTTTGTGAAGCGGCGCGCCGGCGGCACCCCGGGGGGTTTCTGCCGTCTTTTGCACGGACTCTGGCAGATTGCTAGGCGTGCCAGCCAGCGCCACGGACCGGCCGATCCCCTTCCGAGCATCGGCAACCATGGCCGAATCGGCGGAATGGATCATTCCGCGAAGCCGCGGAAGCTCACCGCCCGCACCCACCGCCAGGAGCGCCTGGCGCTTCGCTTCGGCGTAGCGACCCAGGTTGAGCAGACACCATGAGTACTCGGTGTGGCCCATCGGGAATTCGGGGTCCACGTCATACGTCCATTTATAGAGCGGCACAGCAGCCTTGCAGATGCCGGTGATCCGATACTGTTCCGCAAGGTTGAATGAGAGATTCGGATCGTACGGAAACAGCGCGAGCGCCCGAAGATACTGCGCCTCGGCGAGCCGCTTCTGCTTCCGCTCGAACAACCACGCGCCATACATGTAATGCGCGCGGTACGAATCGGGCACGTCGCGAATGGTGTTCGCGAAGAGCGTGTCGTTGTCGCGCCACACGGTGCTCCGAGTCCAGCTCTTGGCGGCGCCGGCGATCAACACGACCGCGCAGGCGACCGCGGCGAGTCGCGCGACGCGCGCCATGTCCGAACCGTTCGCGCGCGCCGCGTCGGCGATCCACTCCAGGATCCCACCGACCACGATCATCGCGCCCACACTCGGCAGGAACAGCGTCCGCTCGGCGAGCACGATGCCCGCCGGCAGAATGAAATTGCTCGACGGCAGGAGCGCGGCGACGAGCACCGCGATGCCAAAGCTGATCACCGGGCGGGTGCGCCAGAGCGCGATCCCCAGGCCGAGCACCGCGACGAGGAGCAACGCGCCGGGAATTTGTGAAATGCTAAAGCCCTGCGCGATCTCGATCCCCGGCGGTCCCCACTCGGAGGCGAGGTGCGCGGGCCAGAGCAGCAGCCGCACCCACTGCGGCACGACGGTGACCGCGGTGAGAATGCGATCGCGCGCGGAGATGTGCAGCGAGCTGAATGGCGTGAACGGCGCGAAGCCGCCGAGGCCGTGGTCGGTGAGCACCGCGGCCCGCACCGCGACGAACGCGATCGCGAAACCCGCGAGCGCGAGATAGAACGGCCGCAGCGCGCGCGCCCGGGCGCGAATCGATCCGTGATCGCGGACGAACAGCAGCTCGGCCGCGGCGAGAATCGCCGGGAGCACGATCCCGTGCTCTTTGGAGAAGCACGCCGCCGCGTAGAGGGCGAGAATCGCCGCGATCGTGCGGCCCTCCAGCCTTCCTTGCATGCGGTCGCGCAGATACAGCGTGATCGCCGGCAGCGTGAAGAGCGCGACCCACAGCTCCGATTGTCCAACGACGTTCGCGACCGCCTCCACGTGCACGGGATGCACGGCGAAGCACGCCGCGACGACCCATGCCGCCCAGGACGGAAGGATTCGCTTGGCGAGCGCGAAGACCAGCACCGACACGATCGCGTAGAGGAGGATGTTCACCGCGTGGAACGGCATCGGAATCCCGTGGCCGAGCACCTCCTCGAGGCGGAACGCGAAGATCGTGAGCGGCCGGTAGCCGTCGCCGCCGTACAGCCTGGGCCAGTACGGTTCGGCGAAAACGCGCCAGAGATGGCGGAGGCCTTGTGCCATCGTCGGGTTCAGCTCGATCACGTACCGATCGTCGTACGTGAACCAGTTCACGATGCTCACGCCCGACGATGCGAGCGCGAGCAGCGCGATCGCGAGCCCGGAGTAGCGACGCCAGAGATTACTCATCCGAACAGATTGTACTTGGTGATGTGCCAGAAGGCGGCGACGCCGTCGCGCCAGTTGATCTTCTTGCCCTCGGCGTACGTGCGGCCGGAGTAGCTGATCGGCACCTCGAAGATGCGTGCGTCGGCGTGCGCGAGGCGCGCCGTGATCTCCGGCTCGAACCCGAACCGCTGCGACGTGAGCTTGGGCAAGAGCGAGCGCGCGAGGTCGCCGCGGATCGCCTTGTAGCACGTCTCCATGTCGGTGAGGTTGAGGTTCGTGAGCATATTGCTATAGGTCGTCAGTGCGCGATTGCCGACGGAATGCCAGTAGTACAGGACGCGGTGCGGGCCGCCGAGGAATCGCGAGCCGAAGCACGCGTCGGCGCGGCCGTCGAGGATCGGCTCGAGGAGCGTCGGCCAGTCGGTGGGGTCGTACTCGAGATCGGCGTCCTGCACGATCACGACGTCGCCGCTCGACATCTCGAGCGCTTGGCGCGTCGCGGCGCCTTTGCCGCGGTTCTCGGGATGGCGATACAACTTGTCGATTCTTCCCTGCTCGAGGAGCTGCTCGAGCACCTGCTGCGTCCCGTCGGTCGAATGGTCGTCGACGCAGATGATCTCCTTCGCCACGGGCGTCGCGCGCACCTGGTCGACGATGATGTCGATCGTCTCGCGCTCGTTGTACACGGGCATGAGCACGGACAGGCGCACCGTCGCGGGATCGAGCGGCGTGCGCGCGCGCATGTGTGAGGTGCGCGTCAACGGCGTCTGCGACGCGGAGGGCGGCACGTGG
>Ga0068856_100006631_pt1 | contig 11343 bp, 9 predicted proteins | sample KBSCornC62_FD_66595 | JGI IMG/M metagenome (GOLD analysis project Ga0068856, IMG submission 66595) | Corn rhizosphere microbial communities from Kellogg Biological Station, Michigan, USA - KBS Corn C6-2 | ecosystem: Host-associated > Plants > Roots > Rhizosphere > Soil ... | reverse complement strand
GCCTTCGAATAACAGAGAACAGCACTATCCAGCTTGCCCTGGAGATAATAGTTCCCTCCCAGCCTGATCGACACTTCCGCTATTCGAACAGAATCCCTCTCCTTTTTGGCGTATTGGATCGCCAGTAAAAAGCAGGTTGTCGCCTTACGAAATTCCCTAAGCGTATCGCGATAGTAAACGCCGAGATCATTGTAATCTCCCGCTACCTGCCGCAGATCTTTAGATCGGATCCTCCTCGCGATACATTCGGAAAAGGAAGCCTCTGCCTTCGGGTATTCGCGCAGATCGCTATAAATGATGCCCTGACACCTTAATGCACCGGCCAGCAGAAAATCATCGTGTATCGCCCGGGCAAGGGCGATGGCCGTCCGGACATCCGCCTGGGCAAGCGACATCTTACCTTGAACACAAAGCGCCTGCGACCGTTGGATCAACGCATACAGGTAGCCGATTGTGTCCCGCCGTCGCAAAGCGTAAACCCTGGCCCGCTCGCCTTCTTCCACCGCCTTCTCATAGTCTCCCATTCGGAAATAGATGAACGCTTTGTTTTCCCAGGAGCTCGCTGCCACGTCATCTATATCGGGGCCGTTACTGGCAAAAAGAATGGCGCTGTCATAATAGGTCAATGCCTTCTTATGCAAGGTCAGGTTATCATAGTAGATGCCCACGTTGTACAGATCTGTTGCGGCCGCCGTCCTCGATGCCCCCGCCTTGCCCGAGGTATTGATCCGCAGGGCTTGTAGCGTCAGGTCGAGTGCGATAGTATACCGATGGGTGACATAAAATTCATAAATGCCGATCTTGTGCAGGAGTAGTGCATAGACAGAATCCTGCGGCAACCGTTGTGCATCCGCCTGCCTCTTCCAGGCATACAGCAACTGCAGCTTATCCTTTTGGGTAAGCCTTTGATTGGTATCGATACTTAGAAGCCCCTGCCGGATCGATTCATGGGAGATCTCCTGCGCCGGGCAAGACAGCCATGCGAATACCACGGACAAAAGGGACAGAATGTATTTTAGTTTTCGCAAATTCCTTTTAATGACTTACTGTATCCGCCGGCATAGAAACTTCCAATCTGAGATGCGTTCCGGCGGCAATAGCGGAACCTGTCGTAGCTTCAAAGACGTATAGCTTCGGCCCGGGACCTCGGGTTGAATCGTACTTAACCGCGAATGTTACTGTAGGGCAGGTAACATCGGTACAGGTAAGCGCAGCCTTGGCGGCCGACCCGCTGGAACTTTTTAAAGCAGTGCCGGATGGCGCCTCAGTTTGGCCATCTCCCTGGCCGCATGAGACAATAAGAAGGCTAAAAAGGAAAATGGGGGCTACAAACAATGCTGTAGCCAGCTTGCCGGTGATCTTGTTTTTCATAACATAACAGTTCAGGTGATATAATTGAATTACAATTTGCCCAACAATTCCTGCGCATCCGCACGCCGGCTCCATTCATTCTCCACAATTTGTCTCAACAATTGTTTTGCATGGTCGGAGTCTCCGGTATGATTGCGTTTCAGCAGCGTAAGGGCCTCGTAAAAAAGGGCGGGGTTTACACGGGGGTCGGTGTGATGTTCCAGTTTTATAAAATAGTCAAGAGCTTTGTCGTAATTCTCTATCCGGAGGGAAACAATCCCTGCATAATTCAAAGCAACCGGGTTTAGGGAGTCCGATCGCAGTATCCCCTCATATTGCTGCAAGGCCTTGGCAAATTTTCCCGAATTGTACAGATTGACGCCCGTCACCAGGGAGTCCGCGCTACCCATTTTCGCTGGCAACAACGCCAGGTTCTGCTGGATATACCTTTCCGCCAGTCTTGCGGGGTTTGCCGGTCTCAGGTAAAGCAGCCAGGCCAAAATAACCATCGCCAATACCGCCGCAGCCACAGTAACAACCAGCCATTTTCGTGTGTCCATTCTCCTCACCGTCGCCGTCCTGCCTGTGCCTGCACCCTCCCTGTATAACTCCCGGAATCGCTCTTTCCGCGCTGTACGATCCACCTGTCTGGCAGCGGAAAGAACGCCGAGATAATAGGCTACTTCCCCTGCGAATGCGGGATCCTCTTGTATCTTTTTCTCAAACCGACCGGCTTCTTCCGGAGGAAATTCCCCGGCAAAATACGCGTCGATATATTCAAGACTTTCCATTTTGGGAGTTATACGACATGATACAATTGCCGCAATTTCGCGAGACATCGCAGACGGCTGGTCTTAACTACATCCGCCGTCTTATAGTCCATTACAACGGCAATCTCTTTGTCGCTGTAGCTGTCTGACCATAGGAGCAGCATTCTCCTGCAATCGTCGCCCAATTGTTCCAGCTTTTCTTTTAGCACCTTCCAGTCGGCCTGTTCGATCAGCGTTTGTACGATCGATCTGGATTTGTCCGACAAACGAAATAATTCCTCGTTGATCGACAAGGCCCGGTTCACACTGTTCTTATTAGTCGCATTCTTTCGGAAAAGGTCAACACATTTGTTGTGAAAGATTTTGTAGAGGTAGGATTTGAGTGAGGAGTTGCCCTGGAACGCTCCGTTGGAAATGCTTTCGATCACAGCCAGGACACTATCGGAATAGGCATCGAATGCCTCATCTTCCGACAACCGGTGTTTGCGGATGCCATCCCGGATGAAATAAGCATATTCGTTGAACAAGCTTTCTTCACCTTTTCGTTTATCCACGCCTCTTTGCCGGAGTAACCCGATTATCTGCCAGTCCTTTTCAGAATTGGAGCCGCGTATTGCCAATCGGTAAGTTTCATTAAATATAAACAAAAAAAATAATTCCAGCAATTTCTGTTTCCCGCATGGGCCACCGTCGCGACTCATAGTCGTCGATCAATTTTATTCACCACCTAAGAATATTAAAATGAAAAAAACAGCTATTCTCGTAGGCTGCCTGCTATCGGGCGCATTTATCCACGGTCAGCTCCATGCACAGGACAGCATGGCGGGGCCTAACGTCGCAGCCAATCACCCGGTTAAAGCTATTTCACCGGTCGCCGCATCTTCAGACGGCTCGTCCCTGCACGGCGTAGCCATTAGCAAAACCGCCATGCGGGCAATCAAAGATTTCAAGTCGAGATTTACAAAAGCCGTGGACGAACATTGGTCTCAGACAAACCAGGGATCCACGGTCTATTTCACATCCAACGGCTACAAAACCCGCGCTTACTATGACCCTCGAGGCAACTGGCAGGGATCCATGAAATACTGCGGCGAGTCCCAGCTGCCGTACTTTATCCGCGACGTCATAAAACGAACTTATTATGATCTTGCCATCACCACGGTGATCATATGCGAAGTTCCGAACCACGTTGCTTATGTGGTTGATCTGGAGGACCCCAAAACCCTGAAGGTCGTTCGCGTCGGCGAAGATGGCGAAATGGATGTGCTTCAGGATCTTACAAAATTAAACTAACCAGCCGCCGTCACAGGAGCGCCCCGCCCGGGGCGCTTCGCCGTACCTGCATGGCCGCGACCACCCCGCGCTATTTCGATAAAACATTCCCCGGGACGCGCAAGCCTTCCTCACTTGCCAGTACCTTCAGCATGACCTTTTGCAGCCCCTTGGGTATCAGGTCTATCTCAGCCTCGGTCAGCGGTTGAAGCAGCTCGATGAATTCATCTTCTTCATCATAGTATCCCAGCTGCAAGACCCATTTATCCTTGGGCAGCAGCCGAAGGGCCATCTCCTTGTCTTCGTCATACATATGGATCTTTACCACCGCCCACTGCTCATCGTCCTCGTCTTCAAAGTGAATGTCGACGGCTTTTGCATCCACTACTTCTTTCACTATCTTCTTCACCAGGGAGTCAGGCTGTTGCCGGATCAACTCTTCGTTTGTCATTTTATTTGCCATAGATGCCACAAAGATAATGAGCTTCCCAGGCCTGGAGAATTGTTATGCCCTTTCAAACAAAATTTTGGCGTTACATATATTATGCTTAGATTTAATATTATCCTGCCACTTTATCTGCTCGTCTTACCTCCCTTTATAAACGAACCGGAGGTTCGTTGTCCGAAGGACAGACATTATTTTTTTAACACTTAAACTCACGATCGATGAAACTTTTCAGATTCAGCAACGCTCTATTTTACACAGGCGCAATAATTCTCCTATCCTCCTGCGGATCCGGCAGCAACGAAAAAAAAGCCGCCACCGACTCCACCGCCGCCACCGACAGCACCGCTAAAGCACAGGTCGTAAATACCATTATTACAACGCCCCAAAACATGGTGGTCGTAACACACAAAGTAGCTAACTACGCCAAATGGCTGACCGCCTATGAGGAGCACGATTCCGCCCGGCTGGCCAGCGGGTTGCACAATTTTGTCATTGGCCGCGGTTTGGAAGATTCCAATATGGTCATGGTTGCCTTGAAAGCGGATGACTCTGCTAAAGCCAAAGCATTTGAAAAATCTTCCGACCTCAGGATGAGGATGCAAAAAGCGGGAGTTGTTGGCGCCCCGACAATTGCCGTTAATACAGCTACCTGGCAGGATACCTCGACCATTGGATCTGCAATTCGTTCCGTCGCCACATTTACAGTCAAGGACTGGGATGCATTTGTAAAAGGATTTGAAGATGGCAAACAGACCCGCACTGATAATGGCATCATGGACCGGGCCTTCGGACATGGTCTGGGCGACACCAAAAAAGTATTCGTGGTGACAGCCTTAACGGATACGGCCAAAGCCCTCGCTTATTACAAATCAGATGACTTGAAAAAAAGAAGAGCTGCAGCCGGTGTAATTGGTGAACCTACCCGGTTTCTCTTCCGGATCGCAAAAAAATACTAAAAAAATAGTATTCATTTACATAGTATTAATTGACCAAGCGTGTCTCTAACCATGTAATAAATAGTATTACATGAAGTACATGCTGCCATTGACGTTATTCGTCCTCTTTCTATTTCCGGCTTGTTCTCCGGATTCCGCTGAAAGCAAAATAGCAGGGACAAATAAGTTAGGGCAGCAGGTTTATCAGGATAAACCATTTTGGCAGGATTACAGCATAAAATATTACTTCCCTAAGCAAAATAAAAATAAAATATCGCTTTATCAGGTAGCGGCCGACCGGAATCAAAACATTGAGATCACTTCCTCGGTTGGATTGCTTTCGCCGTACAACGGCCATTTCCTTATCCCGGGAGAATTATTGCCTGTCACGACCTATCGGCATATGAAGGACAGACATATTGACGGCGTTATTTCCTACAAAAACCAGTTTGTTTACACCGACGATCATCTTCTCTTTTCGAATGCCTGGGCGGGAAATTATTTTACAGCGCATAATATGAAGAAACCGTCCGTCTTTACCGGTGATAAAGACTTTAATTTTTTGCTGACGGACGGTTCGGATCTTGTCTATCTCGGTAAGGATGGAAAGGCGCTTTGGACGGCCCGGGTTCCCCATGTTATTTCTATTAAGTTCAATGAACCAAAGAACAATTTCCTTATTGTCACGGCTGATTCCTTATCCATTTTTTCACCGGCGGAAAAAAAGCTGACCGCTGTTTTTAAGGGTGCCGGTATTACTTGTGCAACACCTGCGAAAGCAGGGGCGAAAATAGTCCTGGGAACCAAAAAGGGTTATCGATGGCTCAACGGATCGGGCATACCCGAAGGGGAATTGATCACAAAAGTTCCTTGTCCCGAGATCACCGATCTGGAAGAAATAAATGGGGCGTTATGGTTTGGGTCGACCCGAGGGGCTTTTAAATTGACAGAAGGGAATACATACGATTATTATGCCTCGGAACGATGGCTGCCGGACAATAAAGTGGTGGATATCGCGCCCGGACCGGAGGGAAGCGTTCTTGTTTTAACGGAAACAGGATTAGGGCAGATCTGCTTTAAAAAAATGACCCTGGAAGAAAAGGCCATGGTATTTGAGGAGCAGACTCGAAAATATCATATACGTTATGGATTTAGCTGCACCGGTGAAGGTATGTCCAAAGGCAACCGATCGACCATGGTATTGACAGATTCAGACAACGACGGCCTTTGGACTGCCATGTATCTTGGTGGGCAGCTGTTCCGGTATGCCGCCACTAAAGATCCTGAGGCATGGGAGAATTGCAAAGAGGCGCTGATGGGTTTTGAACGCCTGTACGCGATCACAGGCGTTCCCGGTCTTCCTGCAAGGGCCTATGAAGTGATGGGATATGAATCATCAGGATATACAAATGCCTTTAGTGAAAGGTCGCGCCAGCTTTTTGAAGCAAGCGGTTATGACGTGAAAAGCTCTCCCTGGCGCAAGGGAACCTCTAACGGCTGGGTATGGAAATCGACCACCAGCAGTGATGAGGTGCTGGGACATTATTTCGCGCTATCCCTCTTTGTAGACCTGGCTGATGACACCTTGTGGAGAAACAGGGCCAGGAACCTCTTAACGGCGCTTTCGGAGCATATATACAAGAACGACCTGTACCTGGTGGACTGGGACGGGAAACCAACAACATGGGGAAAATGGAATCCAGTTTATGTCAATGGATTTACTCCCCAGGTAGGAGACAGAAAACTGACTTCATCCAATATTACAGGTTTTCTGCAGTCGGCTTATCATGTTACCAAAGACGAAAAATATAAACAGAAGGTACTCGAACTATTCGGCAAGCATGGCTATCTTGAAAATTTGATGCGGCCCATGAAAGAAATTGGCAGGGTAGAAAGTAAAGATTCCGGTAAATACACAAGCTGGGCGGAAATGCTTTCCAATGAATGGAATCATTCCGATGATGAAATGTATTTTCTGGGTTATTGGTGCCTCTATCCCTACGCGCTTAACGACGATGTCAAAGAAAAATACAAAGCAGCCATCCGCGATCATTGGGAAATATTGCGACCGGAAAAAGACCCGCTCTGGAATTTTACCTATGCCATGACCGGAGCAAAAGACTTTGACCTGGATGAGTCGATCTGGTGGCTTAAAAGACATCCGCTGGATAATATCTCCTGGAATATAGAGAATTCACAAAGGCAGGACATTGAGAAGCTCCCTAAAAACTTCATGAACCGCTCCACAAAAGACGTGATCTCTCCGGCAGAAGGAGTTGTTCAAAAACACAATGGGACCCGCTTTGAGCTGGACCAGGCCGGCAATGGTCAGTCTGAAGATACCCCCGGTGATGTCTGGCTCCTGCCTTACTGGATGGGGCGCTATTTGGATGTTATCTCTGCTCCTGTAAAATAATCATTTCAATTTTATATCATGAATTTTCGATTGCGTGGATCCTGGATGGTCTCGTTTCTAGCCGGAATACTGTTCCAGGCGACAGCTATATCGCAAACATTATCGCCCGGGCAACAGACCACCCTGGGAGCCGCCGTCGGCAGCTCGTCCGAGGGACAGACAATTTTTTCTGGTGTGACAGTCGTTACCAGCGGTGCAGCATTGACCAACGGAGAAAGATCTGCGGTAAAGATCCTGACAGAAGAAGTTCAGAAAAGGACAGGGCTGAACTGGCAGGTATCTTCCACATGCCCGGCTGCAGGAGATGTCATCATCCTGAAACGCGAAGGGACGAATATTAAAGGAGCGCCAGCCTTTCCCGGACAACCCGAATTATCCCGGACGCCGGAATCTTTCAGAATAGTCTCATCCGGACAAGCAGGCAGGGCAGTCGTCCTGATCGAAGGCAGGGATGGCCGTGGCGTTATGTTCGGGGTAGGAAAACTGTTGCGGATGCTGCAATACAATAAGGGCAGCGTATCCCTGAAAAGTGGGCTCGCCCTGGCGGAGAGTCCTGCGAAGGAGATCCGCGGACATCAGCTGGGCTATCGGAATACAGCCAACTCCTATGATGGATGGACGCCGGAGCAATTCGAGCAGTATATCCGTGAGCTGGTGATCTTTGGAGCCAACAGCATCGAATCCATCCCCATCTTCAAGGAGGAAAAAAGCCCGCATTTCAAGATTCCCCCCGATGAGATGAATTCCCGTATTAGCGCCATCTGTGACGCCTACGATCTTGATTATTGGATGTGGGTCCCCGCTCAGATAGACCTCAACGATAAAGACAAGCGAAGAAAATACCTGGAAACTTTCGAAAAGATCTGCAATTATTCGGTCCGGATAAATGGGGTATTCTTTCCCGGTGGCGACCCCGGTGATAATCCCCCGGAACTGGTAATGCCTTTGCTGGAGGATATGGCCGTTATCTTAAAAAAGCGCCACCCTAGAGCAGGCATATGGCTGTCCCTGCAAAACTTCACTGCTGAACAAAGCCAATATGTTTATAAATATGTACAGGAGAAACTACCGGTGTGGCTGGGCGGGTTAGTGACAGGTCCCAGCAGTCCGCCGGTGGAAGAGACAAGGGCTGCCCTGCCGTCCAGGTACAAATTGCGTTATTACCCCGACCTCACCCACAACGTCCGCTGCGACTCCCCTATTCCCTGGTGGGATCCCGCATTTAACCTGACCCTGGGACGGGAAGCCGTCAATCCACGTCCTTATTTTTTCAGCGCTGTGTACAAGGCCCTTGAACAATATACGGACGGGTTTATCTCATATTCGGATGGCTGCCATGACGATGTCAACAAGATAGTCTGGACCCGGCTGTCCTGGGACCCTCATGCCGATGTGCGGGAGATCCTTACCGAATATTCGAATTTCTTCTTCGGTAGTGCGTTAGCGGAAGACGGGGCCGACGCCATACTGGGTTTGGAAAAGAACTGGGAAGGGCCGATCGTGGAGAATGGCAATATCCAGTCCTGCCTGGAGACATGGAAGGGTCTGGAAAGCGCAAACCCGGATCTGGCAGGAAACTGGCGCTGGCAGATGTGCCTGCTGCGTGCTTACTATGATGCTTATACGCGAAAAAGATTTATCTACGAAGACTGCCTGGAACGGGAGGCAAATGAGGCATTGTTGCAGGCCGGTAAAACAGGGCCTGCCAGGGCGATGGAGACTGCATTGAGCATCCTGGCAAGGGTGGAAACAAACCCTGTCCAACCCGCCTGGCATAAACACATCATCGACCTCTGTGATGCCTTGTATAAATCCATCAGCCTGCAGACCAGCGTAGCAAAATACAAAGCTTCCGGCGAGGAACGGGGAGCTGTGTTGGATTTTCTCGACAGACCGCTGAACAACCGCTGGTGGCTGGAAGATGAATTCAAAAGGATTGGGAAATTGCCTGAACAAATACAGGTAAAGGCCCTTGATACGATTGCTAATTGGGAGAATCCCGGTCCGGGAGGTTTTTATGATGACATCGGAAATGTTTCCAAATCGCCTCATGTGTACAGGGGCGAGCCGTGGGTGACCGATCCCCTGGCGCGCAAGAGCGGGGATCTCCCTGGTTATAGTTGGTGGGATAATGGCTTCAGCAGGCAGAGACTGTCCTGGATGACAAATATGGGTTGGCCGCTGGGTATGGAATATAACGGCCTCGATTCGACGGCGCATTATACAATACGGATTACGGGCTACGGAGAAACTCTCTTAAAGGCCAATGGCCGGCGTGTGACACCGTCCCGCTATGGGAGAACCATCGGCGCGATAAAGGAATTCCCCATCCCACCCTCCTATATAGAACACGGCCGGCTTGTACTGACCTGGGATCCGCTGAATGAAGATTTCCTGAACTGGCGGCAACACTCAAGGCTGACGGAAGTATGGCTGATAAAGACAGCCGATCACGTTCGATAATCTTATCGATCTCACAGGTCAGACAATAGCGCTATCGTCTGGTTGTCCTTTTGTGACTGGAAGTATTTATCAAGCACCTGCCCAAAAACTGGGTCTGCTCCTTTAACCAATGAGAATAAGGTCATGGAAGATCGCAGCTTCATATCATCCGGGCTGCCCATGACACTGGTTGCATTGTTCCCCGGAAGTTTCAGCAGTGCCTGCGATATCTCGATCAGCCGGGGTCCAAGGACTGGATGTTGCAGATAAGCTGCGGCCTCAGGCAGGCCATCGATGCCATAGTAATTGGCATTGGCGCTGTAACCCAACCCTTTCAGCTGCGGAAAGATAAACCACATCCAATGACTCCGTTTGCGGCCGGCACGGATCTCTGACAGCGCCTGGTTGTAAGTCGTTGTCTGGGCAGTTACAAAACGATCCAGGTGGAAAGACATGCTTTTCTGATCATTGCCGCAAAAGTCGTACCTTTTAGCTAAGCTTATTTCTTCACTTCCAAGACTTATCTGAATGAAAAGAACCACCCTGTCAATATTCATGGCCATCACCGCATGTGTCATACTTACCATGCCGGCATCTGCCCAGCGCTCCGCCCATCAGCAGCCATCCAGTGACAATATAATCGCCGGCGTAGAACCACAACCTCTACTGGCCCAGGCGATGCACTTGAAAGAGGCCCTGTCATTCCTTGGTAGTTCGTTGTCCAGGGCGGATCAGGAGAAACTTGCCGCGCTGCAGCAAGCGCCCTTAACTCCCGCCATATCCATACAGATACAGCAGATACTGGATCCATATTGCCTGGCCCAGGTAAATATCAACCCGGAGTCGAGAGTGAAGGTCGAAAGAGGTGCGGCAAACGCCAAACTCATTCAAAACGGCTGGGTCAGCTATTTGGTAAAAGTCAATAACGAAGCGGGCATTACCGCAGTACTACAGGCCGAGAGCCCGAATGCCGCGACGCCATTGTATGCGCCTAGCTATGATCCCAAGGTCACCGAAAAAAAGAAGCTTTCCGCGGGGCAGGTCGCCAATCGCTTCCTGGAATTACAGATCTATCGTAATCGCCCCATGCGCGCCGCTTTGTCGGGATTGAGATTGGAGTATGCGATCCTCCAGATCTATTGCAAAGATGCGGGTAAAAGAGATGTCGAGCTCGGGTTTAATGTCGGTCAGGGGAGCCAGGACATCGGTTTTCGAAATACCATCAATATCCTGTTTAACAGTCAGCCGGCGGTGAACCTCACCTTGCACGTGAAAGACGACGATGGATCACCCACTATGGCATCGTTTATTTTTACGGATGGCGTAGAGCACATATTGGACGATAGCGTGCTGACAATAGAGAATGGCGGCGCCCGGTTTGTACGGTCAGAGATGAACCTAAAAAAGAACAGGCTATCCTCGCCCGAAGATTATAAGGCGCCGGCTTCGCTGGTAGGTGTATATCCATTGCCTTCCAGGCGAGTGGCTGCGTATGATAAATATCCCGATTTTTTCTTTCAGCCGCAGGTCTACCGTGCCGACGGAGAGCATGTCCAATTGCAGCCCGGCAGGTATACGGTAACGATCCAGAAGGGCCCTGAATATCTTCCCCAGGTAAGGCAGCTGGTCATTCCCTCCGGTGTAAAGGAATATGACGCGACCTTTCAATTGCGCCGCTGGATAAATATGGAAAAACTGGGCTGGTATTGT
>Ga0068856_100006629_pt1 | contig 11345 bp, 11 predicted proteins | sample KBSCornC62_FD_66595 | JGI IMG/M metagenome (GOLD analysis project Ga0068856, IMG submission 66595) | Corn rhizosphere microbial communities from Kellogg Biological Station, Michigan, USA - KBS Corn C6-2 | ecosystem: Host-associated > Plants > Roots > Rhizosphere > Soil ... | reverse complement strand
AGCGCAATGGACCGAGGGTACGGCGCGCGTCATCAAGCAGCTTGCAGCTTCCAGCACGCACGTTTACCTGATTCGCTCCACGCCCGTCCTGCCCTTCGACGGTCCTTCTTGCCTGGAACCCAGAACTGCACTCTATGCCGCCCTTGCCGGACACAGCGGGTGCACCGCCCCCGCGAAAGACATGCATAGCGATGAAATCTATCAATGGCTCGGCGACGCGATCGCACGTTTCGACAATGTCAGTCGAATCGACATGAACGATGTCGTCTGCCCGCACGAACAGTGCAGCGCCGAGCGTGACGGCGCGATCGTATTCCGCGATTCGCAGCATTTGACTTCGGCATTCGTGCAATCCATCGCCGGTAAATTGTGGGACCGCCTGATCCAGGGCGGAAGCGGCACCGCCAAGTCCGTAACCGCCGTGCCACAATCCTCGCCGTGAAGATCCAGATCTACGCGGTGCCCGTCATGTCACTTCGCACGAATCGCGTGCAGGACCTTCCGAGAAGATGATCGGCGACCTCAGGAAAATCTGGATTGTCTTCACTCCCGCGGAGAAGCGTCGCGCGCGGTGGACGCTCGTACTGGTCATCCTCATGGCATTCACCGAAACGCTTGGTGTCATTTCGATCATGCCGTTTCTGTCGGCACTGGGGCGTCCCGCGATCATCCGCGAAAATATGTTCTTGCGTGCCGCTTACGACAGCCTTGGCTTCATCGACACGCGCCGCTTCATCATCGCGCTGGGGCTGATTTCGATCATGGTCGTCGTCGCTTCCGCGGCATTCAAAACGATCACGCTGCACGTGCTGAACCGCTTCGTGCACTTCGAGCGCCATTCGCTCAGTTCGCGACTGTTGTCCTGCTACCTGCGCCAGCCATATGAATTTTTCCTGATGCGCAACCCCGCCGTCCTCGGGAAAAACGTGCTGTCGGAAGTGGACCAGCTGATCTTCGACTTGCTTCAGCCGATCTCCCAACTACTGGCGCAGGGAGCGGTGGTATTGGCCATGGCGCTGCTGATTTTCTGCTATGACCCGCGCATGGCCATCGGTATCGTGTTCGCGCTCGGGCTGCTGTACGGCACGATCTATGGCCTTGTGCGACGGCGCCTGGAACGAATCGGCCGCGAGCGGCAGATGGCCGACGCGCAACGCTATCAGGCCTGCAGCGAGGCCCTGGGCGGCATCAAGGACGTGCAGGTCACCCGCTCCGCCGACGCCTATCTGCAGAAATACCAGCAAGCATCGCGGCTATTCTCGCGACATCTCGCCGCAAACGACACGTTGAGCCAATCGCCGCTATACCTGGTCGAAGCCGCCGGCTACAGCGGACTCATCCTTATCGCGCTGGCGCTGCTGCTCAAGACCAACGACATCGCGCACGTGCTGCCAGCTCTGGGTTTGTACGGTTTCGCCGCGTATCGAATGCTTCCCGCCGCGCAAATCATGTATCGCGGCTTCGCCAAACTCAAACTTTCCGCAGCCGCGCTGGAAGGCATCGCGCATGACCTCAGCCTTCCGCAGGAAGTACCAGAGACATCCAGCGCCGCGCTGCCTTTGCTCGACGAAATCCGCCTGCAGGGCATCCGCTACGCTTACCCTTCCACGCCAGACAAGCCGGTGTTCGATGGCTTCGACCTGACGATACCTGCCAATAGCAGCATCGGCATCGCCGGCAAGAGCGGCAGCGGCAAGAGCACGCTGATGGACATTCTGCTCGGCCTGCTGCGGCCGCAGGCTGGCACCTTCACCATCGATGGCACGCCAATCACCACGGCGAACATCAGCTCCTGGCAGCTCAGCATAGGCTACGTGCCGCAATTCATCTACTTGGCCGACGCCAGCGTGACCGAAAACATCGCGTTCGGCGTGCCGCGCGATGCCGTGGACATGCGCGCAGTGGAACGTGCCGCGCGCGCCGCGCAGATCCACGACTTCGTGGTCGGCGAACTGCCGCAGGGCTACGAAACCCTGGTCGGTGACCGCGGCATTCGCCTTTCCGGCGGCCAGCGACAGCGCGTCGGTATCGCACGAGCGCTGTACCGGGATCCGCCGGTGCTGTTGATGGACGAGGCAACCAGTGCGCTCGATGCACAAACCGAAGAAGCATTGAACGAAGCGATCCGCACTCTGGCCGGCAGCAAGACCATTGTCGTCATCGCACATCGCGAAACCTCACTGCGCTACTGCCAACGCGTCATTTCCATCGAATCGGCATCGAGCACTGCGGCCCGCGAAAACGACTCGGTATCACTGACCCCATGAAAACAATCCGCACCGCCAAAGACCTGGCCATCAATGGCGCTCCGCCGGCCTTTGCCGAGCCGATACATGTAGGCCGCCCCAACATTGGCGACCGCGCCGCATTCATGCGCCGCGTCGAGCAGATACTCGACAACCAGTGGCTCACCAATAATGGGCCGATGGTGCAGGAATTCGAGCGCCGCATCTCCAGCTATCTCGGCGTCAAGCACTGCGTCGCCATGTGCAACGGCACGATTGCCCTCGAAATCGCCATCCGCGCCCTGGGTCTGCATGGCGAGGTCATCGTGCCGTCGTGGACGTTCATCGCCACGGCGCACGCACTTTATTGGCAGGACATCACGCCGGTATTCGCCGATATCGATCCACTCACCCACAACCTCGATCCGGCATCCGTGCGCCGCATGATCACGCCGCGCACGACCGGCATCATCGGCGTACACCTGTGGGGTCGCGCGGCACCGATCGACGAACTGCAGGCAGTCGCCGACGAGCATGGTCTGAAGTTGATGTTTGATGCCGCGCATGCATTCGGCAGCACCTACAACGGAAAATCCATCGGCCAGTTCGGTGCCTGCGAGGTATTAAGTTTTCACGCCACCAAGGCCTTCAACACGATGGAAGGCGGCGCCGTCGTTACCAACGACGACGAACTTGCCGAAGCAATGCGGCTGATGCGCAACTTCGGTTTCCAAGGCTACGACAATGTCATCCATCCCGGCACGAACGGCAAGATGGTAGAAGTTTGCGCAGCAATGGGGCTGACGAATCTCGACATGCTGGACGAGGTGTTCGCCAGCAATCGTCGCAACCACGCCGCTTATAAAACGGCGTTACGCGATGTGCCGGCCATCCGCGTTCTCGACTACGACGAGCACGAGCGCAACAGCCATCATTACATCGCCGTCGAGGTGGATGAACGCAGTGCTGCGACGCGCGATGAAATCATCGCCGCGCTGCACGCCGAGAACATTCTCGCGCGCAGGTATTTCTGGCCTGGATGCCACATGATGAAACCGTATCGCGACTTGTTTCCTCATGCTGGCCTGATGCTGCGGAGTACGGAAACGGTGGCCGCGAAGATCATCGTGTTGCCCAATGGGGTGGCGCTGAGCGAAGCTGCCATCAATACCGTTTGTAAAATTCTGTCAGTCCTGGCGAACGAGTAGGCGCTCTAGCACCGGCTTTTTGTCCCTACCTCACTTCCGCCAAAAGGTCCCTTTCCGAAATCCGTCCTCGGAGTCTTCAAGTGCATAACCTGATACCCATGAGAGCGTACTTGGATGAGGCGCACCATACGCGCGAAGTCGCCGCGATCCGCGGCGCATGGCACTACGCCGCGCTGCAACGCGAACTCTCGACGAATCGAGATTGGGTGCTTGTGCGGATCGCCGACCGCGACGTCATCGTGCAGAACTTCGAGGGGCACTTGAGTGCATTCACGAACACGTGTCCGCATCGCTTCAACGCGATTCGCTCGGGTGAATGTGGTAACGGCCCGCTCGTTTGTCCATATCATCGCTGGAGCTTTGATCGTTGCGGCAAACCCGCCGGGATTCCTTTCCGCAGCACATTCGAGGAACTGGATCTAGAAAGCTTACGGCTCGATATGTGGAATGTCGACACGTGCGGAGAGTTCGTATTCGTCCGACCACACGTGGAGAACGGCATCGCGTTAAACGAGTGGCTCGGTGCACTCATGCCGCGCCTTTTGGCGATCAGCGCGGGCATGGGCACAGAATACGGGCGGTTTCGGCTCGACGTTCGCGCGAACTGGAAGCTCGTCGTGCAGAACACGCTCGAATTCGATCACGTCTACTCAGTGCACCCTGAGACGTTCGGTTCAGTAGTGCACTCTAAGCCGAATCTCGTGGAAATAGATATGCCGGAGCCCCACGTCGGATATCGAGCGGCGCTATCCATGCCGGCGTCCTCCCGTTCGATACACAAGCGTCTAGCAGCGTTGTTCGAAAAATGCAGTCTCGGCAACCTCGATGAACACGAGCACATCTCCCTGTTTCCTCTCACGGCAATCGGCGTTTTTCGCCGCGAGAGCATTTCCATCCTGCGCTACGTGCCGACTAGCGTCGGGCTGACTGTTGTCGACCCGCGGCTGTTCCTGCCGCGGGTCGATGACTTGACCGACGCGGAATCCGCGCTGCTCAAGGCTCATGCTAGGGGCATGCTGGAGTTCGCGCAAAAGCTTGGAGACGAGGATCGCAGCATCTGCGAATCCGTTCAGCGCGGCGTAGCAAACCTGACAAATCATCAAGGTGTATTCGGCGAGGGCGAACGCATTGTGTGGGCGTTTCAACACGCCTATCGAGACTATTTGGAAAAATACTTAGGTTTCGAAGCGAGATCGAATTAGGCGCTCCTATCGTGCATGCAAGTTTATTGGCATTTTCTCACCAGCAATACAACACCATGGCATCAGGCACTAATGGGTTGTGCTGGCGAAATCCGAGCTTGTAGTCTTGGCCGGTTTCAACAACAAAATCGAGCAGCGTTTCCAGATCTTCCGGTTTGTGGTAAATGGAAATTGCCATTTTTGGGCGGGTTTTGGCAATTGTTTCTCTTGCGCCGTTTAACGCTTGCAGTTCCGATCCCTCGATTTCAAGCTTGATAAAAGTAGCGTCTCGGTCTGTCGTCGCGTCGATCGTTGTCACTGGCACCCGCACAGAGATCTCGGATTCCTGCTGCTTGTCGTAGATGTGACCAACGACGCCTGCCTCCACGATGTGCGCGGAGGCCGGATTGATGGCCGCCCCGTTCCCTCCCACATCTATAACTTGACTTGGATTGAACAAGAGCGTTGTATCAGAGTCCCATAGCCCTTTTTCGTGCAAAGTGATTCTTGGGCGTAGTGGCCATAGATAGCTGTTCTCCAATCCGGACAACATACTTCTTATGGTTCGATTGTTTTCCCCAGATGGCTCATATGAATGGATGTGCTTGAATTTCGCGCCGACCACTCGTACAAATTGAGCTATGGTGTCTCCGGTGAATGCTCCGCCGTCGACATAGACTTCCTTTTCCGAAAAGGAAAAAAAACGCCTGTTCGTGCTATACGAATCAAAAGAAAACTTTTCGCTGTTGTATCCGACAGCACAAGCCGTCAAATAAAACGGATTCAGCGTCATGCGATAGAGCAAAATACATAGCCATGATATCCGGGACCATGGGTCGCTCAAATGACTCCGCGAATCCATCAGCTTGTCCAGATTGGCGAGAGTGCGAGCGAAGAATTCCTCGCCGTACCAGAAAAAACGCCCCGCTTCATTTTTCCGATTGATGTCACACGCAGTGAGCAAGTGCAGGTATTGCAGGGAGTTGAGCGTCTGCAACTGCCACTGCATCGCCAATTTCTGAAAATGTTGGTAACCAGCCGCTCCCGACACCAACATTACTGAAACCACGTTTGGGTCATCGCGTGCCAATTCCACCCACGCGTCGGAATCGATGATGTCGATTCCAAAAACGTTACCTCCTCCTCGCTTCACTACCAGATCGTCTACTACAGCAACGATCTTGGCGTGTTTTGCCAGCACCCGAATCTCGGAACGGCACTGAGAACCGCAGACTATGAATTTCTTTTCTTTGAGAATGTCCTGAGGGGATGTTTGCATCCACAATGGCCACCTTCCGGCCTCGGTGCTGTGCAACTTACGCACGCTCATAAGTTGCTGGACCAACGCTTCTTCGGAAAGATGTGGATACGAGTTCATGAGATTTTTTATAGGTTGGTAAACATTGGTGCCAGGATCAATCGCCATAAACACAAATAGGTTCGGGGTAACGCGTGTCGAAAATCGTGCGCGCGGCGACATCGCGGTCGTACAGCCGTGCCCATCCCAATTCACAGTGCTTGCCGATCTTGACGCGCGGCGCGACGATCGCGCCCATGCGCAGGATGCAATGTGCGCCGATGTCCGCGCCGTCGCCGACCAGCACGCCGGTTTCCAGCCAGCACGAGGAGCGCAGGTGCGCGCCCGCGCCGAGCCTCACGCCATCGCGCACAACCGCATTGAAATCCACGCGGCAACCAGTACCTAGCACCGTGCCTTCGCCAATGAAGGCGTTCGGGCCGATGATCGTATTAGTTGGCACGATGGCAGATGGGCTGACGAATGACTCCAGCCTGAAGCCGCGTTCCATGACGGCTTGCATCAATTCCATGCGCTTGAAATTGCCAAAACGTTCGTCGAGTGCAACGAACATCGCACCCTGCGCCGGATCGAGGGCATCGAGTGCACCGAGATCGAATGTGTAATCGTCTCCTGGCACCAGTTCGATACGTTGGACGCTATCTTGTGGATACGTGCGCCCCCAGGTGTCGTACACCTGGTCCAGGCAGACGCCGCCACCGACAACCCATCTAGATTTCATGTTCGGTGTCCATCAGCGTCGTGTACCAACGCTCCACCAGGCGATTCTGGAATTCGTACGCGCCTTGCGTCGGCATGGGCGCATCCGCGTGCAAAGCCGCTTGCACTTTCTCCATGATCTCGATGTCTTCTCCCGTTACCAGACGGCTGCCGTGCATGTGCGACAGCAGGTTCCAACTGGAAAATGCGTACTGTTTCTTCTTGCGCGTGGTGAACCAGTAGATTTCCAGATCCGTTCGATCCGGTGCTAGCGGAATGTGATGTTCGAGCGTGAACGAATAGCCGCCGTTCGAACATGCGATGTGCATGTTGGGGTACGACAGCCAATTGTAGTAGGAGTCATCTGTGCCCCAGCGCTCGACAAAGTCATGGAAGGGCAGTCGCTTCGGATTCAGGAGCTTCGCTTCCGCGGCGGCCATGCTGAATCGTTTCATTTCCGCGCGCAGCCCGGAAGGGCTGGTGGCCGACAACGGCTGCAACCCTTCTGCAGCGCATTCGGTGTTCACAAAAGGAAGAAACGTCACGTCTTTCGCCAGGCTGCTGCGATGCACATAGCGTGGATGATTCGCATCGCGCAGATTTTCGTAGGCCAGTTTCCAATTGAACTTGCAATGGAACGTCGTGAGCATCACCTCGCTGTCATACATGTTCGAACTGCTTTCGAGCATCTCGATGACGTGCGGCTGCAATTGCTCCTCGATCGGAAACGGGTTTTCGCTCAGGTTGATGAAGAGCACATTGCCAATCGCGTGCAACGCGAACTCGCGCAGCTTCATCTTCTGCTGCTCGGCCTTGCTGATCAGGTAAGCCGACCGGCAATCGGGGATGTTCTTTACCTCGCCATTCTCTCCGTAAAGCCAGGCATGGTATGGACAGGCAAGTGGACGACAGCCTATTGCTTCGGTTTGAATCAGTGAATTGCGGTGCAGACAGACGTTCTCGAACGCACGGATATGGCCGTCGAAATTCTGGATGACGATAGGAATTCCACAAATCTTCCGAGTGATAAAGGAATTGTGCTTCGGCAGCAGGGTCTTCAATCCGGCAAACAACCAGACCTTGCGGAAAATCTTTTTCTGCTCGCGCTCGAAGATTTCCTGCGACAAGTAGTACCTGGGGTGCATTCTCGAACGCATGAACGCGCACCTTACTCCGCTTTCTGGAAAATGACCTTGGCGGGATTGCCGAATACCGTGACGCCAGCAGACACGTCCTTGACCACGACTGCACCCGCGCCGACTACCGCGCCGTCCCCAACGGACACGCCAGGAAGGATCGTTGCGCGCGGGTGCACGACGGCGAACTTGCCGATGCGGACGCCACCGCCCAGGAATACCTGCGCGCCGATATGCGCGTAATCGCCGACGTGCACATCGTGCCCCATCATCGTCAGCGCCTGGATGTTCGCGAAGTCTCCGATGTATACGTCCGGGCCGGAGTGCACCCAATGCCCCAGAAAACAGCCTTTGCCCAGATGCACGCGCGCACTCAGAAACGATTGCGTGCAGATGGGGATGAATGTGCCGCCTTTTTGCAGGATCGGTTGGACGTATTTGTGGCGCTCGCGCGGATCGCCCAACGCACACACAAAAGCATCGCCCGCCTTCGGCGCGTAGGTCATCGGATCGCCAATGATGGAGACGCCGACATCGTAACCGTCGAGGATGTGCTCGCGGCTGTCGAGAAAGCCGTCGACATACCAGTCAATGCCGTGTCCGGCATCGTCGTGCGTCATCTGGTGGAATACTTCCCTGCCCCACCCGCCTGCGCCAATGATCAGCACGCGCTGCATCAGAGCACCGCTCCGCCGTCCATAACCAGGCTGGTACCCGTTACCCAGCGGCTCGCATCGGATAGCAGGTAGATCGCGCCGTTGGCCACATCCTGCGGCGTGCCCAATCCCAGCGGATGGCGTTGGCGCTCTTTATTTAGCGGCTCGTTCTGCTCATTGTCCTCTCCCCAGAGTTGGGGCGTAGGAACGACGGACGGCGAAATACCATTGACGCGCACCCTGCGTGGGGCCAGTTCAATAGCAAGACAGCGAATGATGCCGAGCAAGCCGGATTTCATCGCCGAATACGGGCCGACGCCACGCGTGCCGATGTGTGCCGACGTAGACAACATGAAGACGATGGAACCTTGCTTGTTTATGACGTTGGCTTGTAACAACCGTTGGGTCAACATCACGGGGGCTAGGAAATGGGTGCGGTACATCGCCGTCATCAAATCTTCCTTGAGCTGGCGGATCGGCGAAAGCATCTGCCCTCCGAAACACAGCACCACGCCGTCAATAGCCGTGCTGGCTTGCCCCAGGCGCTCGCGGTCTTCCGCGATAGTCAGGTCAGCCGTCACTTGAATATGGCCAGTGCCGGCGAGCTGATCGTGCGTTTCCTGCAGGCGCGCCGCATTGCGGCCGGTGATCACGAGCCGCGCGCCGCGCTGCGCGCAGGCGATCGCGATCTGCCGGCCCAGACCGGACGAAGCGCCGGTCACCAGAATGGTTTTGCCGTTCAGTGAAAACGCCTTTTGCGCCGCGTTGTTCATGCGTAGATATCCATCGGCACAGTCAAGCCGCCATCCACGATGAAGTAATTGCGTGTGATCCAGCGGCTCGCGTCAGATAGGTAGAACACGGCAGCGTAGGCGATGTCTTCCGGCTCTCCCAAACCAAGCGGGGTCAGTTTCGCGTGCTCGTCGATGCTGCCGCCACTCTGGTTCAGGCTGTCCAGCATCGGCGTGCGCACGTAACCCGGCGCGATGCAATTGGCGCGAAGGCCTTGCTTGACGACTTCCAGCGCGAGCGTCCGCATGGCGCCGAGCAGCGCAGCCTTACTGGCGGAGTACGCGCCGGTCGCCAGTGGCCCGACATGCGATGCCAATGCCGAAATGAACAGGATGGAACCGCCGTTCGCGATCCGCTTTTTTGCCAGCAGACCTTTGGTCAACAGCATCGGCGCGTAGACATTGCTGGAGAACATTTCATCCAGTTGCATGCGCGAGATCAGCCGGAACGGCGCCAGTTTGGAAATACCTGCCGCATGCACCAGACCGTCGAGAACGCCGGCTCCGGCGGCAAGGCGATCGATATCTTCCTGCCGAGACAAATCCGCCCCGAATTGAATGTGGCCCTCGCCTTCCAGTTCCGCGAACGTCGCCGCCAAACGTTCTACATTACGGCCGCTGACAACAAGCTGCGCCCCCATCTGCGCACACGAGATGGCGATTTGCCGGCCGATGCCGGAGGAAGCGCCGGTGACGAGGATGCGTTTGCCCGCCAGCGAAAACGGGTCCGCCGCGCTCACGCTCACGCCTCGATCAAGGCGGGGAATACAGCGGAATCGATATCGACGATGGCGGTGCCCCAGGATAGGCCGATGCCGAAGCCGCACAACAGGACACGGTGCCTGCCCTGCGCAAGAGTATCGCTCAAGCGTACCGTCATCGTCACCGGCAGCGATGCGCCACTCGTGTTGCCGAGGTCGTGCAACGTGCTGGGTACTTTTTCTTCCGGCAGGCGCAGTTTCTTGCGGATGGTTTCATTGATCATCCGATTGGCCTGATGGAAGACGAAGTAATCGATTTCGTCCTTGCTCATGCCGACATGAGCGAGCAAGCTGTCTACCGCAGGCGGGACACGCTGTGTCGAGAAACTCAACACGGCCGGGCCATCCAGAACCAGGTCCATACCGCTGCGCCAATAGCCGCCTTCGTCCCGATGCGGGATGAGGTGACTAATATGGACCGGCTCGCGATGCCCGCCGACCGGCAACATGATGGCCTTGTAACCACTGCCATCGCTGTTCAGGTCGAAATACATCGGTGGCGCATTGGGGTCGAATTCCAGCGCGGTGGCCGTGCCCGCATCGGAAAACAACGGATCCTTCTCTTCGCCGGCGCGGTCACCCACCAGCAACAGACCCTTCTTGATCGCTCCCGAGGCGATCATGCTGCCGAGAAGATGCAGCCCGAACGGATAACCCGAGCAGCCCAGGTTCACGTCATAAGCGATCGTGGTCTGCGGCAACTGCAAGCGGTCTTGCAGGATGATCGCCGTGGCGGGAATCAGGTAGTCCGGCGACTGCCCGACGATGATCAGGGCATCGATGTCCGACTTGTTCCATTTCAGGTCAGCCAGCAGTTTTTCCGTCGCCTCGAAGGCCAGATCGGAAAAGGTCTGCCATTCCGGGCATAGGCGGCGCGTGTAGATGCCGATATTGCGGACCAGGCGCTCGCGCTCGGAACGGATCTGCGGCGGGGCGTCATTTATGTTATGGAAGACGCGCTTGGGCACACAGGTGGCCATGCCCGCGAAACGCACATTGCGCAGGGTGCACTGGCTCATGATTCAGCCCATTAACGCGTACAGGTCTCTGACTGTCCCACACTTCGCGAGATCCGGGCCAACGATGACCTTGCCGTATTCAGTATCGAACAGCACGATCGTCGCCAAAGCGGAAAGTGAATCCCACTCCGGAAGATCTGACAGCTTCGTGTCGGGCTTGAGTTCGACCGGCTCCTGAAAGTCGACTGCGGAAAGAAATTGCTCGATGAATTGTTCAATGGTAACCAACGTCGAATCCCCTGTTGAGATACGCAGTACGAGCCGACCGGATGCGATCAGCCCTGCGGGAATGTCCGCTCTACTGCTTGATTCCATAATAGCCTATCCGTCAAAGTTCGTCTGTGCTGCACG
>Ga0068856_100006626_pt1 | contig 11347 bp, 1 predicted proteins | sample KBSCornC62_FD_66595 | JGI IMG/M metagenome (GOLD analysis project Ga0068856, IMG submission 66595) | Corn rhizosphere microbial communities from Kellogg Biological Station, Michigan, USA - KBS Corn C6-2 | ecosystem: Host-associated > Plants > Roots > Rhizosphere > Soil ... | reverse complement strand
TCTGTCTTGCGCGCCTCGCCGGCCTGCCATTCGTCATCGCACTGTCCGACAATCCAGGTGCCTCGTCACATCGATCTTGGCCTCCTGCGCGAAAGACACGTTGAGGACAATCCCATCAAGAAGGGCCGCGATCTCAGCCGGCAGGTCCTTGGCTGAAATGGGCGTTTCGGGTACGGCGACTTGTTCGTATGCCCGAAGAGCCTCACTGCTGGTCCGATGCACGTCCGTCCAGTCGTACGCGAAGAAGCCCCGTCGAGCCAGCTCCACGAAGTCATCCGGTCTCTTCAGCGGAACGAGAAGCCTCGCAGATGTAACAGCTGGCAACTCGTTCAACCTGCCTTCGATCTCCTCGACCGACAGGCGATCCGCAAGGAGTGCCCCGGCCGGAATCGGTCCCTCGCCTCCGGTAACGAATGCGCCAACCCGTCCTTCACGATCCGACCCGATCCACACGCAATCCAGCCCTTCTGGGTAGCCTCGCTCTTCCACGCGCGTCTCCTTCGCTAGTCCGACTTGAACTTCGTACCCGGAGGAAAGGCTCTTCTCCCGTACGTCGCCTCGCAGCGAGGACAGACGGGGACCTCCAAGCCGGTCCTCGGCCTGACGGCCTCGGTCAAGCCTACGTCCACCTTGTTTCCACCAAGGGCTTCCACGACATGCGTTTCGGCGCACTTTCCGGCGCCACATGCACGAGCCGCGACTTCACCCGTCCGAGTGTTGTATCCGCCTGTCACAGTCGCAGGCGCCTTGCCCTTCAGGGGGGCCAGTTCTGCCGAAAGGGAATCTCTGGCGGCACGTGCTTCAGCGAGGCCACCTCCTGCGGCCTCTGGCGCGCCGCCAAACAAGCCCTCTCCCAACTCAGGCAACCGCAGGGTCAACGCCGCCAAGATCAGCGCGCCACCGACATTCCCCAGCATCTCGTTCGGGACCGACAGCGCGTTGACGATAGGCGCTCCCGGGGGGCTCGAGTAGTCGACCGTGCCTGGAGCCGCATAAGGAACCATCGGTGGCCCGCCGAAGACTGCGCCGACAAGGGCGTTCCAGAACCCCCGGAGAAGTGATTGTCCGGCAGCGACCTGGGCGCGCACAGTCTCGCCTTCGTGCCCTGGCCGATCATACGTCGGCAACACCTCCCGTCCGTCCGAATCGCGCAGTACGACTGGGTTGTTCCACGAATAGGAGTAGAGACCGATATTCTTGGGAGAAGCTCCCATCGCGGCCCTCTTCACGTAGCTGGAAAGCATCGGATCCGGGCTCTGCCAAATCCCCGCCCTCGGGTCGTAGTACCTCGCTCCGAAGTAGTACAGCCCCGACTCGTCCAGCTCCTTCGCGCTGAACATGTACGGTTGCGAGTTGCGTGAGTCGTTGTTCCTCTGCTCGTGGAACCAGGTTTCGCCGGACGGGAAGTATTCGTCGTGCTGGAGGATGTTGCCGGCGGCGTCGGTCGAGAGCTTCGTGCTGCCGAGGTGATCGGGCACGTAGTAGAAGTAGGACGGGTTCTGCGCCGTCGTCGGGTCTCCCGGGGTGCGGATCGTGGCCATCACGGTCGCGACCCGGGTGTCACCGACCATGATGTGCTTTGACTCGGTCGTGAATCCGCGGACGACGTAGTTGGGGTTCACGTAGACGGTCTCGATGGTGCTCCGGCGCTTGTGTGTCCGGTTCCCGCTGGCGTCGTAGAGGAAGGAGGCACTGAAGCTGCGGTCGGCCTCGCTCCGCAGGCGATCCTCCTCGTTCCACGTCAGGGTGCGCGCGATCCCGAAGCTCCCAGTGGACGTGAGCTGGTTGCCGTCGGCGTCGTAGGTGTAGCTGTTTCCGCCGATGGCCGTCGGCGCGTGCGGCCGCGTCCCCCCGTACGTGTACCCGACGTCGTAGCTCGTCCCCGCCTGCGGCGTCGACATACCCGTCGGCGTCACCACCACGTCGTTCTGGGTCTTGTGCTTGATGTTGCCGATCTCGTCGTACGTCATCCCGACCGAGTAATTGCGGGCGTTGTTGCATCCGCTCGCACACCCGAGGTACTGCCCCGTCGCCGAGTTCAACTGGTACAGATCGTCGTACCCGAACGTGTACGAGGTGTTGCCCGGGACGATCGTTCCGGTTGGAGGCGGACTGCTCGGCACCGTCACGGAGTCGATCAGCTTGGTGATGTTGCCGGCGACATCGTAGGTGAAGCCCAGATTCTGGACGACCCGCCCACCGAGCCCCCCGATGATCGACGACTGCGTCTTCAGGCGCTGGGTATCCGGGAAATAGCTGTATTGAACGAGCGCAGAATTGCCCAGCACGACGCGAGAACGATGGCCGAACTGATCGTAGTTGATCCGCTGCACGTAGTTCGTCGTGGTGCTCCCCATCCTGCCGGTCACGGCCCGTGGCGCTCCGGTCTCCTCGTAGTCGTAGGTGAGGACCTCGCCATCGGGGTACACCATGCTCATGATCCGGCCGAGCTCGTCGTACTTGTACTTCGTGGTGTACGTCATGGCCGGATAGGAGGAGCCCTGCCCCGCCGGGATCTTCGTCGTCTCGGTGATTTGTCCCAGATCGTCGTACTTCCGGAACTCGACCCCGGATTCGTCGACGATCTGCTTGATCCGCGCGGCGACGTTGCCGTACTGATCTCCGACCTCGGTCGGCGTTCCGTAGATGAAGGTGACCGGTGCGCTCGTCGGGTAGACGATCGAATCAAGGCGGTTGAAGGTGTAGCTGTACTTGATGAGCTTGCTGGTCGCCCGCAGGTTCGGCGTGATCTTCTGCGCCAGGTTCCCGCCCAGGTCGTACCGGTATTCCGTCGATCCGGCGTCCGGGCTGGCGAGCGAGATCATGTGACTCATCGTATCGTACAGGACGCTCGTGAGATTTCCACGCGCGTCCTTGACCGTGCCGAGGCGCGAGAGCGGATCGTAGGTGTAGCGGGTCGTGAGCGATGTGGGCATCCCGCCAGCGGTCAGCGTGTTCGTCTCGACCACGCCCAGGGTCTCTCCCCGTGCGGAGAGATAGGCCGTCCGCACCTTCCCGAGCGGATCTTTCGTCTGTCGGGTCAGCCGGGGCGTTCCGTCGAGGGGCCCGAAGTTGTAGTCGACCAGGGTCAGGGCGACCGGGTTACCCTGTGGATCGGTGGTCGGTGGATTGGTGGCAGCCCCGAGTGCATCGGGGGTGCGCGTCGCCCGGAGCCGGTTGAACAGGTCGTAGGAGTAGGTCGTCGGGTTCGTCGCGGGAGCGGGCGTTCGATGGAACCGAATGTCGACGTTGGTTCCCGGCAGGAACCCAGGCTGGAACTGCTGGTAGACGCGCGAACGGGCATCGTAGGTGACGAGGCCGCTGATATTGATGCCGGTCGACTCCGTCCCACTCACCAGGTCCGCTTGACGCGCCGGCGTGATCGTTTGAATCTGGCGGCCCAGTCCGTCGACGAAGTCGGCCGACGAAACCGGCGGGCTGCTGCTCTCGGCAAGGTGGGTCGACATGGCCCACGCCGGAAAAAGGTCGGGATCGTTCGGTCCGGGAGTGGAGCCCACCGAGTAGGTGAAGGTCGTGCCGATCGTCCGGTTGGTCACGTCGCGCCCGGCCGATATCTGGAACGGCCGCCCGTATTGATCGTAGTTGATCGCCACATACTGGGAGTTGAGATCCTTGATGTAGTCGGGCGTCCCAAATCGCAAATCGACGTGGGTGCCGTCGTAGTAGCCCAAAGAATCCACGACCTGACTGACGTGGGTCTGAAGAAAGAGGTCGTAGGCATACGTCAGGACATATTGCTTTGGATCCGTGACCGTCTTCAGGTTCCCTCGGTTGTCATAGGTGAAGGACCACGTCGGGTTGGTCAGGGCCGAGCCGTCGTAGACATTGCCGGTGACCGGGTTGACGCCGTCACGAAGGTACTCCGTCAGCGACTTCATCGAGCCATCGTCGTTGTACACGACCGTCCGCGAAGCCAGCGTCAGGCCGCCGCTATCTTTTGCGGTCACCGAGTCGGGCTTTACGATGCGGGCCGCCGCGATCGACCGATAGCCGACCTGATACGTCACATCGTCCGCTTGAGCCTCCGGCTCTCCCAGATCCGTGAAGGTCGTCAGGTCGCCGTCATCGTTGAAGACGCGCGTCTGTTGCGTGGTACGGCCATAGCTCGCCTCGTTGGCCGTCTGGCCCTCATAGAAGCGCGCGGTGCGCGTGTTTTCAGCCGGGATAGCCGCCGAGTTCGTGTTCGGTACGGACTGAAGATTGACCGCGTAGTCGACGATCTGGAACAGCGTTCCGTCCGCCATCCGGTCGACCGTCTTCCGCACCAAGCCGTGCCGATAGAAGTCGTGGTTGTAGTAAAGGTCTTCCCGGACGCTTCCGTCGGGACGGTTGGTCACGACCCGGTTGTAGCCGTAGTCCTTCCGCTCGATGCGATCATAGAAGCCAGTCCCCTGAAGATGGGTCGCGTCGGTGTACTCGAAGGTCGTGGACCGCACGTCATATGGGACGTGGGCATTTCCCGCGGGAGTGTTGGGGCCGTTCGCGACGTCGACCCTGGACAAGGCCCATTGGCTGCGGGGCATGTCCACCTTTGTGTTGTTCGGATCGGTCGGATCCCCCAACGGAACGGCGTCGACTTGGTTCCCCATCCGCGTGTAGTCGATGGCATATGTGCCCTGAAGGGGGAGATGGACCGTCTTGAGCAAATTGTAGTGTTGCGCTCCCTCCAGGTTCAGCCGCACGCTGACGGTGGAATTGCCATCCTGCTTGAGAATCTGGTCGGTGAATCCGTCGCCGTTCACGTCCAGCATTCGCATCTGCGATTGGGTCGAGTCCGTACCGTGCTGAACCGAGCCCTCTTCGACGAAGCAGACGTAGGGGAAGATGATCTGCTGGAAGCTTCCCCCGGCACTGAAGTTCCACTGCTTGATCTCGCTGAAGGACAACGTGTCGTAGCTGCCGAACCCCACCCGTTGCCCCAGGCCGAACGAGCTCGCCGGGTCGAATCCAAGCTGCGGCATGGTCCAGTCCTGCGATTGCCCGAACTGCAACGGCTCCGGCCCGCCGGTGTTGAGCTGGACATGGAGCACCTGCTCGTCCGGAACCTTCATGATACGGTCCGGCAGGCCGTCGCCCGTGACATCGATCAGGTCGGTGTAGGTGCGCTGGACAGAATAGGCCACGCCGCCCCCAAGGCCGTCGACCGACGCCTGCGCGCTGTTGAGTGACACATCCGAAGCGCGCGCGATACTTCGCCCATCTTCGATACCAACGATCGCCTCAGGCGGCACGGCCGTCGGGAAAGGTATCGCCGGAGACTCGATGGCAAAGACGTCTCGGACCACCTGGGGCATGAATTTTCCTCCTAGGTTGAGCCTCACGTACATGCCGCCAGCGAATTTGTTACCACCGGAGGAGGCGCCCTTCGTGATGGCGATCCGGTCCGGAAGGCCGTCACCGTTGATGTCGGCGAAGTCAGTCGCGATGTTGCTGCGACCGTAAGAGTGAGCCAGTGATGGAATCGCGGTCAACATCTTCTGCAGGGAACCGTCGGCGCCCGCCAGGGCCGCGATGGCGCTCGCGGCGGTGCCAAATTGAAAGTCGAAACGGGCCGTGGTGCTGTCGATTCGCCGAATACCTGGATCATTCAGACCCAGCCCCAGATCGATGGGGCTGTTCGAGGCTGGCGAACCAAACTTTGTCAGGCGCAGGTTGTTGTGGTCGACTGAATCGGGAATGCCGTCTCCGTCCAGGTCGAGGAAGTCGGTGACTCCGGTGCCGTCGACGGATGCCCTGCTGTATTGCACGCCGACATTGAAGCTCAGTTCGCTGGTCGTGGTTTGACTCTGCTGGAGCCCCAGGCTTCCGAAGTCTCTGATGACGCGAGTGACGTCGCCGCCGGACCTCGACGGCATCATCAAGCCGCGGGCGATCTGGAACAAGGGGGCGGATGAGCCCCAGGAAAGGACTCCGGCGACGACACGAGCCCGCGTCTTCACGAAGGTCGGCGGCGCGGGGTTGTCGGGTGGCCCACCGGCCGGCGTGCCGACGACGATCTCATCGGGTTTGAGCTGATCGTGCTCGCCGTTCCATTGCCCCGTGTACCATTGATGGTATCCGCCCGACATCGCGAAGGAGGTGATGTTGGGGTCAGGAGCGGGGACATAGTGACGTATGTTGACAGGAGGTGTCGTCACCGAGCCTCCCGCGCTCGGACGCATCTCGGCCTGCCACGCGAGGCCATCGTCGCCGAAGATCGTGAAGGTCGAGAAATATAGGGGCTCGCCAGGCGTCAGACCGGTTATCGGACCTAGATTGACGTGTGTCCCTAAGCTGGCCGCCACGACTTGCGAGGCAAGTAGGCGGCCCCGTGCTTGGACCAGGAGGAGAGACGTCGCCGTGCTACTGTTCGAGGGTGGGAAGACCGTCCCGCTGATGGTGATGTCGGACGCGGGCGCCGGGACCGAGACAGTCGGAGTGTTGTAACCGACGTATCCGGTGCTATCCACGAAGCCGGGCAGGATTTGGAACCCCCGATAAGTCGGCAAAACGTGGGAAACGACAGCGGCGATCGGCACGTTGGTGGCCTGATTGTCGATGGTGGCCGAGCACATGGTGTCGGGAAGAGCGGACGGACAACTGACGGGACCACAGGAGGGAGGGACGCCAGGACCGACCTCGGTGCAATAGTTCTCCAAGGTGACCGTGGGGTCCCAAGAGAGGGCCCGCAGGTCGATGGGGCTGTCGGAGATCACCCGAAACACGAGCTTGTCGGCCTTCAACGTCGGTGGTGACGACGTCGATCGCACGGTCGTCATGGACAGGTGGGGCAGCGAAATCGGGACGCTGTTAATCTCGCTCGCTGCGAAGATCTTCTTGATGAGGGGAGGCGACTCCTCGGTGTTCGTGTCGCGGTTGATGCGTGCGATCGTGACCGTGACGCTGTCGGCCGTGACAGCCGTCTTGTTGATGGTGCCGGCGACCGTGACCGGTACGGTGGCATTGAAAGGTGATGACCAAGGCTGCTCGGGTCCGCCTGCGAGGCTGAAGTCGTCCGCTTGGTCGAAGTCGTAGACCGGTGGGCCATAGGGTTCGAGCTGAGCGTGCTCCTCCGGCGTCACCGTTCTGCACGAAGAAGAACCTGGGACGCAGATCGTCTGGTAGCTGATGTGAGGGGTCCAGGCCAACCTGTCGTGGTTCGTGTCCACCGGCGTGCCGTTCGTCGCGCTGATTCCGCTGCGGGTGCGGAAGTAGATGGCCTGGCCATGCTTGACGTGAACCTGTCCGCCTGCACAGCCGCCGTTCGGCGCGGGTGAGCAGCCGACGAATTCGTCGGGACCGAACGTGTGTGTCCAGGGGGGCGACAGGACCTTATTTGCATCGTTGGGGTCCGCTATATCGATCTCGGCGATAACCCCGTCACCACCCTGTTCGAGGCGGTAGGCCAGGCCGCCGACGGTGACATCACCCTCGTACGGCGCGGCCCAGCGCACCAAGGTGTCGGCGAGGGGAGAATTGGCCACCATCTCAGTCACTCGGGCGGGATCGATGGCGGGCCCCGTGGCCGTTCCGAAGCCTCCCCAGCCCTGGGGGGGACCAAATCCGGCGGTACCCTCGCCGTGAAGGTTTCGCCGGAAGGTTCCATTGGAGTAGACCACGTCGGGAAAACCATCGCCGTCGATGTCGGCGAAGGTCGACGTCGCCTTTGCGTCGGCGCTGGTATGGAAGTACATCGGACTCGGCTCTTCGCCGAATCCGTGGAAGCCGCCCCCCCACATGAACTCGCTCGTGTCGTCATGATGAAGGGTCCCCGGCCCCCCCGAGAGGACTTGCTTCGTGTAGGCGCCGCCATCGCGCTTTCCATAAAAGACATCTCCACCACGAAGAGAATCGGGAATCCCATCACCATTCACGTCGGCAAAGACGATGTTCGTGTCCTCGCCACCGAGACTGCCACCGAACGTCGGTCCGACATGCGGCCTGCAGATGACCGGACCAACCCCGCCATAGGTGTTGGTGCCGTTATGCGAGGAGTCGACGAAGTCCAGGCCGTTGTCCGTGGCGAGGGTTCCCCACGGCTGGAGGGCACCGAAGGCGTGAGGCGCGGGCGCACCATTGACGACGGGGCGTTTGTAGTAGTCGAACGAGTGTGAATAGAAGGTCCCGCCGTCGGACCCCACCACGGTGATCTTGGTCAGCGTCTTCTTCGCAAACTCGCCGGGTTGATACTCCAGCCGATAGCGCCGGATGATGTCGGTGAGCCCGGTCCCCAACAGGTCGGGAGTGGAGCTCCCGGTGTTGATGGTGACGCGGCCGATGAGACGCTCGGTCCGCACCGGGAATCCGGGACGGGCCGTGAGAGGAAACTCTTCGCGGTTCACACAGATGTCCGGTTTGGAGCATGGATCCCCCCCGTAACTCGGGATCGTGAGCTCGAACCAGACGTTGTAATAGGGCTGGTCAACCGCGCTTCGGGTGTAGGAGATCTTGTACGGATAGATCTGAATGAGCGGTTGATTGTCGGCCGTCACGAGGTCGGTGAAGTAGGTGTAGTCGACGGCGTTCGAGAACTGATCCACGGTGGATTCGATGTGCCACTCGAAGATTCCGCCGCCGTTCGGATTGGCCAGGACGGTCGGGGCCGTCCGGTTGGCCAGATCACCCACCTTGTTTCTCTTTCCGTAAATGTGGTGCGTCCCCAAGCGGTCGATCACTTCCCAGTAGTAAGGATCGACGGCGCCCCCTTGCGGGCCGGCGACGTTCTGGGGCTTGGTCCCGTGCCTGATGATGGTCTCGGGGCCGCGGCGCACCCGACGGACGAATTCGACGTCGGCCGCGTAGCGATCGTCCGGGATCAGGCGACGGGACGCAGGATCGCGGGTGGCGTTCTTCGGAACCAGCTCGTCCCCATCGAGCAGGTAAGTCTCGGTCTCTTTTGAAAAATCATATTTCGGTACGCCGAAGCGGGTGTCGACCTGGACCGTCGACAGCTGGATGTCCCAGCCCACGCCCATCTGCCCGTTGGTGAGGTCACTGTTGTAGGTGATGGCGAGGCTTGGTTGCATGCCCAGCCGGCCCGGTGGCACCCACAGCGGATAGCTCAGATGGGCGGCGCCGTCGTTCGAAGCCTGCGGCGGCGCGATCGTGTCGATCCCGGCGGTGGGATTGGCCTGTTTGTAGTCCTTGATCGAGTCGAGGCTGAAGTTCGTGACGGAGGGGTGATCGGGAAGGCGGATGGTGGCGTTGATGAAGTCGGTGAAGTGCTCTGTGACTGCGAGAGTCGTCCTACGGCGCGCGTCGCCCGAGAGCGCCTGCACCTTGGTCCAGCGGCCCTGGCTCTCATCGTAGAAGAGCGTCGCTACCTCATCGGCGGCAGCGTCGCGCGGGATTCGAGCCGAATCATAGGGCAGCGTCAGCTTGACGGGTTTGGAGAAGCGAAGACCGTGGGGGCCCAACCGGTACGCTCTTCCGTCCGGGAGAACGTTCGTGAGCGTGTCGTCCAGAGCCGGAACCTCGTCCGGCTCCAGGGGCCGGATCGTGATTCGGGTGTCCTCGGCCAGTGCGCCCGGGGGGATCTCGAGGTGGGCACCGCCGAACACCAGTTGGCCGCCGGCTGTCGCCGAGACGACCTGTCCGAAGGGAGCGCCGACGTCCTCGACCGGCGCTCCGCGTTCCCGCCGGCGGGCCGTCGATTCGGTGCACGCGTCGACCGAGACCTTGCGGACGAGCTCGGCCCCAGGCCCGACGTCGCTGACGACGCGAACCTGGGTCTCGCCGGGAGAAAGACTGGCTGTGGCGGCGAAGCCGCCGTCCCGCCGATCGCTCGGAATGACGACCTTTCCGTCCACCGTCGTCTGGTACGTGTTCGTCGCGCCGGGCAAAGAGTCCGGGCTCGACGTGATGAAGCCCCGAACATAGGCCTGCCCGTCGCGGCACTCTCCGTGAACAGGATAGGAAACTACCAATCTGGGAGAACGCCCCGCGGGCGTCCGGCTGGATGTGACCCGGAGCTCGGAGAGGAAGGGAGCGGTCGCCTCGCGGCCCGGACGCAGCAGGAGGCGTAGCCCCTCGGCCGTCGCCGGCCCCCGCGTGGGGAGGGGAGCCAGCTGAGCGCGGTGCCACCCCTGGGGGAGGCCGTCGAGATCGATCGTGGTCCGGGCGGTCGAGATCACGCGCCCGCCGACGACGGGGTCGATCGTGATCCGTCCGGTGGCGCCCGGCTGAACCTCGAATGACACCGCGTCCGGCTGGCCGGGCCGATCGAAGGCCAAGTCTACGATCTTGCCGCCTCGACCGAGGGCCCGATTGGCGATGCCCGTATCGGCGCTCCCATCGCTGAGCGCGCCCCACATCTCGCTCGCGGGCGCCGCGGGCCGGACCACGGGAGCCGACGATCCCGCCGGAATCACGACGATTCGAAGATCTGCGATCGTGTAGCCGATCGGGTTTCCGGCAACGGGGAAGAAGCGAATCTCGTTGCGGCCCCGGCGCAGCCACGCTGGCGAGATCTCCTCGACCTGTGTCCCCCCGACCGCCCCCATCGGTGAGGCCTGGCTCGCCGGAAGCGAGCCATCGTTGATGCGCCTCGGAACGGCGGTCCAATGAGGCAGGCCGGACAGACGATACACCAGGAACGCGCGTTCGATGCTCCCCGGCGACTGCTCGACGTCAACCGCAAAGGAAGAGGAGCTACCGACGCCGAAGTCAGGCCCCGACACACTGGCCTTCCGCGGCTGCGCCTCTTGCTCGATGGCTCCGGGAGGTAGGCTCGTGAGCAGGGCTTCGCCCACAGCCTGATCGGGGATCACCGCTCGAGGGGCGACCAACCCCCACAATTCGATCTCGCGCATCAAAGATCCGGAACGCTGGGGTACCCACTCGATCACGAACGGCCGGCCCGCGGTGGGTCGCGCTGCGGAGAATCGAGTCCAGCGTCGTTCGTCGCGGAGCGATGGCAGGCTCTCCAGGCCTTCGATGGGACTGAGGCCCCCCGGTTCGTCGAGAGACACGGAGATTGGGCCCGTACTGCCTCCATAGAAGCCGATCCCGTCGAGCAAGGTGTCGGCCGGTAGCCAGACGCGGAGACGCACGGGAGAGACAGCGCTGATCGTCGTCGCAGCGTCGTCGTCGAAGAGCGCCCAGGGATCGGCGGCGGCGGAAGGCGCGGAGGCGCCCGCCTCAGAAACCAACTCGACACGGACCGGCGAAACTCGCGTCCTCGTCCGCCGGTTCGGTGGCAGCGTCGCCTCCTGGTGAGGCGATGCGGCCCCAGCACCCGCTGACACCGATGGCCCGCCAACACCGAGGCCGGAGGCGGCACCGCCCCGGATACCAGAACCGGCCATCGGTGTCGGCGTCGAGACCGGGCGGCCTCCCGCGAAGACCG
>Ga0068856_100006625_pt1 | contig 11347 bp, 9 predicted proteins | sample KBSCornC62_FD_66595 | JGI IMG/M metagenome (GOLD analysis project Ga0068856, IMG submission 66595) | Corn rhizosphere microbial communities from Kellogg Biological Station, Michigan, USA - KBS Corn C6-2 | ecosystem: Host-associated > Plants > Roots > Rhizosphere > Soil ... | reverse complement strand
CCGAGGAATCGGAGGCTCTTTCGATGCGGGGCTGCGAAGAGAAAAGAGGGTACAGACGAGCACGATGAACGGCATTCAGAGAGAGCCGGAAAACCAGCAGGTGTTAGACAGTTATCGACAAACATGTATACGCGCGCCAAATGCGTAAACAACTTCGGCAATGAATTTTATCAGCGTTTCTTCGATCGAGCTGTGCCGCGAGCAGGCCCTTCGGTAGGAGCGTCCGCGTCTGTCGCCTGGGCTTGCAGGCCGAGACCGGTCAGCATAAGGTCACACCACGCACGGTGGAACCTTTGATCGTTGACAGGGATGGTTTTTTCTCCCCATAGGGCTTCGAACACTTTGAACATCGTCAGACTGCCCAGAAGTACAGCGGCAACGGCATCACTGTCATGCCTCCGGATCTCGCCTTGCACGGCGCGGTCGCGCAGCCAGTCGGAAAGGGCACGGTATGAATCTTGCATAATCTCACGTCGGACCTTCACCTGAATTTTTGGGAATTGCTCCAGATCGCGCCAAAAAATCCTGAGCTCATTCTGACGTGTAGCGAGGATATCAAGTGTCTGATGCGCCATCGCAGAGAGGGCTTCCGCGGGTGCAATTTTTACCGCATGAAGTTGAGATCTGGCTCGCTGTGCTTCAGCGATATAGGGTTGAAGGCCCGCCCGCAAAACTTCTTCTTTGGAGGCAAAGTGTTTGTACAAGGCGCCGGAGCCCGGCGCAAGGCCCGCAGCTGCTTGTATGTCTGCTACGCTGGTTCGCTCATAGCCTTTTTGGGAAAACAAACGCATCGCTTCACGGATGATGCGTTCACGGGCAGTGAGTCGATCAGACGTCATGTAAACCTCCAGCGGCAGGCACTCGATCCCTGCAAATCAGTTAGGGCAGGGGTTTACTCCATTGTGTCATTTGCATGCGCTGCCTCTGCCGCGAAGCAAGATTCCCAGTCCGGGTGACCCCAAAAATCAATTTGCGACGAAGTAGGTGAGAGAGTACTCTCTCACCCAGGAGGTCTCGAACATGAAAATATTCGTAGCTGGAGGTACGGGGGCAGTTGGTAAGAGGCTTGTCCCTTTGCTTGTGGCGCGAGGTCATTCTGTCGTTGCCACAACGAGGAGCAACACCAAAATCGAGGAACTGCATCGGACTGGCGCCGAAGCGGTAATGCTGGATGGATTAAACCGAGCTGCCGTAATGGAGGTAATTGATGCCGTTCGGCCGGACGTCATTGTGCACCAGATGACGGCGCTCGCAAGCATGAAGAGTCTCAAGAAGTTCGACGATGAATTTAAGACAACAAATCGGCTTCGGACCACGGGCACGGAATATCTCATCGATGCCGCACGCCGTGTCGGAACGAGAAAACTCGTCGTCCAAAGCTATGCTGGTTGGCCTGCCATCCGACAAGGGGGCCGTGTCAAGACAGAAGAAGACCCCCTGGACCCTCAACCGCCAAACTCGATGAGCCGTACGTTGGAGGGAATACGGAGACTTGAAGCGATCGTCGCCGCAGCTTCGGACCTGACAGGCATCGTGCTGCGTTACGGCAGTTTCTACGGCCCGGGAACTTCCTTTGCGCCAGGTGGGGAAATCATTGAGGCGATCCGGGGCCGCAAGTTTCCTGTCGTTGGTGACGGACAAGGCGTCTGGTCTTTCATACACATGGACGACGTGGCAATGGCGACGTGCCTCGCAATCGAACGTGGTACGCAGGGCGTCTACAACATCGTTGATGACGAACCTGCCGAGGTCTCTGTCTGGTTGCCGTACCTGGCGAAGGTTCTAGGTGCGAAGCCACCAAGATACGTACCGACATGGTTGGGCCGCCTCGTCATCGGTGATGCGGGCGTTTCCATGATGACCAAGATTCGCGGCGCTTCAAATGCGAAGGCGAAGGATCGTCTCGCCTGGCAACCGCTCTATTCGAGTTGGAGAGAAGGATTTCTCGGAAGTCTCAAATTCCCCACAGAAAAGAAACCCGGTCCTGCTATGTCCTCTGTTCGATGAGCCAATGCTGCGACAAGGGCTTGGGCTGAGCCTGCGTTCGGCATCGGCCCTGCATTGGATTTGCTTGACTCCTATTTCAGAAAGCGACAGAGGTGTAAGACGGTCTACAACTTCCTTTCCGAGTCTCAGAAGGAGTCAGAATGAAATTCGTCAATCTGGGCCGTTCCGGTCTCAAGGTTTCACGGATAGCATTGGGTTGTATGAGTTTCAGCCTTGAAGCAAGAGACTGGCGGATTGACGAGTCAGCCAGCTTCTCCATCATCCGCCAAGCTCTCGAATCTGGTATCAACTTCTTCGATACGGCGGACATGTACGGCGAAGGAGAAAGTGAGATGGTCCTTGGTCGAGCCATTAAGCGATACGCGAAACGGGACGAGGTCGTACTCGCAACCAAGGTCTATTATCCGGTGCGTCCTGACGTGAATGGCAGGGGTCTTTCTCGAAAGGCCATTTTCGCATCGATCGATGCCAGCCTGCAACGATTCGGGTGCGATTTTGTTGACCTCTATCAAATCCACCGATGGGACAGTAATACGCCAATCGACGAGACCCTGGAAGCGCTCCACGATGTTATCAGGGCAGGAAAGGTGCGATACATAGGCGCGTCGTCGATGTTTGCCTGGCAATTCTGCAAGGCGCTTTATCTGGCCGATATTCGAGGTTGGACAAGGTTCATTTCTGTTCAACCGCATTACAACCTGCTCAACCGCGAAGAGGAAAGGGAAATGCTGCCTTTGTGCCGTGCAGAGGGAATCGGCGTGATTCCCTATAGTCCACTCGCGAGAGGCCGGTTAGCAAGGCCATGGGCAGCTCCCTCGAGTTCGGATCGTGTAAGGCACGACCGTACGGCGGAGATGCTTTATACCTCGACGATGGACGCAGACCGCCGAGTCGTCGACGCGTTAGGGCGCGTTGCTGTACGAAAGGGAGTCGATATGGCCCAGGTTGCGTTGGCATGGACACTTATGCAATCCGGTATTGTCGCACCCATCGTCGGTGCTGCGAAGGCAAAACACCTCTCCGACGCCATTGCAGCCGTCGATCTTCAGCTCGACGACTCCGATTGCGCCGAACTGGAAAGCGACTATGTTCCGCATCCATTCTCCTTCAATCAGGAACTGCCCGGCAGAGAGCAGGATCGATAGGATGCGAACAAGGCGGTTTAGGCAGCGAAGCGCGCGTTTACACCGACTTCGCGGGATTGTGAGCGCGCGATTGGCAATCGGTTGTACTGATTGTCGGTTATCAGCCCGGAACAAGCTCCCTCTTTCAGACTTGCGACTTCAGCCAACCGCCCACGTACAGAGAAAGTAGGGCTTGGCCTCGACCAGAATCCTCCATCATTGCAAGGGCTGCCCTTTCCACATAGACGCTTTCATGTGAACCATCGCGGCCCAAAGAATCTTGAGCGAACGAGCTTCACCTTGCGTCCTTAGGATCAAGGCCAGAGACTCGTTCGTTTCCCACGATCGGAGTTGCGCGCTTGGGGCAGCGACACGCTACCTTCATCGCCATTCCTTGATAGTTCTCCGCGTCTAGCCACTTGCTTCTTCTACACGTAAAAAATAAAGCCAAGCTGGAAGTTTTCTTGACCCTCGGAACAATCCCCGTTAGGGGTGTTTCTCTGTGAAGACTTCGCAACGCGCAACAGCGCAAATCCTTATTAGCTCTCTGATCTTCATTGCCACTGGTGCTCAACTCAATGCCGGCGACCTTGGCAAGTCCCTTTATAAGCAAGGGCAAGCCGCCGAGGCTCGTGAGGATTATGATGCCGCGTTCAACGCCTACCGGAAGGCGACGTTCGACGATCGCGAGAATCTCAAGTACAAGACTGCATGTGAACGAATCAGACCGCTTGCTTCGGCGCAGCACGTCAAACGTGGAAAAGAGCTTCAAGGGAGTGGCAAGATCACGGGGGCTTTGACGGAGTTTCTACGCGCCTCGGTCATCGACCCATCAAACGAGGCTGCTGAACAAGCGATTGCTGGCTTGAGAAGCGAGATTTCTCCAAGTCTACAAAAGAGCGATTTGCCGCAACTGCCCAATGAGCGAAAGAGATTCGCCTCGTTAGCGAGCCCGGTTGATCTCAAACCGATCTCCAATGAACCGATCACTCTTCACATGGCCGAGGACGGGAAGATCGTCTATCAAAGCCTCGCCAAAGCAGCAGGCATCAACGTCCTGTTCGATCCTGATTACAATTCGAAACGGATCTCTATCGAACTGACCAACACGAGCCTGGAAGATGCGCTGCGAATCGTCGCGACCGCCTCCGAGACATTTTGGAAACCAATCACCAAGGGCACAATCTTTGTTGCAGCCGATACGCGCGCTAAAAGGGCGCAATTGGAACAGCAGGCAATTCGAGTCCTTTATCTGGCAAACGCAACTCAACAGAACGACCTGAATGACATCCAGACCGCGCTGCGCAATGTTCTTCCAAACTCGAAGCTGTACGGGGTGCAGAGCCAGAACGCGATCGTCATGCGCGGCACGCCTGACGAACTCCTCTTAGCTTCGCAACTCATTGATGATCTCGATAAAGCCAGACCAGAGGTTATGATCGACGTCGCGGTGATGCAGGTTGATCGAGACAAAGTGCGGAAGATCGGCTTGCAATGGCCGCAGACACTCAGTGCGAGCCTGAAGACCACCAGCACGGAATCCGATGCCACCTTGACGCTGAACGATCTTGCGAATTTGAACGCGAAGAACTTTTCGCTCACGGTCGGAACTGCTGAAGCCGATATGTTGCTGACCGACACCGATACGCAGGTCCTCCAAAATCCGCGCATGCGCGCCGCCGACGGCCAAAAGGCAACGATGAAGATCGGTGAAAGGATCCCGATTGCGACCGGTTCGTACACCGTGCCGACATCAACGACTGCAGCCGCGGCGCAAACCCAGTTTCAGTACATCGATGTTGGCGTGAACTTGGAAATGACGCCCAGTATTCACTATGACGGCGACGTGACTCTTAAGCTGAAAGTCGAGATCTCCTCAGAGACCGGCACCACTACCATTAGCGGTGTTACCGAACCGATCATTGGTCAGCAAAGCGTCGAGGAGATGATCCGTCTCAAGGAAGGCGAAAGCAACATTCTGGGTGGGCTGCTTCAGGAACGGAACAATCGAAGCATAAGCGGAACTCCTGGTCTCGGAGAGATTCCCGGTTTGAAGTACCTCTTCAGTACTCAGAATCGTGAAGTGGGTCATCAAGAGATCGTCTTTCTCATCACGCCACATCTCGTTCGGAGAATGCAGATCGATCCGCTCAATCTGAGGCAAATCGATACCGGAACAAACAGCGCGATCCAGTTGCGGGAGGTGCGCACGGCCCCTGCCGATGGCACCACTTCGACTTCTTTTCCTCAATGAACCGAGGCACAACGGAATCCCGCGCCGATAAAGGATCAATTCACAAGGAAGTGGAATAGGGGTGGTAGACATGAGCCGGAAATCAACATGCAGTGCGGCATCGTTCTTTGGCTTTCTTGGGCTCGGCGTACTGGTAATTGCGGGCTGCAAAAACTTCTTCATCGGTCCTACCTTGACCACGGTTACGTTGTCTCCGTCAACCCCGTCAATAGCGGTCTCTAAAACGCAGCAGTTGGTAGCCACAGGCACCTACGACAACGGCACCACGGATACGGTTACGGACTCCGCTAGTTGGTCCACGTCTAACAGCAGCATAGCAACGGTGAATTCGACTGGGCTGGTCACCGGTGTGGCATTGGGAACTGCAACGATCAGTGCCTCGTTGAATGGATTGAGCGGCTCAACTACAGTGACGGTAACCGTAGCGAACCTATCTTCCATCACCATAAAATCGACAAGTCAGTCGCTTTCATCAGGCCAGACTGCACAGTTCACGGCAACGGGCGTCCTCCAGAACGGAAACACACTGGATCTGACCGATTCGGTGACCTGGACCTCGTCGAACACGGCGGCAGCGACAATTGACAGTTCCGGGCTGGCAACGGCGCAAACAGTAACCAGTACGGAAACCACCCACGTCACGGCCAAATCTGGAAGCATCACCAGCAATGCCATCACACTGACGGTTTCAGCTTCATCCTAAGGCGGAGCTCCACACGTATGAATTCGAAGCGGAAGATATGCATGGCTCTCTGTGTTGTAACGTTCGCCCCGAGGATTTGCACGCAGCCGGCTCCGAATAGCCTCACAGTCTCAGCGCGAGGAATCAGCATCTCTGAAATCGGCGCAGAACGAAACATGAATGGACACGAAACAGCTGAGCCGCTCGCTCTTACACCGCAAGACTTTCCTCACAGCTTTCACCTGCGCACGGACAAACGAAGTTTGATCTCTCAAGTCTTAGGTGCCTACGGCCTCCGGACAAGCGTTGATCAGTCGGTCAACGCTGAGAGCCTACGTTTTGACACCGATGAGGTTGGCTTTGCTGATGCGGCAGAATTACTCGCCCTCGCCACCCAAACGTTCTTCGTGCCCCTCGATCCCAAAAGCGTGATTGTCGTCAGCGATGATAAGAATGATCGCAACAAATTTGAGCACGAGGTATTGAAGACGTTTTATTTCCCTGGTCTGGGTTCCAAGGAACTGACCGACATGGCCAATATCGCGCGCAACGTTATGGGCATCCAGCAAATCGCGACGCAACCCATGAAGAGCACACTGACTATTCGTGGGACAGTGTCTGAACTGGATATTTTAGATCAGATCTATGCGGAATTGCTAGGGGGTCGAAGCGCGCTTCAACTCGAAGTGCGCCTATACGAGATTGACAAAACCAAGGCCACGAATATCGGGGTGGTCCTTCCATCATCGACAGCCGTATTCAATGTGCCCTCTGAGGTTAGCAACATCCTCAAAAACAACGCGAGCCTCGTGGATCAACTCTTGAAGGAGGATCCTTCGCTCGCCGGCAACTATGAAGCGATTCTTGCCGCCCTGATTGCCTCTGGACTGCTTAGCGGTACGGTCTTTAATAATCCATTCGCGGTATTCGGGAGTGGGCTGACCGAGACAGGTCTCGATTTGAGCGGCGTGAGCGTCAACATGCTACTGAACTCCTCGGACGCACGCTCGTTCAGTCAACAGATTTTGCGCGTACTGGACCAGGAGGAAGCGACGATCCGCAGCGGACAGCGATACCCAATCATGACTGCGAGCTATTCGAATCTTACAAGCAAATCTTCTTCGAAGGGCACGATTCCTCAGTTTCAATACGAAGATCTCGGGCTGACGTTAAAAGTGACGCCTCATGTCGAAATGAGCGGCGAAGTGTCGCTCAACCTGGAAATGAAGGTATCGTCGCTAGCCGGAGTCAATCTGAACAACATTCCCGTACTCGCCAATCGTCAATATTCAGGTGTCATCTCATTGCGACTCGGGGACAGCGCACTCCTAGTCAGTGATTTGTCGCAGCAGGAATCGCGGAATATCACCGGCGTTCCCGGGTTGAGTGATTTGCCGGGCCTCTCTCAAACGGCTAACCGACAGGACACGAAAGACATCATGGAATTGGCAATCATGATCACACCGCATCTTGTCCGAACGGCTCACCAAGGAACGGAAGGGCCGACTCTACTCCTGCCCCGACGATAAACGGCGTCCTTTGACCCAACAAAGCTATTGAAAAGCGCGCACACTCCAGCCTCGTCATAGATGGGTCCCTTACGAATAATCGCCGAAGCACCACCCCTAACCAACGAGGGCGTACCAAGCGTGTTTTTCGCGGACGTCCAAATCTCTGGCACCAAAAAGGGTCCGTAGATTTGAGCTAGACTCGTATTGTTATGGCGCACCGGTCTTGGAATGAGAGTTATGCTTCGGGGCAACTGCCCTGGGACAGCGGCCAGCCAGAACCTCTATTAGAGGAATTCGTCAGTTCGGGCCGGATCACACCAGGCCCGGCGCTCGACATCGGTGCTGGCACTGGCACAAATGCGATATGGATGGCGGAGCGCGGTTTTGAAGTTCTAGGGGTGGACGTCGCTCCGCTCGCAGTAGAGAGAGCCCAGGCCAAAATTGAAGGACGCGCTCTAAGCTGCCGCTTTGCTGTATTGGATTTCCTCGCCGCGCTACCGTCCGGCGGCCCGGTTCAGTTCGTGTTCGACCGGGGTTGTTTTCACGTCTTCGATGAAGCGGTCGAGAGGCAGAAGTTCGCGGCTCAGGTCGCCGCCGTACTGGCACCCGGAGGCTGGTGGCTGAGTTTGATTGGCAGCACTGAGGGTACGCAGCGCGACGTTGGTCCGCCGCGTCGCTCAGCGCGGGAAGTAACCCTCGCCATCGAACCCGCGCTCGAGATCATTGAGCTGCGATCAACTGAGTTCCGCGATGCCAACGCTAAGGCGTGGTTCTGTCTGTCTCGGAAGCGTACGATGCCGGCGCAGCCCTCCACGCGGCATGGTTAGCGACATATGACCGCTGTCCCCTTGTCTCGCTCGCTATAAGAGCGGCGCACGCTCGTTGTTCAATGCAGGCGTTGAGGCTCAACATCGGGGAGTTCAACCGGGAAGCAGAAACTCATCACGGTTCCCGAAGGTGATGTGTTTCGGCTACGAACCTGCAACTTGCCGCCGCGCTTATCGATCAGGGACTTTGTGACCCAAAGCCCAAGCCCAGTCCCGACAAATTCCTTCGTCGTGAAGAATGGCTCGAAGATGGCAGCTTGGTGCTCCCGAGGAATGCCGACGCCGTTGTCGGCAACGGTGAACCGCAGGGCAGGCGAACTGGTGGGGCGGATCTGGGTCAAACGCATTCGAATGGTCACGACTCCGCCATGGCGGCAAGCATCGAACGCGTTGGATATCAGGTTGGATAGTATCTGTTTGAACTCGCCTGCCCAGGTAACAATACTCAGGGCCGGATCCAACCGTGTATCGACGCGCAAGTTCTTTGAGACGAACCGGCGCTCATACAAAGCGAGCACGGTTCCAAGCGTTTCGGCTAGATTGACTCGGCTCGGATAGGAAGGCGAACGCTGGAATCCCAAGGTCTGTTGAGCAATGTCTGCGGCTCGGCGGAGTTCCTTTTCGGCTACGGTCAAGTATTCCTTGGTTGCTGCAGGGGTGCCAGGGTGCGCTTGGACCAGGTAGATCAGGTTTGTTACGGATTCCAAGGGATTATTAATCTCATGGGCTATGGTTGCGGCCAGGCGGCCCACGGCCGCGAGCCGGTCACTCGTGTGAAGAGCTTCCATCAGACGTTTTTTCTGGGTGATGTCGCGAAGGGTCTTCGCTACGCCGATCACGGTCCCAGACGCGTCCCGAATAGGCGAGACGGTGAGCGCGATGTGGAGCGGATCACCCGTCTTCGGAAATCGGACGGTTTCGAGGTGCTCAATGCTCTCGCCGTTCCGAATCCTTGCGATCATCCTATGTTCGTCGGCCATTAATTCCGGCGGGATGATGGTGGAAACTGGCTTGCCAAGTATCTCGTCAGAACGGTAGCCAAGCATTCGTTCTGCACTCCGATTCCAACTGAGAATAGTGCCGTTCAGATCCGTGCTGAAGATGGCATCCTCGGAGCATTCAACGATAGCCGCGAGATGCGCCTGGTCCTTTTGCGCCTGTTTGAGCTCTGTGACGTCTACGGTGAAACAGCGGGTATGGATGAACCTGCCGCTCCGTGTATAGACATTCGAATGGATGCGCACTTCTCGAATGGACCCATCTTTACGCCGCAACCGCGCTTCATAGCCATGCAGTTCTTCACGACGACTCAAGCGGCGCATAATGTCATCGATTACAGACTGATCAGCATGGAAATCCGCGATGTGCCGACCGATGTACTCGCTTCGGTCGTACCCTAGCATTCGGAGCTCGGCGTCGTTCGCCCACAGAATCTCTCCTGTCGAAGAGACCCAGTGCATGCCGATCAGCCCATTCTCGACATAGTCGCGGAGCTCTGCCTCCCGACTCTCGACAGCTTCCTGAAGTTCCTGGCGCCGCCGCACTTCCGTTTCAAGTGCGCGAGCTTTCTGCTGCAATTCCAGGATGGTCCGTAGCCGATCATTTTCGGTGGGCTGGGCTGTGTATCCCTCTGTCGGTACGATGTGCGAGTGTTCCGCGCAGACCTGCGCTATGGCCCGCTGGTCCTGAATATCCGCAAACAAGTGCATCGGGTAGGCACAGTGCAGCTGGAAGGAATGAGTCCGGGCAAGTTCGTTCCACAACTGCTCCAGAAGAAGAGCGGCTCGCTGATTACCACTCTCCCAGAGGAGCGCCACCATCTCTCCAAATGCAGCGACGCGATTTCCGAGGCGGGATACCTGATCGATCAGAGCGCCGATGGCATTTCTGAAGAGAGTTGGGTCGGGCTCGCCCGCGACCATGAAGTGCGCCAGGCATTCACTCGCGTCCAGCGAGAGGAATCGGCCCTGCTGAGTGGCGAGCCGCCAATCGATGCCCTGGTCACCGAGGCGGTTCATGAGACCGTCCCGGTGCGGTGGGGTCGCGATAACGATGGCGGAATCACCCGATCCCAGGGCGGCGCCTACATATCTGCCGACTTCATTGAGCAGGTACGAATCTTCTTCATAGAACTGGACACTATGTCCGCTCAACCGAGGAGCATTCCAAGGAGCGGCCGCGAGCGCGCCATTACTGTCATTAAACGTAGTAGGGGCTATCTCGCTCATTGTCTGGCAATCCTCGTGTATCTAGTGAGATGCCAACGAACCGTCGAAACGGCACTCCACGGTAAAGAATTATAACGCCACCCATTGGCAGATCTGGACTTCAGACGTGCTCAGGCCAAACCTCGTACGGATTGCACGCAGGTTTGTTCGGAAATCGGCCAAATGAATTATGAACATCGACTCTCACACCACGTTGGTTTTTCCGGATGTTAAGCCGGGATGACAGGGTGCAGCCTCTCTTTCAAGGCAAGTCAGCATCGCAAGCGGGGGCGTATCTAAGTTCAAATATCAATTGGTACTTGAGGCCTGGCCCACAAAGGGCGCACAGATCATTCCGCTTCTTGAGCGATGGCCCGAGCAACAAAGCAAAGATCCTTAAAAACTTGGCTTCAAACATGCTCGCGGCGTCAGCCACCTGCATTACTTCATCGACCTTGGCGCGGACACGAAGGTAAGTACGAAGCATCTGCGGCACTCCAGGCTGCGGCCCTCGGCGGATGAAGGCATTGCACAACTCCCGCATGACTCCTTCCACTGTGCCGCCCTGGATGTTTGCGTTCCTGCCGTTGAGATCGCTCAAAGACTTCTGGAGACGGCGATTTTGTGCCTCAGACATAAACCAGGTGTGTCGAGCAGGTTTGAGTTGCTGCCACGTGATGCTCATGCTCTAGTTCGCAAGGCATGTTGAAGCGAGGAGTCGGAGGTGGGGTCCGA